>QQTW01002673.1_pt1 | contig 13032 bp, 16 predicted proteins | sample 1904831 | NCBI WGS metagenome assembly QQTW01 (sample SAMN09435610, study PRJNA476489) | Subsurface metagenome, whole genome shotgun sequencing project. | reverse complement strand
ATGCGAATCATATTCGGCTCCTAGAGATACAAGGTGCGGAGACAGACACGGAAAAGGAATGTCATGGGCAGCTTTGGAATATTGATCGAGCCAAATGCAATGAAGGATCAAACGAAGCCGTTTTTCAGCGAACACTTATGATGAGTTTGATCGCGCGTCATCGCTTGACCTATCATATGGACGCTAGCAGGATTCAGAGTCCGGACTTCAGTGTCGAAGAGCCCTGGAGTTGTCCACCAATGCCGACAAGAGCCTACTCCAGATTCCTAAAGTTCTTGACCCAGCCTAAGCCTGACCTTGCTGTGTCTTTCCGCAGACACGCACTGATGTCTAATTCTTTGTGGAACAACATGCCAAATGCAACACAGCGGCTTGCCTGCTGCGAGAATCGAGGTGTAGGATGGGGCACCAGGATCTTTCCATTTTTCACTATTGAGGCCGAAAAACCAGAGACCTCAAGTGGTGATACAGTAGGGAAGCTTCAGAGTCTGAACAATGCAAGTCAAGCCTTGCATAATATGTTTGAATTTTTCCGAGACGCTGGACCGCAACACGAGAACAAATTTTTCAGCGAAATAAGGTTCTTCTCGGTGGTAACAAGTACGAAAGGACTCACCATTCGTATTCATCGAGCGACTAAGGAGCCAACAGACCGGTCAGGTGAAGGCCTCATCATCCCGGATAGACCGGAATATCCGTTGAGGTTCGAGCATCACGAGTTGTACAGAATTAAAAGAGACAATTTTGACCGGAAACCAGTCCTTGAGATGCTGGAAAGGATCCTTATCGGTTACGGAGCAACCGAACTCCGTCCGTTAATCCAGAACGCCGCCAAAGCCCTGATGAAGAAGCTAACCAATGACCCTGGCGCAATCAGCGCAAGACAAGATGAAGATTTTTATCGCCATGGACAAACAACAAAAATGCCAAAGAAACCAACGCAGAGGCTCGCAATTAGCCCAGGGGATTCGATTTAAAGCAACCGCGCGTAGACACCAAGCCGGGCTCTGTCCGAGACAAACATGTTGATGGATACGCGCCGCAGAGTGGCACGATGACGCCTGCGCAGGAAATGAAGGTGAAGGGCAAACGGGCCAGACCGCAATCGGACGACATTGGCCCGACAAGGAAAATTCGCTAGTGTATGTAAAGATATAAGGTCCTACGGTATCACATCGTGGGAAGATAGGATATCATAGCCCGCGAGCTCGCTAATGTCATTTCGTGGACAGATGAAGGGCGCGGACAGTTTCGGATGAATCCTTAGCTTTGGACATGTTTGGAAGGCTGAGAGACGGGTTCTTCACGCTTTATCGGGGCCCACTTGGGAAGCATCTGTACATGATATAGGCTACGAACCTTCTCTTTTTAAGAGGAGAGCTAAGACTTCCTACGGCGACAAAGATAATCTTACAATATCTTAAAGAGAAATCTGCATCTTAAACGCCATCTTGAATCGCCATTTCGACAAGATATCTGAATATTGGGCTAGAAAGAGGATATTGCAAAAGATACAGCTCAAAGAACTTAGCTGAAATAAAGAGATAAGATTTTATTTCATGGCTCCTTTTATCCTCCTCTCGAATTGTTGAGAAGCTGAAAGTAACGGAAAGATTTTGGCAGATTTTCCGTATCCCTCTAGTCTCGCTTGGACAGCATATCCTCGAAAAAGATAGCAATGGAGATAAGGTTCAAATGAGGTTACTGGATGATGGCGGCTCTAAGGAAGACATCATTATGAGATATCTCTTGTATGTAATAGGCTCTTAGAGAGAGAGTATATTCGCATAGATTCTTCTTAGGTCTGAATTGATGTATGAGCATTACCACCACCTCACGCTTTATCGGTTATTGGACCCGGAGGATGAATAATAGGTGACCGACACTTAATATAGGTGTCTAAGTTGCTATCTTGAATTAATACGATTTGTGAAACTCTATACACTAGTTAGCGAACAGACACAATTGGAAATTCCGAGACTTGCTATTGAAACGGGATCGCATTCCGGTCCATTTTAGATGAGTCCTATCGCACACAGTGTGGTTGCTAACAATAATGATTCGTAGAGAACTCAAGAGAACTGCAACCCTTTGTCAAGGTATCGCTAGACATGGAGACAGTTCTAACACAGAGCACGCAGAGCGGCTGTCATAGTGGCCTGAAGCGTCACATTATGACTTCTTGCTCACGATAGGACTTAATTCGTCTAGTACAGTGTCTCATCTGTATGGAACGCGCTTTGACTGTGCACTGTTCAGATCTGTTTTTACAGGTTATTGGGTGCCGTTGAATTGTAGACAAGAGTATTGTCTCATCTGTTAAGGATTTGGGAATGTAAGATTGACCAATCAATGCAGATCGCATCTAAGCTCTAGTCTAATTAGCGTGGGGCTGTTGTGCACCGCGACCTTCTTCAGTGACCTTCTCCGCGACCTTCTCAGCTTCAATGGAAAATCAGGTTCAAGAGGTTTAGATCTCGAAGGCTGCAAGGATGATTGTTTCGTTCACCGAGCCTCGACCTATTTGCTTGTTACAATCCCCCTACTAAGCATGGCAGACATCTTGACTCAACTTCAAACGTGCCTGGATCAGGTATGTCTGTCCTGCTTAGATGAAGAACCAGGCCGGAGCATATCTCACAAATGATCAGCTTGCTACTCAGTACTACGCCTCGGTCTGCTACAACCTTAGTCGACATTCACTGGTGCCACCACTCCAAACATCAGACCCGTACTCGGCTCCCGTCAAGGAAGAGCCCAAAGATGAGGACGCAGGAGAAGAGCTCGTCCGGCCGCTGAGACCAGACTCTCCTACCACATTCGCTTCGAACCAACTCCAACTCGTGCGCGATCTCGTCATCAAGGAACAGCAAATTGAATATCTGATCAAGGTCCTCCCGGGCATTGGCACCAGCGAACAAGAACAAGAGGAGCGGATTCGAAGCCTGGAAAAGGAACTGAGACAGATGCAAGAGCAGCGGAAGCAGAAGCGGAAGGAGATGCGTGCTACGGTGAAGAAGCTGGAGAATGTTATTATGGGAGTTGCCAACAGTTATGGATAGTAGTGGGGAGATTTTTGCTTCACAAATCGGAGCTCATCTCTCTGCTAAAGCACAATCCCTACAGTCTGAAACACCGAGGTCAGGACTGTAGAGTGACCTACAGAAACTGCTCTACACCAAGGAGATTCTCGACGCTTGGCTTGGTATAACAGACGTCGAGGATCTCTCGCTACTACTTTTGCAAATTCAACCACACTCTGTGATGCGGTGGCGTCTCACCAAGAATGCAGATGAAGCCTTGCCATCTTTGCGTACGGTACAGCAGCTCAATGCTTGATAGCCTGGACGGTCATTGCTATCGTTCGCATATTGTCTCCTAACGTTTTCATGGGCCTAGTGTGTAGTACGGCGTGCTGCGAGAATATGTGCCAGGATAGGCACGGCAGGAAGGACGAGGCAGGCAAGCTGTTTCAAGCAGAAAAGAAAAAGCCTAGTACTAGTCAAGGAGATTAGTACTCAGATATATGACAAGCCGCTGCCGGTGATCAACCAGCGACTCCCGAGGCTGGAGCGGAAACCCTTTATATGGTGTCTCATCCACTTCTACAATCCTGCAAGAGGAAGCCTTTGGATTGCTTTCAAGGCGTGTCCCTGCTTCCCCGACAGAGTCGTCAGTACAGTATACCGAAGCAGACATCCTACTCATGATCCCTCAAAAAAATCACCTAGTTTTTCGGACCTGGTCTATAATTCCTGTCCCAGATGCGACGCAAACCACTCGCTCTGATGCCATGTAGTAGTTGATGGGTGTCATTATTGCTCAGCCCGCCAGCAGGAAATCGAGGACTACCCCTGTCGATCACAACCTCGGCACTTGGACCTGACTCGCGCGAACCCTGTCTGGGTATGTAAACATGGATCAGTCCATCTTATGCCATTTGTGACCACCACGTACATCCGCTATTGAAGAATCCCCACATCTCTCTCTCTAACTCTCTCTCTTTCCTTATGCCATACACACAATCCATCATGCCAGAGTCCACCGCGCTCAAAGTGACCAGCGCCGCCTGGGTGTTTGTGTCGCTTGGACACACTGTACGTCGCCGTTCCCACGGGCACCATCTACCTTCCTGACCCGCGGGCGGAAAGCCATCTCATCCCATGCGCTGACTGACTGGGCTCAAAAAAGTTGAAAGCCCGGGACTTCATGAACGAGCCTCAGTTTAAACGGCTGCCGAGGTTGGTGGCTGCTTGTGCGAGGGCAGGGTGGTTTCAAGGTCAATATGACCCGGTCGCTACTACTTGCTGCGATTCTCTTCTGGAAGCTTTGATGATGATGATGCTGATACCTAAGATTTTTGGGGGGGACAGGGAGTGTATTCTTCTTGATCGCTGGTATGCCCTCTCTTTCTGTCTAAGCGGGTTAGGATCCCTTGATGCTGACCGGGATTTGGCAGCAATCATGAATTACCAGTGGGCCAAGAATCCGCAGGTGCTGCTCGATCCGGTCAACAAGCTGCTCGCTGCTCTGCTTGCTGCGGTGTGTTTGGGTAGCTCGGTGTGGTATGTCAAGGAAGGTGATCGGGGTACCGGGGGCTTTTTGGTTGGGGTGGGTGTATTGCAGGTTTGGGCTGCGTTGTGGAAACAGACGTAGAAAGGGGATCTGGTGTGGTATCATGTGCGGGCTCTTCAGACTGTTTGTGGTCGAATATCAAAGAAATTCATCGCTGCATTTGTAAAATTTTCGCGGACACCGTCAACGCGACATATGTCCTGGACGCTGACGCTACCGTCGACACGCCAATCCCGACTCCCAGGGATGGTAATTCTGGTGCCCGCCTCTAGGTCTGGATGGTCTGCCAGAGATAATTTGCATAAAAGAACTTGGAGAACTTTGGATCGATATTCACAACATGCACGTCTCCCTTTTTTGTGTTCCGGATGATGGCTTTGTTGTAGTTGCCCGCGTCGTCCGGCTCGATATCGATACCCAGCGATCTATAGATCTTGAGCTGCAAACTATCGTCTTCGTCAGTCTATTATTCTGCACACTGGATACAAAAAGGACTGCTCACATCGTCGCGTCATCTGCCTCCCTCTCCCTCCTGGCCTGATCGTCGCCCTCGACACCCTGCATCTCCAGATCGGCCAACTTGGCCCTCAACGTCTCCAGTTCCCCTTCCAACCTCTCGCTCTCGGTCTCGACTTCTGACGCAGCCTTTGCGATGCGGAATTTCTTGGTGTCCAGGTCACTTATCTCGGCGGCATGGCTCACGGAGTCGTGGCTCGATATGGTCTCCTTGTGCTGGGAGGATAAGGTGGACAGCTTGCGGGAGAGTTTACGCAGCGCGTTCTCTGCATCACGGGTGCGCAACTCACGCGATTGCTGGAGCGTGGAGAGGGACTCATTGATGCGGCTGAGGGCGAGTTTGTCGGGTTGGATGTTGAAGTTGTCGATCGTGTGGTGGATTAGCTAGATGGCAGCATCAGTACTTTGTGCGGGTGCGGGTGGGAAGCCAGCTGTCTTACTGTCGCTGGATCTTCGTCGAGAAGCATTTTGATGGACTCGCATTTGTAAGAAAGTGCTTCAATATGTGAAATAATTCTTGAAAACTCGATTTCATGACCCTTCTGGGGGCGTATTCAGTTTCGTGGCTGACAACGTCGAATGTTGATCTGCTGTGCCCTGGTTGCGAAGGACAACCGGTGGAGACGCTCGGCCGCCCGACTCCAACGTCATCGGACTGGCGCCACTTTGTTTGCACCGCCACAGACCACATGCGCAGGCCAGCTGCCCTCTTCAAAAGACATCTTTATGCATTATTCGAGTCTGCGAGTATACGAACAGCTCTCAGCCTATCAATAAGGTCAGATAACGGCATACGAAGTATTGTTCTTTCTCCCTACACCCATACACATACAGACCGTAGCCTGCCAAATGGGCGACCATCTTCCCTGTAAGCTCCTCCAGATTTTCCAACTCCACCTGCATATGTAGCTGATCTGAGCTTTAGATGCAGCAGATGCCGAGAGGTCAGCATCTCTCTTCCGCCCTGCTTCTCGACTCTCGAGCCGTCATACTTTTATAGATTAGTGGCTGACACATCTTCCTACAGCCCGTTAAAACCCTCCGAGCTACAAGTCCTTCGAGCACAATTCGAGAAAGAAGGTGAATTTGTGGGGGTGCAGACCAAGTTCAACTATGCGTGGGTATGCTTCTGCTCCTTGAAGTTGTCCATCGCAAACATTGACACCAAGGATAGGGGTTGATCAAATCAGATGCCCGTATCGAGCAGCAAGAAGGCGTGCGGCTCCTCACCGAAATCTTTCGAACGGCACCTGAACGACGAAGAGAATGCCTGTATTACTTAGCATTGGGGAACTTTAAGCTCGGAAACTATGCCGAAGCTCGAAGATACAACGATTTACTTCTGGATAAGGAGCCGGGCAATCTGCAAGCGGAAAGCTTGAGGACTCTTATAGACGACAAGGTCTCCAAAGAGGGTCTGATGGGTATAGCTATTGTGGGCGGAATAGCCGTGGCAGCTGGGATCGTTGGTGGTTTCATGATGAAGAACTCCAGGCGAAGATAGCCCGATGTTACCAGTCTTGTCCGTTCCATGACATACATTTCTCGACATCGGTGGTCTATTCTCCTGTTTATTGGCCCAGATCTTGAGCTTGCTGTCACCGGTGTCTCTATGGCTGATGTCTTTCCTGGCTGTTCGTTCGTCAGTTCTGACCAGCTCTGTACACCAGCTCTGTACAAGATACTGTGAACACCACCTGTCAAACCACTCTCGCCCTCGTCCTCCTCTGATGGCTCTATTCTAGATTGACTCGGCACACCAATCTACCTCAATCACCTGGCTCCTGGAATTTCCTGAGCTATCAAGTAGACTGCGTGAAATGGTGTTGTGGCTGGAACTGCTCCTGTTGCTTGTATGTCTCTGGAAAGGGAGTCAGCAAGATGCGGTCTCTATCATCTTGTCCATCAAAGCAACACGTAGACAGACACACGACAGGCACAGAAAGTTGCAGGCTCTAGAAACGGCCTGAGATATATATAGTAATGATGACTAATATGCCCGGTGGCGTACCCAGTCAAGAGGCATCGTTATCGTCATCTGGTGGCGGGCGGCTCTAGCAAACGTCAGACAGCCCGGGCGCATGGAATGGGAAGGGAAGGGGAAGAGAAAGGGAAAGGGAAAGGGATTGTTCCGAGGTTTGAGTGATACCGTTAGTGTTTGATCAATCTGCTACTGCACAAACACTCGCACTCGCTATCATTATCGTGGACACTTTCTACCTGACGAGTACACATGAGATCTGTAGGAATGATAAGTACAGTACTCTCATGCTTCAAGACACAGTTTGTGGTGTAAGTACACCGTGACACTGCCCACCCCATCGGAGTCACTACACCCTGTACTCTGCATCGCTACTCTGCATCGCATCTCTGCGTCGTCGTATCGCGCCACCTCACTCGGAATCCATTATCCTGTACACTCTGCCTACCGCATCTGGCTGGGAATCCATTATCCTGAACGCTCTGCCTACCGCATCTGGCGTAACGCTGAGAAGTATTTGTCCGCAGCAGATGTAATATTGTTTTGCTCTTTCACAATGGCAGACTCTACACAAATACTTGGTGAGCAGGTCAAATGCCATGAGTGTGCAAACATCTGGCCTCGCGATCAAGGAGGTCTTCAGTGCCCGGCGTGTCAGTCGGAATTTGTTGAGTTCGTGAGTCCAACCTTGCCGCCCACTCCCATGGATATCCTAGCCTTACAAAGAGATCGGTACTGACTACTTGTTTCGGTGCAGGTATCAAATTCAGAACCTCCCTCACCGGATCTTCCACCACTAGTAGACGCCCCCTATCACAGACACTTGACGCGCTCACAGTCATCAGACCTGCTTGAACGACACCATCCCTGGCGGGACATACCAGATCCAGATGAAGATGATATTGGTGGTTTTGGATTTGACACAGCACCGACACGACCCAGCGGTTATCATTGGGAATCAAGAAGTCCGAATGGCAGCTCGGCATTCAGCTTCACCATGTTTAGCTCTGATGGAGGTCCCATGATCATGACAAATGACAGAGCCCGTGAACCTCGCGGACAGCCCGGAGATCCAGCCATGGCGGAGTTACAGCATGATTTTCAAGACATGGTTGAGACCATATTGGGAGTAACACCACAGCGAGCAGGTCGGGATCGGGGAACCAGGAGACCAGATTCGCCGCTGCCACCAGGCCTGGGTTTTGGTCCTCAAGGCCACCCACCGCCACACGTACATGTTGGCGGTCCGTTAACGGGGTGAGTGTTCGTTAAATTCGATGGAGACTTATGCTAATTGATAAACAGTCTTTTCAGTGCTATATTTCAAGGCCTTGGGGGTGTCAGAGGTGAAGGTGGTGCTGATGCTGACCTCGGTCCTTTCGCAATGCTACAACGTATGATGGATCCGGCCAATGCTGCCCATGGCGATGCGGTCTTCTCGCAAGAAGCACTAGATCGAGTCATCACTCAGCTGATGGAGCAGAACCAAGGCAGCAATGCCCCAGGTCCCGCCTCAGAAGCTGCCATTCGTTCATTACCGAAGAAGAAGGTCGAGATGGACATGCTGGACGACAGAGGCAAGGCTGAGTGCTCAATATGTATGGACGCAGTGGAAGTTGGGGACCAAGTCACCGTTCTGCCATGTAAACACTGGTTCCATGAGAACTGCATTACTGCGTGGTTGAAAGAGCACGATACCTGCCCCCACTGCCGGAAAGGGATATCAACACCGACGGTAGGGAATGGAAATGCCTCACGAGGAGGAGGTGATGGACAACCCAGCAGACCACCGAGACGAAGATCCTCCGCTGCCGTGCCCGGTGCTTGGCAGGAGGACACAGGCACCGTACGAAATCCAGTGGTTGTGGAAGAGACATCACCTGGGCCACAAGACATCCGCGCAGCCAGAGAACGCTACTATGCCAGTCAACAGCCGGACGAGCTGGAGAGGCGCGACACCGACACTCACGGAGGAAGGAGATCATCGAGGTCATCACCGCGTGACAGCAGGCAGCGCAGCGGATCACATCGCTCCAGCTCATACAACAACAACAATAATAGTAGCAGTGGTGGAGGAGGAGGATTTGGCGGCTGGGTACGATCTTTTGGCAGCGGCGGCGGCGGCGGTGGTGGACGGTGAGGCATCTCATGACAAAAGACACCAGAGTCGCGAGAAAGACTCGTCTGTGATAATGATGCCTGTCAAATGGTATTACGTCTGGGTGTGGGGCAGTCTACTCTTCTAGTCCTTTTGCAAGCCAGCGAAATCCTACCCCCCCCTTTTTTCTAGACGTTACGGTCACGGATACGGATAGTACCTTTGGGTAATCTGCCGCCGCCGCAGCAGCAGCAGCAGCAGCAGCAGCTCAGTGCCTGACCTCTCGGTCGTGGTTTTACGCGAATACCAAATCACACCAGATCGAAGCATTACTCTAGCGATGCTGGATGCTGGATGCTGGTGCTGGAAATATGGAACATGGACGAGAGCTCAGGTTTCGAACCAAAAAAACCGTTTCTCCCTCTCTCACCGAGCCTTTTCAAGGGTGATTTTGTCACATTATCTGCATCTGCTGAGCAACTAGGATGTTGTAAAGCTTTGGGCCCCCCATGGATTTTCTTGTTTTTGTTTGCAAAGAGATGGAGATGGACTTCACTGTATCTCCTCCTCCACACGGAGGCCCTTGAATTCTTCCGGGATGTTCTTTATGCCATCATTTCCTTCTTCCTCCTCCTCCTCCTCCTCCTCTCCCCTATTGGCCCTGAACCTGCCCTCCCCTTCTCCCCTTTTAGCCCTGAACCTGCCCTCCCTGACCCTGGCACAGACCTCGGCCAGAACAGTCCCACACCACTCCCAGTCGCTCATGTCCAGATAGACCTGGCCGCTCAGCCTCGTCCACAACCTCCCCTTGTAGCCGTACACCGCGATGAAGGTGGCGAATTCATCCACAAACGTCTTCTGCATGTAACCCACCACCTGGCCCTCCTCTTGCGGAGCGATGTCGCCCTTTGTCGCTGCACTCGCGTTCCCCCCATCAGGAGAGGCCGAGCGCGACTGATCAGGCGAAGAGATGGAAAGGGGGAGGAGCACGTTGGCAAAGCCACAGTCCCTCAACCGGGCGCCTCCTCCTCCTCCACTTCCGCTCCCGTCGTCGTCGTCGGCGAGGTTGGCCATGACCTCCGTGCCCAGGATCTCCGCCACGCGGTCTCCTCCCTTCCGCATGCTCTCCCGCAGATAGCGCATCAGGTTCTCCTCTCCCCCGCACACGTCGGCGCGGAACCGGAGGGCCGCGGGGACGCAGTAGTAGGGTGCGTTGTCCGTGGTGGCGACGAACTGGAAGAGGGCGGTGAAGGGGGTGGTGCCGGGTGCGGAGGCCGGCAGCGGGTTGCGGATCCGGGTCTGCGAGGTCGACGAGAAGACGGGCATGTAGCCGTGCGAGGTGGGGTAGCTGGTGCGGATCAGGTGTTGGTTTCGGATGGGGACGTAGAAGAGGGCACAGCCGCGCGGGGTGAAGAGCCATCTAATCCACCGGAGCGTCTGTGGTCAGCGGGTGGGTGGTAGGGGTGAAGCAAGGAGAGGAGTTCTCCCTGAAAAGGGGTGATGCCCCAGCGCAGGAAGGATGGTACAGAAAGACGCACTTATGACAGTTCGAGACCAAGAAATCCGGATCCAACCGGGCCAGATCCAGCGCGATGTGGCCGATGCCATGCGCGGCATCGATACAGCTCAAGACGCCCAGGCGCCGACACTCGTCGGTCAACCGCTCGAACGGGAACCTCACCCCGGGCAGCGCACAGATGGTGTCGAAGACGGCCACCTTGGGCCGCAGCCCGTCGCGCCTGAGCTCCTCCACCACCTGCACGAAGCGCCGCACCACCTTCGCATGGTCGCAGGGGAACTCGTAGCCGTCCACCTTGCGCGCCCTGACCTGCGGGTCGGTCTCCAGGATGGAGAGGATGGTCTTCTCGCACGCGTCGTAGATGGTGTCGAAGTAGACGATCACGTCGCCCGGCCCGTACACGAGGTTGCGCAGCACCGTGTTGACGCCCAGGCTGGCGTTCTGCAGGAAGACGCACGTGTCGGGCGGGGCGTTGACGAGGCGCGCCGCGGCGCCGCGCGAGGCCGTCAGGTGCTCCGCGTAGCTGTAGCGCATGAATCTGTCCGGGGCGGCTTCGGCGTCGGCTTGGAAGCGGTGCAGCGAGGCCAGGACGGGTCGCGGGTAGGTGCCGAAGGAGCCTGTTGCGCGGGAGAGAAGGGGGTGGGGTTAGGAGGGTTGAATGGGAGGGGATGGGATGGGATGGAGGGTTATATTTGTATCAGGATGGGTAGATATGGTGATGAGTATGGAAGACTGTGCGGCTAGCTTATCGGACGGTGATGGATGCGAGATTGAACACAGTGATGGAAACAACGTTATATTATAGGATGTAAGGGAAAAGAGGAATACGGCACCATGATTGAGGTTCCTGAAATTCTTATCAAAGAGGAAATGCTCTCGCATTGGCTTGCCGAATGGGGTACTTTGGTGGGCGGAACCCATCTTCAACGCGACAAGGGAGGGTAAAGAATCGAAAATGATAGAGAGTGAAAGTTCAAAAGCGGCGTGAGAGGGTGAGAGGGTGAGAGACGTGAGGAAGAGTATATATGACAACTGGAAGCCAACTGAGAAAAATGGAGATGGACATGAAAGAGTCACCTTGGATGGATGAGTCAAAGGGTATCGGGTATCGGATAAGTATCAGGTAAGTATCGGTTAAGTTGCTATCGGAAGGGCGTAAACCTGCCAAGGACCTCGGGTATCACGAGACAATTCTCCGCTTCAGCAGTTGTCCAATTGGAACTGCTGATCATTGATATTGCTTCGCACCACCCAGAGTCCTTTGGTCTTGGAGAAGGACTGCGCAAATGTTCACGTCAGTAAACACGTGGATATAATGGAAAAGGTTTGTCCTTGTGAGATCAGCGATGTCTGCTGCTAGCAACACGAAAAGTCTGGCCGCCCATGATCAAAAAGTACCTGATTCTGAACCAACCTGAGCATCCATCCCGAGGCCCCCCATCTTGCTCGACCCTTTCAGCTCATCCCCATCGCAATTTGAAAAGCCAGTCGCCTAGGAACGTATAGAAAGGACCAGGTAGCCTGTGGCCACACACTTTGACCCCTTCTTTCCGAGACCGGTTGTCAGCCCCAACGACGCCGGTAGAAGTAAAATGCTGGCCTAAGTGTCCGTTTCATCCCCCCAGATTCGTAACAGATAATTTCCTCACATTTTTGGGGGGGGAACTTTTCGGCTTTGTCCCAGGGGAGCTTTTTGGCTGTGTCCCGGGGGAGCTTGTCCCCTGTATCCTGGGGGAGCTTATCCGCTGTGTCTCAGGGGAGCTTGTCCCCTGTGTCCCTGGGGAGCTTGTCCGGTTTGTCCCGGGGGAGCTTGTCCGGTTTGTCCTGAGGGAGCTTGTCCGCTGTATCTCGGGGGAGCTTGTCCCTTGTGTCCCTGGGGAGCTTGTCCGGTTTGTCCCAGGGGAGCTTGTCCCCTGTGGCCCGGGGGAACTTGTCAGCTTTGTCCCGGGGACTTGTTGGCTTTCGGGTAATGGCGGAATCTCCTTCAGGTCAAGGATGTTGGGGTCTTTTTGGAAATCCTTGCCTTTGACGATAGCAACAGCGAACGAGAGGTCCCGTTCGACCACCTTGCCTTCCTTTCCCGGGCAGGATTCCGTGTTATCCAGGACTCTGGTCAAGAACCGCATCAGGCTGCTTATTGCTTTTTTCTTGGCAGGAGGCGCTTTGGACACTTTGGACACGTTTCGCAATGCTTCGTCGAACACGGCCGGCATATAGTATGGCAGTATTGCCCTCCCATCCTTGTAGCCGTCCACATTCAGTCCGTTGACAAGTTGCTTTCGTCTTGAAGGGGTTAGAGCTTCGAAGCACTTCAAGAACAGCTCGGCCTGGTCTAGATCCGCG
>QQTW01002672.1_pt1 | contig 13036 bp, 15 predicted proteins | sample 1904831 | NCBI WGS metagenome assembly QQTW01 (sample SAMN09435610, study PRJNA476489) | Subsurface metagenome, whole genome shotgun sequencing project. | reverse complement strand
TGGATCAGGGATCTTGCAAGGAGAGGTGAAAGTCCAAGATCTCCCGAGTATCATTGAGCAATAGGTACAAGGGAGACGTCCATCTTCGGAGTCCGAACTCACGTGGTTCGAAAAATGGAAGGCAACGCAACAGTAGCGAGCATGATTTTACGCGCGAAAGGTGGCTCAGCGCAGACTCAGTCGCTCACCGATCGAGCTTCGATGTCTGCATTGGTCAATATCAATAAAGACGGATTGGACGAAGTAGCCAGCCTTGGCTCCACGTAGGCAACCACGAAAGAGCGATGAGACTACGCATCCTTGCTGAAAATTGATTCCGGTGTCAGGAACGGAAAGGCGCAGCGCTGAGAGCATGAGGAATGAGCTGTACGTACGATACACCGCTGTGAAAAGGGGGAATTCATCTTCCAACCCCTTCCCTTTGAGGAAGCTATTCACCTCACTCGCCGTCAGGGTGCCCTGCAGCTTTTGCCCGTTCAGTTCCTTAGCTTCCACCTCCTCGATCCCCACTCCCCTCTCCACACTCAGCTTTGCGCACCGATGGTTCCTCCCACCCGAACAACTCGTGATCAAGTCCGCGACCCCGCAACTCTCTTCCGTGAAGGTGCGTGCTTGCACGGAGCCGGCGAAGAATTTCTGACCGAACTTGACCATCTCCAGCAAACCTACCCGCATGACGGCTGCCTTGGCGTTGTCTCCCCAGCCGAGACCGTCGACGAAACCTGCGGCAAGGGCGACAATGTTCTTGAGAGCCCCTCCCAGCGATACACCTGCAACATCGGAAATCAGACGAACGTGGAAGTAGGGACGATGGAAGAGGGATTTGAGGAGGGAGTGGTCGATTGGCGGAAGCTCTGAGGGAAGAGCATGCAACTGGACCGCTGACATTGAACCGGAAGAGTCCTTGTGTGCTATCTCGGCTCGTTTCGAGTTGGTGGAGTGAAGAGTGGCGGTCTCTGGTGTTGGGTTTGGTGAATCTATGGGCGGAGCGTCGTAAGCAACGGTGGTTTCGGAAAACTTCTCTTGTGCCACTTCGGTTGCGATGTTGGCACCGGACAGGGCGCCGCAGTAAATACCCAAATGGGCACCGATCGATTCTGAGAACAAGCTTACGCCATCCCGGGACACGTTGACACCCTTGATGCATGATACTCCTCGCGCATATGGCAGGATGTGGCCCTTGAGTTTGTCACAGATCCCTCCGATGAATTGATGAGGCAGATTGAAGATCAAGATCGTTGAATCTTTGACCGAGTCCTGGAGTGAAGGATTGGCGTAAAGGTTGTGCGGCAAGGCGATATCGGGGAGGTATTTGACATTCTCGTGCAGATGGTTGATCAAGGAGGTCAGTTTCTGAGGCTTGCTCGACAGTTCGGAGTTTGCATCGTAGTGTTTCGACGTCTCTGGTATGGTGACCGTCTCTTCAAATACCCACATCTGGATATCCGGTTCAAAAAGCTCGGGGTGGGCTTTGGTGTTCTCGGCAACCATCTTGGCTATGGCAGATCCCCTGGTGAGTGTCAACATCTGTCACGTCATCGGGGGCATGAGAACCACGCGTACCAATTGCCGGATCCCACCACCGTCACCTTGTGACGTCTTTCGTACGGTCCCGGCATGGCTGCCCTTTGCTGCCGTCCAGCACTCTCCGCTTGATGGGTACTCGAATCAGAGCTCGAGGCAGAGCGTAAGGTTTTGGAGAGTTGGTTCAGTCGCGTGGTAGCAACCCTCGCGGAATAATTGGGTCGTGCCAGCATCAAGCGCGCAATACTCGACCGTACCTTCCGTAAGCGAGTGTTGAATGTTGAGCTAACGTTAGACGCTCGAAGAAGGAGAGTGTGATGACAGCTGCTGGGGTGTTTGGTTATTTAGTTTGGTGATCCGTGGCTACCTACCAACCTGGAAATGGAAGTGGCAGTGGCAGTGGAAGTGGAAGTGGATGTGATGTTGAGTTGAGCCGAGTGTTTGTTGACCGGGCCGTTGAGGGGTTGAGATGAGGGTTGAGATTTGGAAGTTGTCAGGCACGTGTGGTACGAGCACGTGCCTGGCAGGTGTAACTTAACCTTAAAAGGGTGCCCCCTCCGAAGTTTCCCAGCTTCCAGCCTGCCGTGTCTGCTTACATAAGTTAGCTTACTTTCAAGGTAAACCTACCCTACCTACCTTACTACTACCTACCCTAAGAGTTCATCCCGCGAAGCCAACGCCAGTTCGGCGGGACCGTTCCTGCATCTCCTGGGACCTCACCATGCAGTTCTCGTCTCTTGTCACACATCGCTAACTACAGCCAAGAGCACTCATATAATCTATAATCACATCAGTCGGCCGATGCAACTTTTCACATCCGCTCCCGGAATACAAGTCTTGACGACGAGACTAGAGTACAATCCTGGCGGATCTAATGCAGCCACGGGTTACGGTTGCTGGTGGCCGGCATCAGCGCTGATGCTAACAAAACCTTGGTCGCTGTCAAGATAAGGTTTGATAGGCTGGTGGACATCCTGCGACCACACACTTTGGATCAATTCGAGTGACATTCGAGGTCTGGTCTGATTATTATCGACAGAGTATTACGAATACTTACCTTTTACTGTTACTTTGCGTTAACTTATGCATCAGCTTTCTCGACCACACAAAATTCTTCCAATTTCAGCTATGAAGTAATGCGATCGCCCCAGTGGGGTGAGCTTTCCGAGGGACAATTGCAACAAGCCAGCATCATTCCATTCGGATAACAATGCCAACCCAGAATAGGAAAGGGATTCGAGAACAGGCCGCCGAACGGATCAAATGTGAGGATGCTCAGCCGGTCTTGACAACATTACGCCGTTTTACGTAACAGGGCCAGTTCGACTGATGTGCCACAAACCAGGACTCGAAGGTCCAGTCTTGCTTGGGATCCACCTGGACGATATCGTAGTCGCGCATGAGAGTGGCGGTGATCTTGGAGAGTTCGAGGTGTGCAAGATTGCGCCCGGGGCACATGTTGTAACCGGTTCCCCACTGCAAATGGCCCGTTAGAGAGTTACCGAAGGCAGACGCACGACTGGGTTAGAGGGAAGCCATACGTGTATGAGGTGTTTGTCCATTACTCGCAGCTTTTCTTGGTCTACCAACCACCTTTCGGGATTCCACGACTCGGCGTCCTCGCCAAAGATGTCCTTGTTACGGTGAATGACCCAAGGACTAACGCTGAGAAGAGTCTAGAAAGCTATCAGAATCATCATCACCATTCGGTTGAGGATATGCTTACCCCTTCTGGGAAAGTCCGTCCAGCTATAGTGACACCATCTTTTCCTGCCACACGGGGGTAGCCGAAGGATACGGCAGAATGGAACCGATAGGCTTCTTTGATCTAAAAGATAGTTAACGGAGCCGCCCCTTCTTGACACAGTGAAATGTCTTACGCAAGCCTGGAGGAACGGAAGCTTTTGAGCTTCCATGTGAGAGACAATTGGGGAGAGCTCGCCCCGGCTTTGTGCATCATCAAGTTCCTTCTGCAGACGATCCAAGTACTTTGGGTTTCTCAGGGTATAGTAGAAAAGGGCCTGCAACGTTGTGCTGATAGTATCGGCACCAGCAGCGATGTTAGAGACAGCAGCGGCAAGAATTTCCTTCTCTTGCATGCGATCTGGATGAGTTCGCCGTTGTTCCAGCCATTGCTCCATCATGTCTTTGCGCACCTTTTCATTCTTCTTACGGGCTTCGACAGCGGAGAGACAGGTGTCAAAGACGTGATTCGAAGGCTGTAGGTTGAGCCAGCCAATAACGGGATTCCCGAGGAGGATACCATGTAGCCAGTAAGCATGTCCGATGAGGCTGATATAGAGAGTGAGCTTTCGCGAGTTGGCAATGGCTCCCCCAATGTCACGACCTTGTTCAACAAAGCCGAAGCGTTGCGAAAAGGTGATCTCTCCGACCACGTCGAAGGCACAAAAGTTAAACCAGCGATTGAAGTGGACCTTCTCTCCCATCTGAGACAGCTGATCCAGCCTAGCCTCAAGCAATTCAATGGTAGTGTCGACGTACGGCTCAGCCTTCATGATATGGCTGAGGGCATAACCGGAGGAGATGTTCTTGTTTTTTCGGATGTGTTCTTTTGGGTCGAGCTCGGACATCTGATTGCCATAGTTGTGATCGGGGAGAGCGAATGCCTGATAGAAATCACCCTGCAGCGGTGTCAGTCCACGACCGCTTTAAGGTCTCGGGAACGATGGAGCATCGGTGCTTGTGGGCAGGGAGTCTTTGACTCACTTTACGGAGTCTGCCAAGGAGTAGTTGGTTGACCGCATCTGGGTCACTAACACTGACTTCCTTATGTGTAATACGGACGAAGGTGCCTGCGTGTAAACCATGCATGAAAGCACTCGGTCAGTCACGAAGAACCGAATTCCGAGCTGTGTCACTCAAGAAAAAAGTTAAGGGAGCTAGCTACCGTGCTTCTTGTGCAAGTTAATGGTCTCCTCTTCGAGATGGCCTTTGACGATATGCCGAAGTTTCCAGAATATAGAGAATGTGGCAAAGAAAGGACCGGGAATGTCGCTGACTGGAGATAGGTAGCGTCGTCGCAAGGCAATCAGAACAACGATGAGGAGGACAATTGACAGCAACGATGTCGTACTGAGCCCCAGAGACCTGAACGAAAGCATTTGAGAATCCGCAGTAGGAGCCATGATGCTGGTACTGATGCAGCTGGGGGATGGCAGGTGGTAACAGGGTCGAGGAATCGAAGGAGAAATATGGGGAAGATAAGGAGTGATCACCTTGCATTCACCCTATAATATAGATTAAGGGGCCCGAAATTGACTTTTCAATAGGGTTAGAACAAAAAGAACCACGGGTTGTGCATCAAGAGCTCCACTCGAGCTATCGCTACTCGAGCATCAGAGACCGGCATCGGATCAGGGCCAGCGGGGGCTGGGGCACAAATGCAACGGAAGATCCTTTGATCCAGCCCAGTGTCTTTGTCAGAGAAATTAGAATAAGTCCAAACGGGGTGAGCAGCATTCTTGGCGTGACTTTCGATAAGCAGGGATGCCTGCTTGGACGTTCTTCCTCACAGTGCTCGTATGCTCAATCATTTTCTCTTTTTGCCAAGGCTAACGCAAGAGGACGAACTCATCTCAGCGTGGGGTGGCAGCCATGGCTGGCCGTTACTGGAATCTCGCCATTAGCCATGCTAAGCTTGAGCCATAGTTCCCGGAAGCGCACGCACTATACCGGCTGCCTCGTTCCTCTGATTTGAGTTCATGCACGTTTGACATTTGGCATGTGCAGCGCCGCCAGCTTGCGCAGCTCGAGGGTGGGCTAGATCCATGCCTAGCGTCGAACAATTTATTCGGCAGCATCTTGAGGGAGCTCACGGTGTAAAGTCAATTGCAGAGCTGGAAGCTTTGCGAAGCTCACTTCAGTCAAATGTTGACCGGAGATGCTGCATCTCCATCTTACTAACTTACCCTGTTGGTCAGTTAGCCTTTGGGTCCAGGCACAAAATGTTGTCGCTAAACCTGGTACTTGCACCGTACCGTCGTTCGGGCTAACGGCATTTGCCCGAAGGATCCCGGCACGGCCCATTAGCTCGCCGTCAATGATTTATATACCCTTGCACAATCCTCAACCCGTCTCCATGGATCACGGAAAAGCCAAAGTACTGAAGGTCACCGTAAGACGAGGATATCAGAGAGTATTTTATATGTTCCCAGTCATGTCCGAATTCCATAACTTTTCCCAGAGGACCGGTTCGAAATATCAAAGTTCATCTTCTACTATTCTCATAAGTTATGTCGTTGGCGGCAGGGTCTCATCCACCGTTGACGCCTGAGTTTCTCGCTCAAGATGCCAGATCCGGTCCTCGAATTGGCATTATCCTCGTCAATTCTGTTGCGATAGTGGTCTTGCTCCTGCGTATCTACGCCAGGTGCTTCCTGATCAAGTGCTTTGGCTGGGACGATGCGCTCATGTGTGTTGCTGGGGTGCGTGCTTCCTCATTCACGATCGGTCGCCCTTGGCTTGAAGTTTCGCCCGGTGGATCCCTTGCCATTTGCGGCAACCTATAACTATGGTTTTGTTCGCTGACGCATGCAATATATATAGGTTTTCATGGTAGCTGTGATGGCTTTATGCCTCAGAATCATTGATCTTGGCTGCGGCTTGCATATTTGGGCCATTCCACCTCCTCAACTGGTTTTGATGTTCAAGCATCTCGTGGCACTCCAGCTCATATACACCACTGCCCTCTGGTTATGTCGCATATCCGGCCTTGCCTTTTATGCTCGCCTGTGTAAGGACGTCACCCGCTTTCGCATGCACATGTGGGCAGCCTCCATTTTCGTCACGTCCGTTTTCATCACCCAATTCTTGGTCCTTGCGCTTCAATGTATCCCCCTCAAGGCGCTTTGGGGCGACGGTCCCGGCAAATGCATGACCACTCGTGCGGCCTTCATCTCCACCGCCGCCATGACTATTGTATGCGACTCGCTGATCCTACTGATCCCCATTCGCATTATCTGGGACTTGAAAATGAATCGCCGTCGAAAGATCTTGCTTGCTCTCACTCTTTTGGTGGGCGTCTTGTAAGTGCTTATACCTCTAAAGAATTGGTTCGGCATCACTGCTAACTCATCTGCGTCATTTTAGTGCCGTCGTGTAAGGCTTCTAAGGCGTACTAGTCTCTCCTCATCTGACTGCTCTGACATGAAATCCAGGACATCCGTCTTCCGCATTATTTCGATGATACCGGCCGTCAGGGAGGCCGATGCAACTTGGTACTACGCGATCATTGCCGCCTGGTCTTCCACCGAAGTGTCCACAGCCGTCATCGCGCTTTCTGTGCCCGCACTCAAGCCCCTCCTCGGACGCTGGCTGAGCGCCGGCTCCACCGTCGAAAGTAAAGGATACAGCAACTTCGACAGCAACGGCCGGAACAAAAACCTCTCGTATGGCATGAAGAGTTTCGGATCAACTAAGCCATCTGGCGTTGGCCGACATCGGGGCTCATCGCAGAGTCTCAGCGAAGAGGAACTTTGGACGAAAGGCAATGGCCAGGTCCACAACTCCATCCAGGGCAATACAAATGGCAACGACCGGGATGACAGTGATGGTATCACCAAGACCGTTGAAGTCCGTGTTAAGGTATGTGCAGTTATTCTTTCCCTCAGAAATCGTGGACTGACAAACGATTTCAAGTAGGACTACTATAGGAACAGCGAGTCTCGCACCAGGAAAAATTCGAACTCCGGCGTCTAGATATCGTCCTGCAGCACGCTCAAGGTCCATTTCATTTCACGGCGCTCTTGTTCATAGCGATATACCTTGGACTTCAGCAACCACCTTCTTGTTTGTATATTACGAGAAAAGCAGGTGATATTTCGATTGGAAGTTGTCTCATGATTCGACCGCAGCTGAATCTTCTATTATTTCTTGGCTATCGTTCACTGTGCACATTTAAAAAGCGATATAGCATCCCATAGTCTGATCGTTCTGTACGCTGGTGGGAGGTTTTACTTTATCTAGCATTTCAGCGAAAAGCACGTTATGGTGTCGCCAGTCACCACCGCACCAGCAAATATCGTTGGTCTTTCCAGCTTCCGTATGTGAGATACCCTTGTGCACGAAGCTTACTTATCATTAACAATAACTTCAAGACCCAGATTACTTTCTACTTTAGCCTTCTTGCCACTAATTTCACCAATGCAATCCTTGTGATCCCTGCCAACTCGTGCGAACACCACCCTCAAACAATTCCTTATTGCTTTTATTGGCCAAGGACTCCCAACTCCCTACACGGTGGTAAGCTATGTATGAGACTTCAGTGATCAGGACTACAAGGTAGATCCTTTCACAATCACAGTCGCCAAGACCACATTCGTGCGATAAGTTATATTGCCAGATCTGGAGGGACGGTGACGGCAACGGCGGTTTCGATAGGCGGCCAGATAACTTTGGGAGAATTTGATTTTTCCATCGATCTCTCTAAAAGTGATCTAACTGCATTTGGCAGCACGACCGTGATAAATACTCCTCTAATCGAGTGATCCATCAGGGGCAAGTGATTGGAACCAGTAACGTTCCCTGAAGGTTAATGTGTGTGGCTACCTCTAGATTAGGTTCTTTCCGACCGCTGCCTCTTATGCAGGGGCGGAAGCATGGAAGTACGTTTTGACGGCCAAGGGTCAAGGGTAAGATAGGGCAATGAGCTACCCTAATAATGTCGGCGTCCCTTGTCGATGCTCATAAACATGGTTCTCCGATCCAGTGCATGGCAGGCATTGAGTGTACGCGTACAATGATAATAATACTGTAGTGAGAGAAGAGGAAGATAAGATATGTGAATGAAAGATGCAATCATTTCTGTCATTGAAATTCACAATGCTCTTAAGCTTCGAATCTAGAGATAATCAAAATGTAATGAAATCTATACACAGATTGATTAAAGAAAGTGTAATTATACATCTCAGATCTTCTCATCTGCAATTATTTTGTGCACTTTTGATGAAGATAATAACTTTACGCATCTTGCTCAGAGTCACAGTATGTTATGATCATATTCAGGTACGGGTTAGAGGGCCACTACCCGGTACCTTAAGGTATGCATAAGGTATGGGTATACCTTAGGCACGATGGTCTGCGCCAAAGATGTCCTTAGGAACACCTGAATACCTTAACCCCACGGGCTCAGTGCTTTCAACTTATGTGATTATCAAATAGGAGTGACCACATCCCACAACACCCACTACCGCACGAACCTTAAAAGCCCTAGGCGCAAATGACCGTCACCCAGCCTACGAGTAGATCCATACTTACCATAGAATCTATCGAAAGTAAAAAATCGCTCTATGATGTTGCGCTTCATTCATCATCACATGACCACCTCTCCTTTCTCCCCTTTCATTGACCAACCTGTGAAGCCCACAGGAAATGTCATTCGTACACAGACACGCCCTTCTTCCATCCATCCAACCAGACCGCCTCTGAAAGCTCTCCACTGGCGGCAGCTATGCAGCGAAGCATGCTCCACTCGGCGTCTTCTGCCGTTGCCACCCTAACCCAGCGACATGATTCCTAAACTGAGCGTGAGCCCACTGTCCGTCATGAACGCTGGCGACCCTGGAACTCCGGCTTCTGCTCCATCGTCTGCTGAATAAAAGCCCGCAGCGCCGCCCACCTAGTAGTCGAAGACCCGCTCTTTTCCGCCGTCCCTTCTCCAGCCCCTTCCGCACCGGTCGTAGAGGTAGTCGCCGTACGAACAACCATCTGTGCCATGTTCTTGCCAAATCTTTCCTTCTCCATGGCCTCCAGCTTCTCCTTGCGCTTCGTCGCGCCGGGTCGGGACTTCAAGCTCTTGTGCCGCATCTTGACGTTGTCGGACTCGAGCTCTTCGCTCCTTCCGCCATCCTCGGGCAGGGCGTCAACGAGGGATTCAAGATTGGCGACTAGTTTCTTCGAAGGTCGTCGGCGCTTTTTGGTCTTGGTGTTGGTCTTTTCGATTCTGGAGACGAAGCTTGAATGTTTGATTATTCGCTTGTCCCTCTTTGTGGTCTTGAATTCATCACCGCCCCGGGTGTTTGTGTGTATGATCTGCGGCTTGGAAATGAAGCCGGAGCCAGAGCCGGATTGGGTTTTCTGGGTTATATGTCTGGACGCGGCACGTTTGCGAATCATGGGCGTCTAACACTGGTCAGATCAGCGAACTCCTGGCAATACAGCCACTGGTAGCTTACCATGTTCACAGCATGATTTGATAGCTCGCCGGGGCGTGGGTTGAGAAATTATTTGAATAGGTACTCTATCGTTCGGGATATGCCGTGCAATCAGGATGTAAACTAAAAGGTAGTGGCACAGTGAAGACGCAGTTGGAAGAAGTGTGGAAGAGCGAGAGCGAGAGTTTAGCAAGATCAAGATATTAGATTACTAGGTATAAGTTTGCAATCCGCCCCGCTCTATGCACAGATCTATACGACCCTGCATACTACTGATCTCCTTATTGATCTCCTCGATCGTGATCTTATCCCACTCCACCTGGATTTGCCATTGCAGTTCCTCCCTTGGCACATCGTGTGGAAGCTTAAGCCTCTCCTTCAGAAGCCGCCACACACCTGCAGTAGGGTTGAGATCAAACGAATTCGGAGGATTGGTGTAGAATGGTAAGCCGATCTCGTCTTTGTATCTCCATGCGGGGTCGCCGAACGAGCGGGTTCTGTGCACCCCATCATTCTCCTCCTGCAACAGGAATGGTTTGTTGTTCCCACGAAACACGCGATGTCGCGATTCCACGCAAACTCTCAATATGTAGTCTCGATAGAACTCCTCCGTCATTGCACCTGTTCCCCCGGGTCCATCATAGAATACCAGAGGCCCTTTGTAATTCCAAGCAACACAACTCCAAACGAAGAACTCTCGCTTTCCTCGATGGTGCTTCTCCGGCATGCAGTCCAAACAGAACCGCTCCTTGTCCTCGCACATATTCCAGTCCTTTTTCTGCTTCTTGTGATGATTGACGATGAAATGTGCCTCATCACTGTAAAGCACCTGCGGTTGTTTGGATTAGTGGACAGCTCCCGTACTTCACGCAGAAACTTGCCTGATTCCATTGCCATTGAGGACACGTCTGGTAGGATTTCGCAAACTGAAGGCGTTCCGCGCGGTCTTGCGGCCTAAGATACCCTCTTTGACATGCCTGACACTTCTTATATCCCGCCTTTTCCATCGCATGCTGGACCGTGTGTTTGTGCGCCTCGATGCCATATTCCTTGCCTAGCTCATGCCATCCAATGTTTCGTTCACTGTTCGGACCGCTGACATGCTCGATCATTTTCTGCACCACTTCATCGCCAATCCTCGGCGGTCTACCGGTGCGCCCCTTGCCAATGCGTTTTGGCATTGTACTTAGCCATCGTCGGCCGGTTCGCGATGCTGTTCCTGTGCGCCGGAAGATTTCATTTTTGGAGAGAGTAGTGTAACGTTTGAGGACACGGATTACGACTTCTTGGGGGAGCTTGTCCACCTCATTCTCTACGTCGGCGTGAGGCGAGTGGTCGTACTGAGGCGACTGAGTATGATCTGGTGAGCGGTCTTGGGGAAATGACTTGTCTAGGGTTGAGGTGTGGTCATTGTAATTGTCTGATATGCCGACTTCGGGCTCGGGTTCGGGTTCGGGTTCGGGTTCGGCTTCCTGTCCCTGCTCCCTCTGCTCATTCTCATAATTGAAGGTGCCAGTTGTAGGGTCAGGTGTTGAGCCCATTGTAGGTCTAGAAGGTGTGGGTTCATACGCGAAGAGGCGAGTAGGACGTTTGGCGTGGCCATAACATCTCTCACCGAGCACGAGCCTCTCAGCTCTGTCGGTGAATTGATGTTCCGCAAGAATTCCATGTCTTGGCGCGGTGTGAGCTCCTCCTACGACATCGATGGCAGGTAATGAGGAGGATATCGAGGGTCTACGGAAACAAATCGCTCATGTAGAGGCACAGCTTTCTATCTTGAGAGCCCGACTTACTAGGGCTGAAAATGGGCACGTCCCTGAGGGGGAGCCCCCAACCAATCTGAATGCGTGCAAGGTAGAGACATTGGACCATACCAAAGTGACATCAAGGGAGGAATTTTCTGGAACCGATAGAGTAAATAAATCCCACCGCTGGCCTTTATCAGAGGAAGAATACAGAAGATATGGAAGGCAGATGATTACGCCACAGATAGGTCTAGAAGGTAGATCTCTTTCTATATGGCATAGATCAGCATCTAACAGGCGCATAGGTCAATTGAGACTTCAAAAAGCCTCTGTTCTGATTGTTGGACTTGGTGGCTTGGGATGTCCAGCAGCCGCGTATCTGGCCGGAGCGGGAGTCGGCACGTTAGGGCTGATTGATGGAGACGCAGTTGAGGTTTCGAATCTGCACCGGCAAATTCTGCATAGCTCCAGCAGGGTCGGCATGTCAAAGGTAGATAGCGCATGTAAATACTTGAAAGAGTACGTCGACCATCACCAACTTGAAACGGCAGCAGCTGACCTGCAGACTTAACCCTAATGTTCGGTATAACCTGTATCACGAGCATCTAACCCCACAGAGTGCTCCGGATATCTTGGCTCAATACGATCTGGTCCTAGATTGCACAGATCACCCTACTTCTCGCTATCTCATCTCCGACGCAGCCGTGCTCCTGGGCAAGCCACTTGTGTCAGCCTCAGCCTTGCGGACTGAAGGACAGCTCATGACGTTAAATAGTCCACCCAAAGTATCCGGAGATTCTGCGGGAGGTCCATGCTACCGATGCATATTTCCAAAGCCTCCACCGGCCGAGAGCGTTATCAGCTGCGGGGATGGGGGAATCTTAGGGCCAGTGGTTGGTGTCATGGGCGTTCTCCAGGCACTGGAGGCCATCAAACTTTTGACATCCGGCAGGAACCAGGCAGTCAAGGTTGCATCATCGCTTCCCCATAGCCCCGAGCGCTCGGAAACGCCATCGCTACTCCTCTTTTCCGCTTATGGCGCGCCTTCGTTTCGCCGAATCGCTGGCGCTTCTTATTTTCTCAGTATTCCGGCCAGTCATGCTCAACTCTTTCTTTCCATGCCCTAAACCCACCTCGCACATCACCTATGTAGCGTTCTCCCCCATTATCAAGACCGGCCTCCTTAAGCTTTCGCACAGCCAGTTGGGAATCATTACCCAAGCGACAGATGACATATATGGATGCTTCATGATTACCCAACGGAAACCAGGAAGGTTCTGTTGATTGATCCGCTGACTTGAGCTTATAACCGGTCAAGTCCGAGATGGGAATGTTGACGCTACCTTCAAGATGACAGATTTCAAAATGTACCTTCTCACGTACGTCAACAAGTAGATGGTCATTCACAGGCGTCGCTCGAAGCTTTTGAAGACACTCCACAGAGATCCGTTCTGTTTCCTGAAGGAGGTTCAGAGGGTGCGAGACGCCGCAAAATTCAACGTAATCAAGTGATCCGGAGAGCAAGGACTGCAAGGTGACTGAGGCATTCGTGCTACAGGCCATACATGTCGGCCGTCTGGGACGAAGGCGAACACT
>QQTW01002671.1_pt1 | contig 13041 bp, 14 predicted proteins | sample 1904831 | NCBI WGS metagenome assembly QQTW01 (sample SAMN09435610, study PRJNA476489) | Subsurface metagenome, whole genome shotgun sequencing project. | reverse complement strand
CATGTGTGTGTGTGTGTGTGTGTAGTAGAGGTAGACAAAGGAGAGCAGAGCAGAGCAAGGCTAGACCGAATGAAAGAAGAGTTTACAATTCGGAAGGAAGCCAAATTCCTCGATTAACCAGTTGGTTTCTTCGATTCAATATCTCGTTGGTTGTCCATAACCACCGACCGGCTTGTGGAACATCCGTGAGATTAATGTAGTCAAACGCAACAACGAGGCACAGCTTCTTGAGTAGAGTAGAGAATGTATGACAGCTCGACGGCCTGTCCAACCGCAACCGACCTCTATGGTGCCTTCATCCCCAGATCTCACCAACACACATTTCCTTCCCTGTGCCACAGTTCATCGATCGACAATCACAGATAGATGAACTGACTGGTATATACTTCCCCTACCATTAAGTCCTAGTAATGAAATGACAATATCAAATCAAAACGGAGCTACAGTACCTAAGAGGTTGGCTACTCCATCCTAGCTGGAAGTAATGATGGATGATCTTCAGCTCAGCCTTGCCCAACTCCAACACCAACCAACACTCAACCCCGCTTTGCTTCAACAAACAGTACAGTATCTGTGCCGTTCTTACAGCACAGCAAGCAAGCAAGCACTTCAGCCTTAATCGATTGCGTGATTCAATCAAACTCTTCTCCTACACAACGGAATAGCTCTCCCGTGCTGACTGCCTTCAGCAACCAACCAACTTCAGCCCCGTCGGTGGGTGCGGGTGGTCCAGCTTCCGTTCTGTTCAGCCCAACAAGCAGCGCACGGTTCATTTCGCACTCAGCACTGATCTGGGAATGCAGCTGTGCTATCGTCCCACCTACAGTACATATAGCATGCAGAATACGCGTACAGTACACTAGCAGATCTCAGTCAGTCAAAGACAAGCACCCGATCTTCAGCCTGATCCTACATACAGTACATACTGCTCGGCTAAACATCTGTGCCGCACGCAAACTGGCCTGGGAGCTGTATAGAGCTTCTACTATAGCAGAGTTTCGTGTACGAAAGTACCTACAGTACCTACAGCTTGTTCGAGGCTGAAGGCTGAAGGCTGAATGAACCCAAGCAAGCAAGCTGAAGCCAAAGACGAAACAGGCACAGTAATCAAGCCCAAGCCCCAAACTTCATTCCATTTCAATTTCAATTGTCACTGAAGTTGAACGGACTCTACGAAGATGATCTCTTCGGGTATTATCCATTCCACTCCGTAGGATCGCGCGCACTGCACTGCACCGCACCGCATCGCATCGGCTCGTGCGGTACGTCGCGGCGTATGTATCGTCCTACATACCAACTCAACTTAAACCCAAGAGGGTGTCTGTCCAAGAGCTATATGTGTCGATCAAGTTGGTCATCTACAATATATTCAAGGATGAAGTCGTACAGTAGGGTACTTGTTTCGAACCATATGCGCTTCGACGGCACTCACTCCCCTCCCCTCCCCCGCTCTCGCTAACTTAGCTCGAGTATGGTATGTATGTATGTATAGATACGGCGTAGCCCATCTGAGGATCGAAGGATCTGGTCGATGCCCGGCTGCTAGAATACCCGACGGCCCGTCTGCCTGGAGTGCTCCTTAACCCTCTTGTTTGATTTAATCTTGACGACCGTTTATGGTAATATCTTGCGAATAGAACATCGTCGAACCAACAACAACAATAACAACAACGCCTTACTCGTGTGTAGGTACGGCACTCGGAGAGTAGTATACCCGTACGGAAGGACAGTTATCCGAACGTTTCATCATCATCATCCCTTATTCCTATGTGATAATACTCAAAGGATTTTTTACTCGGTCTGATCAGTAAACTTATAATCCATCTCTCGGAACGGATGGAAAAACGGTTGGATTTTGTAATCGTTCCCGATTCCGTTTCGTGAGCTCGGCGTTGCGGAGGCGGTCGAGGCGGAGTTGATAGAATGTTCTGCAAATATATATATATATCTCTCAATATATATAGATATGAGGAGATATCAATCATTCGTCCGAAGCGTCCGTTAGGGGTATGAGATGATCAACCCGACTGGTTGGTTGTCTTCTTTGCAAGCTGGCATATGAAGTAATAGGAAGTAGAAGAGAAGAAGAAGGAGATGGAGTGACGTACTTGTGTAGAGCAAATATCCGAGGAGCGTCTTCCGTTTTGATAGTCACTGGTTCAGACTTCTCGTCCTATTCATTATTGTCATGAGCCAAACATCTGCCTTCCCCCGTTCTCCGTCCATTGAATCTTGCATTTCGATTCGACTCAACCATCTCATATCACCTACCTTATTCGCATCGGACTCTCCAGACTTGATCTTATCCTTCTCATCACCCTTCTTCTTTTTCTTATCATCATCCTCGTCACTTTTGCTGTCTTCTTTATCTTTCTTCTTACTCTTCTCTTTTTCCTCTCTTTTTAGGCGTTGCTTCTCTTCATACTCTTTCTTCACCAATTCAATTTCTCGCTCCCTTGCCTCTCTCGCAGCACGTTCCGCAGCCTGCGGGTCAACAATGGGACTGCAGAAGCTTTTATCGGTCAGGTGACCTTTACAGATGTAGAAGAAGTCCTGAAAGGGAAGCCTTTTAGTTTTGATATCCAGGAAGTTTTTATAAGGAAATTGAAATTGCATGGCAAGGGCTTGAGTGTCATACTTTGTTGTCGATGGTGATCAATACGCTTGAAGTAGGCTTATAGCAGATCATGCACGCTTTGGAGGACGCATCGGCGACTTGGCGGAGATGCCACCGGTTGGGGAGGGCCATGATATGAAGTTCCCGAAGATGGCCGGATCAGATAGCTCAAACGTGGAAGGAGATAGGCCGTTGACTATTTTTCGATTGGTAGGAGAATGAGCCAGGTGCACTAGCAAGCTCTAGTAGAGCTCTAGCTTACTTTCATAGGAATCAGCAGTCACCGCTTCAGTTCTCTTAGCTCTATGACGAAGGAATCTTCGCTACGCTTACGATGAAGAGCTATCCTTCATCACACAGATGATGGTGGTAGAGCCTCCTTTTCGCCGGACGTATGATGAAGATCATTGGTGGGTTGCGCACCTCTTCACATTGGCAGTGACTGCTGAGCTATTCCGTTTATTTGGTCACCCGCGTGACCCCGATGCCGATCATCAAGGGTGGTGGGGCCCTCGGGCCAGTTGAAGATCGAACCAGTTCAACCTAGCTCTACTAAATTTATATCGGAGCTGGCGCCTCCAAATGCAACTCTCTCACAACCACAACGACGATTCGGAATCAATTGAAGTAACAACAAATAATTACCAGGAACCTCAATCGCAAGTCTTACCAGCAGAATTCTATCTAAAAGCAGTCAGGCAATACAAATCACCAGAACAATTTGAACTGGAGCTAGAAATACTATGGGTGAAGCTCAAGAAAAGAATAAGAAGCAGATGCTCTGGGGAGGTCGATTCACTGGTACGTGACCACCATAGTACGCAGGTGGCGAGGTAGAATGGAGCAGCTCAGCAGCAACCGCCACTGCGGAGCAGTAATCATCGTCGTCATTCTCATGGGATGAAGCCAGTCCTCGTCATGAGTGCGACGTAAGGTAAGGTCATCGTCGTCGTCATTGTGATGGACATTAAGGCAGTCTTGTTCGTAAGGACGGTGATGACGACTGGCGATTACTGCTGAGCTACTCCAAAGATCTCGTCGCCCGTGTACATGCCAGGATATCAGCTCTTACGCATGATATTAGGTGGCCTGGACCCTCTCATGGTTGAATTCAACGAATCTATCCACCACGATCGAGTCTTCTACCAGCAGGATATTGCCGGTTCAATTGCATACGCCAACGCCAATTGGAAGCTCGGGCTTCTGACCGAAGATGAGCGCAATACCATCTCCCATGGTTTGCGTCAGGTGGAAGCCGAATGGGAACAGGGGAGCTTCGTGATCAAGCCTGACGACGAAGATATTCATACGGCAAATGAACGACGACTGGGCGAGCTCATTGGCACGCATGTTGCGGGGAAGCTACATACGGGGCGAAGTCGCAATGATCAGGTGGCAACGGATATGCGAATGTGGTTGCGGGAACAGCTGATGCATATCGAGGATGTCTTACAACGCCTCCTTGAATGCATCGTGGCGCGAGCGGAAAAAGAGATCGACTACCTCATGCCGGGCTATACCCATCTTCAACGTGCGCAACCGATCCGATGGAGCCACTGGCTGCTCAGTTACGGATTCGCCTTCGCTACGGACTTGGAGCGACTCCGTGAGGTTGAGAGGCGGGTCAACAAGAGTCCGCTAGGATGTGGAGCCCTCGCGGGCAACCCATTCAATATCGATCGACGGGCGATTGCCGAGGATTTAGGATTCGAGGGAATTCTCTGGAACTCGATGGGTGCCGTCGCCGACCGTGACTTTGTCGTCGAGACGATGCAATGGGGGGCGACGCTCATGCAGCACATCTCCCGCTGGGCCGAGGATCTGATCATCTACTCGAGCGCCGAGTTTGGCTTCGTTCGACTGGCGGATGCATACTCGACCGGCAGCAGCTTGATGCCGCAGAAGAAAAACCCGGACTCGTTGGAGCTGCTGCGAGGGAAGAGTGGGCGGGTCTTTGGCCAGATGGCCGGGTTGATGTATACCATCAAGGGTCTGCCGTCGACGTACAACAAGGATCTACAAGAATCGGTAGAACCACTGGTAGATCATGTCAAGACAGTCAAAAACAGCATTCAGATCGCGACGGGTGTGTTATCGACGCTGGATGCGAATGCCGAGAAGATGCGCCAGGCTCTGACGCCGGATATGTTGGCCACGGACTTGGCCGACTATCTCGTCCGACGAGGCGTGCCCTTTCGAGAGACGCATCATATCTCTGGGAAGGTGGTTGCGCTGGCGGAGAAGACTGGGGTTGTTATGGATCAGTTAAGCTTCGAGCAGTTGAGGGAGGTGGACGGTCGATTCGAGGAGGACGTCATGAAATGCTTTGATTATGAGAGCAGCGTCGAGGCGAGGAAGGCCAAGGGGGGAACGAGTAGATCCGCCGTGCTAGAGCAAATCCAGGTGCTCAAAGGGCTGATTGAATTGAAGCCTGACGAGTAATGATGTATATCTCTGCCCGCGGGATTACTACTTTTCTCTTGCAATTGATTCCTCCATCCAATAGTGTTGATAATGATACCATGACTCTTTCAAGTTTTGCAACAGATGTTTGGCGGTACTCCAAATACATAAATATCAAAGATGTATATCACCAACAATGCATCAACGCCCTCGCTTAAAATGGTGTCCATATATGACCATATTCATATTTCAATCTTCCATGCCTGCGTTCTTATTTCGCTCCAATGCATAAACCAACCCCCCTCCAACCACATTCGCCAAGCACGTCCCCATCGTCGCTCCCCTTACTAACCCTCTCACGCCCCATTTGCTTACAAAGGCTTGTTTCCGTCTTCGTGCCATCAACAGATAAATTCCCGACCAGGCGGCCGTCACGCCGGCCGAATCCGCCACATAGCCGTTGAGATTTAGATATGTCGAGAATAGAAACACCGGAGGAAATAATAAAGGGATGATTCGTGGTGGTCGTAGATTTTGACCAGCGATCAACGTCGCCAGTGCAATTGGAGGTACAGAGGATTCTACACGTTATGAGCTGGGAGCGTGAGAGGATGAAAAGTGGTGATATTTGAAAGCATACCACCCCATCTTCGTGCTGTTCCTAGGATGGAAGTCGGAGCATCTTCCTTGTCCGCCATGTACCCCACTCTTATCCTCTTCTGCCTTCTATGTATATCTTGGAGTTGTCGCAGCGTAGTAACAATGGCGATGAAGGCTGTCGCATCGAATGCCTGTGGAAGTTCGTAAGGCTGGCGTCGGAAAATTCCTAGCGTGATCGGCATCACCGGGCCGCGACCGCCGATGTTCGTCCCGCCCCAAAGGCCACTCCGCAACAACCTCGATGCGATAGAAGGGCTATCAGTATCAACCAGCCCGAACAAGCTCCATTGCTTCACCCATCACATTGTGTGGAGCATTGTATTAGATTCGACCACCCCTCGCCATACTCGGTAACCTGAAAACATCATGCCCGCCGCCACCGCCAGCGGAGTCAACGCGACTCCCAACGGCAACGGCGAGGCTAAACACCGAGAACACAAGCAAGGAAACCAAGATCGCAAATATACCGTGGAACAAAAAACAGCCGTGATTCGGGTCCGAAGATGTTCGCCGACAGCCTTCTACGATATTTTGGGCTTGGAAGAAACCCGAACGACGGTCTCGGACGGCGATATCAAAAAGGCCTATCGCAAATTAAGTCTGCTCACGCATCCGGATAAGAATGGGTATGAAGGGGCGGATGAAGCTTTTAAGAGTAATTTATATTCCCATTTTCGTCTCATTCACATCATCTTTGTCTACATATAAAGTCCCAGATGAGATTATGTAAAAGACTACTCGCTGACGATATGCCCCATATTCGGACGATAAGTGGTATCACGAGCTTTCCAAGTCCTTTCCGATCCAGATAAGAGATCGAAATATGATAGCTTCGGAGGCGATCCCGATAGTCGTTTCGGAGCGGGTTCCACGTCGACGAGTTCTCCGTTTAGTAGCCATTTCGCGAGAAGTAGTCCTTTTAGTGCAGGTGGTGGTGGTGGAGGTGGAGGTGGTGGTGGTCGACCCCATCAACCGATGTGGGATGAAGAGATTTCGCCCGAAGAGTTGTTCAGTCGGTTCTTTGGTGGAGGAATGGGTGGACCATTTGGTGCTTTTAGTGCGTTCTTATTCATCTTTTACCGCCCATCCTTCCCTCACTTCCTACTCGCCCAGAGTCCGCACCATAGCTGATACTAACGATAATATCAGATGGAGGCATGTTCGACACCGGCCCACAATTCGTCTTCAACCTCAACGGCGGGCCCGGTTTCCGGGTCCATCAATTCGGGGGAAACATCCCTCGACGTCGTCCCAGGGAAGCCACCCGTAACGCCAACGCCGATGACGAACCGCCTCCACCATCGCTCCTTTCCGCTCTCTCCAACCTCTTCCCCTTGCTAATTCTATTTCTTCTCCCCCTTCTCTCCTCCTTCTTCTCCACCTCCACAGACCCCTCCTCATCCATCTTCTCATCTTCCTCTTCCGGTCCCACATTCCGCTTCGACAGTCCCATGCCACCGCATACCCTCCAGCGAACAACACCAAGGCTAAACGTTGATTATTATCTGAACCCCAAAGACGTCACCGATTGGACGCAACGGAAATTAAACCAGCTCGATCAGAAAGCCGAGGCGAATTATGTCCAGAGATTGAAGGGGGAGTGTGATCGGGAGTATGAACGACGGGAACGTCTGCTCCAGGAAGCTCGGGGTTGGTTCTTTGATGATGAGGAGAAACTAAGAGAGGCGAGGATGTTGGAGATGAGGGCGTGTAGGAAATTGGAGAGGTTGAGGAGCGGAAGGGGGTTGTAATGATTGTATAGATATAACTCCTAGGAGATGGTTTCCTTGGTTCGGTTTATGAGTGTATTGTATTGGTAATGTTTGTTCATGCATTCGTTTATTTATTTATTTGTTTGGTTGAGCATTGGGATGGTAGAGGATACTTAGTCGAACCTCTCTTATTTTCGTTGTTCTCATCCGCTGGATCGATGGATGCCAATTTGGAGAGAGGAAGCATCACTGCATGATTTTCTATTCAACAACGCCTACAGTGTCTTTTTCCAAGTCCTCGCTTCATTTTTAACTTTTCATACAAAAATTCAAACTCGGCATCCTTATCGTCCCTATTATCTCGTCCGTCCATTCGCAGCCCCTGTTCTTCCTTCTTTTCGCCCTTCCTTTCCATTGTCTTCGAATCTAGCAGCTTCCCTTGCAGTTCTCAACTCCCTCGCATCCAACCCTAATACATCCCCATACTTAGCGAACGTGTCCACCATTCTGCTCAATCCCACTTTCATTGCTCTCAGCACGAGATGGACTTCCTCCAATTCATCATCCCCGTCCTTCTTCCCATCTTGTCCTCCACTTCGTGGTTTTCCAGTATCCACATCTGTCCAATGCCTCTCTAAACCCCCCCTCAACGCTTCAAGATTCCTTATGGTATTCGTGAATGTCCGAATCACACTGGGGACATCGCCCTGGACTTTCCCATACGGATCTTCATCGATACTATACGTCACGAGATTCGTCACGGAGGCAATCGCGTGGATGAGTAAGCTGAGATCATAACCTGGATGGCCACTTCCTAGGATGATCCCCTGGCTGCGTCGACGGAGGGTTTGTCTAAATGGGACACCAAGTGGAGAGCGGAGAATGTCGAGAGCGTAAGTTCGAGCTGTGGAGACGATGTAAGATTTGGATAGACGCTGTTGTTGTTCTTGAGTCAAGGTCTTGTTGAGAATGAAGTGATAGAGTCTCCGTGTTAAGGCGATAGGAGTAGAAGGGTTGGAGGTGGTGGGTGCTGGAGTCTGTCCGATGGATTTCGAGAATTGATCGAGTCGCGCTTCTAGCTTTTCTCGACGATCAGTAAGGGGGCGGGTGCCTCTTAGGATCGGATCTGATTTTGCTGGAACGTTGGAGATCCGCGGGAGGGATTGCACGGCTGTGGAAGCCGATTGAGCTGGTGGGGCAGTAGTAGTGGTGGTTTGTGGGTTGAGGGCGGAGGTGACACGGGTGTTCATTCCTTGGATGATGTTCATGCTGGAACTCAAAACTTGCGTCCAGGTGGAGCCGCCCCAGCGATCGAGTTCCTCGTAGATGCTCCTTCGACGAACCGGGAAACGGTGGCTGATGAGAAGAAGTTCCCAGAAGGCGAATGTCTAAAAAAAGGAAGATGCAATTAGAAATGGTAGCAAGATATGGAAGGTGAAGTGTGAGTGTATAATCACCTGGGGCACATCGCGCTTGCTTTTCAGACCGGTCACCAGCGTCCCATTTGGATCTTTGGAGGTGCTCGTGAGCGGAGAATCTTGCTTCAGTGGTTCTTGTGCGAAGAATGCTTCAAAGGCAACGAGGGACGCTTCCCACAGAGCCACCAACATAAAGTTCGCCCACACTAATCGTAGGATGAGGTTGATGCGGTAAGGTAGCATGCTGGGAAGTAACGCAGATGATCGTGGTAGTCCCAAGAACGGCTTGACAAAGGTAAAAGTCCAGTTCCAGACCGTTTGCCGGAAGAAAAGAGAGTACAAGACTGGTCCGCCGACGGTCAAGCCCAGGCAGCGCAGAAGTCCCCCTTGCAACCGTCGTGGCAGTTCCGCTCGAATTCGATCATAAGGTGATGATGATCGGTATGTTGTTGGATCCGCTGGAGAATTGGATGAGGGCTTTGGGATTGGGAGAGATATCCGATCATAGTCTTTGATCAAGTGCACGAAGCTTTGCAGGATAGCCATAAAGACGAACACGCTCCGTAGATAGAGTGGTCTCTCATTGAGCTGGGGCCGCTCATACGGTCTTATTGGACATTAGTGATGACCTAAACGTAATGGAACACAACCGGTAACACACCTCGTCTGAGCACGTAATGCTAGATTGGCTTCGCTGGAGGCTGACCAGAGATATGTCTCCGCAAAGCACGTTGCGGAAAACAGATACCACGCCAAGGTCTGCGAGCTGTGAAGCGAGAGCAGAACTCGGATGATGCTGTGGAATTGAGACGGTCCAGTTCTTGGCCCGACTAAGCTTCGAATTAGTTGAGTTGTCGTATAAGAAGCAGTATGTAATGACATACTATGCATCTGGGCAACTCGAAGGATAAATATCATCTGTGCTGAAAGAAACAAGAGTATCATTCGGAACCCTGCCGGACCGAGCGGAAACCATGACCACAAGTCTGCGCAAAGTGGTCAGTAATTGATTTTCATGTATGTAATAATTCAAATTGAAAATTCATGGGTGTAAAATGTGCGCTCACAGGACGACTTATCACCCATCAACACCGACAGCGCATAGCAGAGTCCCAATATCACCCCCGCAGCTCTGATAAACCGGGTATGTAGTGCCAGCGTCAAGACATCCTTGTACAATTGTAGATTCGTTGATCGGATTGACGCCATGGCTGCGACCTTGGTACGAATCACGTCTCCAAAGGAGGAGTGAGGAATGGTGATATCGAGCGTTCATAATCTACCGGTCAAATATCCCCGCCGTTGGTGTTTTGCGACTTTCCAGAGCTCGCGAGACGCGAATTGCCCAATGAGTCTTTGTCCCCTACCGTATTTATATTGATGAGGCTCTGTTGCTTAGGTAATGATCACGCCCCGCAAACCCCACCACAAATACCCGCCTGGCGAGTCACGACCAACGACCACAGTCCAGCTTCTGGATTAAATAGATCCATTCACAGCCTCTTTAGAGAATAGGAAAGTCGTCTACGATAATCACCAGACTCGGGAGATTATGAGAAAAATTCAAACGGGCTCAAAAGCTAACAAAAATGTTGGACGATCACTTCCCTCGGATGGTCGACGAAAAAGTGGCGCGCGTTGAGGCGATTGTCCTTAGGTAATCACGGATCATTCATACCCCGCAGAGCCTCGTCAATGTGCTAATCCCAATCGAGACTGATCCCCTGACTTACGTCAGCCGGCGTCGTCAACCTCACGTCCTCCAACATCGGAGCCTTGAAAGACCCATAACTAATCCAGGCGGTTGCGAGGGGGTTGCAATGTCGTACGATCGTCTCCCTACGTTAGAGGCCCAGCCCACGACTACTCGTCGCGAAGATGATCCTCAATACAGCGACGACCCAGAGTTCCGCAATCTCACCCAGAACCTCTCCTCGCAGCTGTTCACCTTGACGTCCAACATCTCTAAGCTCTCCACTCAGATAGCACTTCTCGGCACGAAACGGGATACGGAGAGAGTACGAGAGCGGGTGCACGACCTGCTGGAAGAGACGCAGAATGGATTCAAGCGGGTAGGAGAAGGAGTGAAGAAGGTGCAAGCATGGGACGACGTCAACGTAAGCATTTTACCCCCCTCATCTCACAGCTTCACCCTGCTGATGATGATCATATCCAGCCTCATCAGAGATACATCCAACAAAAGCTGTTCCGGGAATTCCAAGCCTCGCTATCCGAATTTCAAACCGTTCAACGATCGGCTCTTGAAAAACAACGCTCCTCCGCCCGTGCCGCTCGAACAGCCGTCGAAGAGTCGCAGCAATCTGACCAGCCCTCGTCACCTTCAGGAGGACAGCAACAACAGCAACAGCAAGAGCAAGACCAGCTCCGACTCGCACCCCAAGACGAAGTCGATTTTCAAGAATCACTCATCATCGAGCGTGAATCGGAAATTCGCCATATCGAGCAGAGCGTCGGCGAATTAAATGAGTTGTTCCGCGACGTAGCCCATATCGTGACGGAGCAGGGGGAGCAGCTTGATTTGATTGCCGATAACGTCGAGAATGTTCGGAATGATACGCATGGCGCAGATCGCGAGTTGAGGAGCGCGAGCAATTATCAGAAGAACGCAAGAAACAAGGCGTGTTGTTTGTTGCTGATTCTGGCGGTGGTGTTGACTGTGGTTCTGTTGGCTGTGTTTTTGGGATAAAACATGTTCTGATTCTGTGTAATTTTACTATTGTTCTTGTACGACTGTTTTTCATTCTTGGTATATTCTTAGCATTGGTAGGAGTTGTTCGGTACTGTTTTCGTATGTCGACTACGGGAGGAACGAACGGACGGATCATACTGGTATATCAGCTCTTTCCACAAGCATTTCCTCGGCATTTAATAACCTGGTGGTACCGTATAAATATGTGATATCAACCCCCTAGTTCTACTTCAACCGTGCCATAAGCCATATGCATAGCACCCATATTATAATACATGCAGGGCCGCCCATCGCAATGCTCACCAACGACATTCCCTCCCATCCGATCTACGTCCGTTCAATCCATAATCATACATCCCCAAACATTCTCCAAACTCTCATCTTAACTCCCTCCCAAGAATTGATCTTCGGCCGAACATCCAGATAAAAGCTCAAGCCAGGCATTCCCTTTGCACTTCCGCCATTCATCCCCCTTGCTCCAGCTCCTTGACTCCCAGTGCCACTGCCAGTGCCAGCCCCAGTTCCACTGTGACTTTTCTTGCCTTCATAAAAATCAATGACATATTCCACCTCCTTCCCGCACCGATCAATCACCCAATCATGTCGATCGAACGGCGCCGTGTAGCCGAGTAATGTATTCCATCGCGCTTTGGGGGTCATGGCTTTGGATTGGCCTGAGAAAGAACGTAACTTGGGTCCACCACACCTGCTTTATTTCCACAATTAACAATCCATTGAACATCAAGTACGTATGTGTGCATGCATACATGCATAAAGCCAATAAGAGATGGAAGGGAAAGAAGGAAAACAGTAGCTATAGAAGGTTGATAGGATTAATGGTTTTGGGGGGGGGGATAGGGAATGGTAATATATACGTACAATTCACTCCCCCACCCCCTTTCCCATGCTCTAATCTCCTTCCACGCACGTTCATTCACAGCATTATGTATCGGCACGATAGTTTTCATATCGTCAGATCGTGGATCGTAATTCTTGCGTCGCATCGCTTCGAAGAACATTTTTTCCGAGGGGTATATCCAGTTGCCTGAAGTGGATGGGGGGGCGAATTGTTCGTTGTTTGAAGGGAATTGGGATGATTCTGATACTGCAGCGCGTGGGATGCTGGAGATTGCTCGGGCTGTTGGGAGATTTGCTGGAGGTGGTGGTGGTGGTGGTGATGGAGGAGTCGATGTCGCATGGGAGCTTGCTGATGCTGATGCTGATGCTGCGGCGGCTTTGTCGAGCCAGGCGGCGCGGGTGGAGGGGTCGACTGGACATGCTGAAGTTGATGATGATGATGATTGCTTGCTGTTTGGGTCCATCTTCTTTCTATATGTGGAGAGATATATCCACTCGTAACTTAGGAATGGTTCTAGATGGACTCCTAATGCGCCGGGAGGGAACAACCATGATCCGACGACATCCCGCTAGGAGACAAAGCTCCAAGCTTAAATAGAATCAAAGCTCGAACGGCAAACAGCAAGCGACTGAGCATAACATCTTGGATGTTCAAGTCATGGC
>QQTW01002670.1_pt1 | contig 13043 bp, 9 predicted proteins | sample 1904831 | NCBI WGS metagenome assembly QQTW01 (sample SAMN09435610, study PRJNA476489) | Subsurface metagenome, whole genome shotgun sequencing project. | reverse complement strand
CTGTCGGTATTACTTGACAACACGAGGCTGCAAGCACGGCGAGTCGTGCACCTACTTGCATGAAGCCAATACTGCCGAGCAAGGATCTTCCGCAACTCCTGGCTCGACCGTACAACAACATAGAGAAGATGAAGAACAGGCGTCGAACCTCCGAGGATGGCTCCGTATGGTACGACAAAGCACGTTTACGGCTCGGGCGCTGGGGCCAAGACTGTCCGATTTCTTCGAATCATCTTGGAAGTTCATCTCCGAAGGAGACGCCGGCACCAGGCAGCATGTCATCACGGAATTGGCTTCCGAAGGAGGATTGTACAGAATCAAAGAGCTCACGGATACGCGTCTGGAGAATGTCTCGGAACATCGGCGAGCAGCCATCGTCGATACCTTGGTGTCACCTTTCTTTCGATCTATCTCCCATGAAGATGTCCTGTCATCCTTGCTTCTGGAGCAAACCGTCGACACGATCTACAACTTTCTCTTTGGCTCTTCTGGACGGCGCGTCACCAAGCTGTTCAGCTTTGTCGCACCAGCCATTGCGAGTATCGTATCCGATTCAGGGCCAGAGAAAGGCTCGGTTTACCTGGAAGCTAGCATTGCGGTGCTTCAAAAGACGGTGGACCTTAATGGCACGGCTGCCATCGTGGAAGAATTGCGTCCCTTGGTGCAGATCTTGTCTGAGTGCCTGGGCGAAAGCACGGTCACGGTCTCAAGTCTACGGATGCAAAGAGCCACACGGAATTTGTCAAGGATTCAGCGTCGTTTGGAAATTGGCGATACCATGCTTGTGGCTTCATTACCTGCTGCTCAGGAGGTAGATGTTCCCGCTACGTTTCAGATCACTCAGGATCTACCAGGGTCCTTGTCGATAGAAGGTCCACGTCACGATAACGATCATGAAGACATCGCCGATATCAGGATCATGCCAACTGCGGAGGAAATACAGTCTCGTCAGCCGGAATACCTTCCCATTCGTGACCCGGCTGCGTTGCACCTCAAGGGAATACGTGGATTACTCGATCGTCAATTCCGGCTCCTTCGAGAAGATACGGTGGGCCAACTCCGCGATGCGGTTCGACTTGAGATCGAGCGGCTTCGTGATCCGCGGCAGCAAATTGCCCATTCGTCAAGGTCAAATCAAGGTCCGCGAACCATCGTTTACCGCAACGTCGGTCTTGCCGATTTGCGGTTCGATAAAATGAAAGGCCTTGAGATTGTGATGAGGTTCGATCAGCCTTCACACCTTCGCAGCATGACGAGCATCCAACGGCGGGAATGGTGGTTGAACTCCAGACAACTGCAGATGGACTCCTTGCTCTGTCTAGCAGACTCGCAAGGCGGAGCTCTCTTCTTGTCGGTGGCTGCCACAACTGAAACGGCCGCGGCTACTACCCTACCTGGCGGTGACGCACAAATACCCCCAGGAACTAGCAGAGCTACCTACGACGAGAAGCCCCAAGATCTTTTCACCGATCCTCATCAGGCTGCTGTTGTACTTCGCTTAGTCGATGTTGACCGGCAAGGTGTCATGCAAGTCATGAGTTACATAAAAAAGTCGCGCCAATACAATAACGCGCTCGTCGAGTTCCCCGGCATCCTTTTGCCATCATTTCGGCCAACCTTACAAGTCCTTCAGCGAATGAGCCGAGATGGGGATCTCCCGTTTGCGAAACACTTGGCGCCTCCATCAGGAACGAATGACGGACATGACGTACCACCTCCTTCATATACCCTCCAGCATGCTTTCAGGTTTGATCTCAGCTGCCTGCTCAAGAACGGCGAAGAATTGGTACTTGCGCCTAATCAGATGTTCGACTTCGAGTCATTACGACGAGGTTCGACCCTCGACGATGCGCAGGCTACTGCATTGATTAGCGCGCTGTCGAGAAGTCTCGCCATCATCCAAGGACCACCCGGTACCGGCAAGAGTTTTACGGGTGTTGCTCTCATCCAAGTCTTGCTGGACAATCGAGCCAGGGCCCGTCTTGGTCCAATTCTGTGTGTTTGCTACACGAACCATGCTCTGGATCAGCTGCTCGAACATCTTGTCCAGAGCGGCACCAAGCAGGTCGTCCGGATAGGGTCACGGTCCAAATCTCGATTACTCGAGCCACTCAATCTTCGTGAAATCTCGTCACGACAAGACAAGACCGGTCCTGAAAGGCGCATGGCATATGAACTTCATTCTCGGCTGGATTCGAATTCTTCGGAGGTAAAGAACGTGCTATCGGAGCTGGAATCAGCCCAATCATGGAAGAGCGTCAAGACCTACCTGGAGTACAACCACCCAGAACACCATGCTGAGCTCTTCGGCCAAGATTTTGATGAAGACGGCTTCGAGATTGTACATCACGACCAGAGCCGCGTTGTCAGTAATTGGCTTCGCGGAAAGACAAGTGTCAGAAGCTCCCAAGCGCGAGCACCCCGGTCTGTCGGGGTGCTGCTTACTTCTGATTTGCATGAAATGACTTGGGAAGAACGCCATAACTTGCATCAATACTGGATGATGGATCTGATTGGTACCACGGGTGGTCATCTTTTCCAAGCTCTCGATTCGCAGGCAAAGTCTCGAAAAATGCTTCAACAGTGTCGGCAGGAACTGGATCTACGTTGCCTGCAGGAGGCGCACGTCATCGGCGTGACCACCACGGGCCTGGCAAGGAATATTGACCTCTTGCGAAGAGTGCAATCCAAAGTGGTCCTCTGCGAAGAAGCTGGAGAAGTGCTCGAGGCTCACACAATCACAGCATTGATGCCCGGCGTCGAGCATATGATATTGATCGGAGATCATCAGCAGTTGAGACCGCAAATCCAGAATTACGAGTTGCAGCATGACAACCCAAGCGGCGAGAAGTACTCTCTGGACGTCTCGCTTTTCGAGAGACTTGTTGAACCGAAGATGGATGGCGCAGTTGCACTTGACTTTAGCGTCTTGAATGTCCAACGTCGTATGCATCCGTCCATCGCACAACTGGTGAGGGAGACATTATATCCTGATCTGCAGGATCATCAAGCGGTCTACGAATACCCCGAGGTGTTCGGTATGGGAAAACGTCTCTTCTGGCTCGATCACCAAGAATTGGAAGCTGGGGCAGACCTATCCGGAACCATGTCAACATCGCACTCGAACGACTTTGAGGTGGAAATGACCGCGGCATTAGTATCTCACCTGGTGCGTCAGGGCAAGTACCAGAGTGATGATATCGCTGTCATCACGCCATATCTTAGACAGCTACACAAATTACAAGAACGGATGAGTGCCTCGTACGAAGTTGTCGTAGGCGATCGAGACATGGAAGGACTGGAAAACGCTGGACTTGATCCCGAGATTGGCGGGACGGCGCAATCATTGGCGCCTCGGAAGACTACGTTATTGAAGTCCCTCAGACTCGCTACCGTCGACAATTTCCAGGTAACTTACCCGAGCACTGTTCTTTCCAAAATTGAGCTGGGGCAACAATACTCATTCTCATTCAGGGCGAAGAAGCCAAGGTGATTGTCATTTCTTTGGTCCGAAGCAATCTAGCCAATCGATGTGGATTCCTGAAGACTTCGAATCGAATCAATGTTCTCCTAAGGTCGGTGGAATCGTTGTCTCAGCTGGTGATTGGGTCTTGGGCTTACTCGAGAATAGTCGGGCTCGTCATGGGATGTACATTATCGGCAATGCTGCGACATCACGCCACGTACCTATGTGGAGCGAAGTACTCTCGATTCTCGAGACGAATGGAAACATCGGACAAAGACTACCCCTTCGCTGTCAGAAGCACCCGGATACTATCATCGAGGTGTCGACGGCCGATGACTTTCTAAGATTTGCCCCTGAAGGAGGTTGCCACAGGAGATGCGATTTACGGCTTGGCTGTGGGCATTCCTGTGTCAATAAATGCCACTCTGAGGCTCTTCATGATGCAGTGAAATGCATCGAACCCTGCCCAAGATCGAAACCGGGCTGTGACCATCCGTGTCCACGAACGTGCGGAGAGGAGTGCCAGAAACTTTGTCATTTCAAGCTTACCGATGTCGCCCTCCTCTGCGGACATGTACGGGCCCGATTGGAGTGCTACAGGGCACAGGATCTCTCTACAGTTCTGTGCCAGGAAGTCGTCGACAAGACTGTCCCGGGCTGCAAGCATACAGTCAAAACTTCTTGCTTTACGGACGTGACGGATGACAAGTTCCAATGCGGGGTGGTCTGCGGCGAGACCCTACCTTGCGGACATACGTGCTTGCGTAAATGCAAGGATTGCAACGTCCGTATCGACAACGCGATCGTCGAGCGAAACCATCGTGCTTGCCAAAGTCCATGCTGTCGATCGTACAACAGTTGCGCGCATCGTTGCATGCGTCAATGCCACGGCGAGGAACCTTGCCCTCTGTGCGATGCGCCTTGCGAGGTAAGATGTGCTCACTCGAGGTGCGACAAGAAATGTCAGGAACCCTGCGCGCCTTGCGCTCAACCATGCTCTTGGTCGTGTCCGCATCGCGGCAGCTGTCAGATGCCTTGCGCGGTGCCTTGCGATGTTCTTCCCTGCTCCGAGCGATGTCAGAAAACGCTTGACTGTGGCCATCAATGCCCGTCGATATGTGGCGAGATTTGTCCTTCATCGGCTTACTGTCAGACCTGCGGCGATGAGAATATCAAGGCTATGATGGTGGATTACATCATGCAGACAACATACGCCGACATTGACCTCGAAGAGGAACCCGTTATCATACCTGCGTGTAGTCACATTATGGTGCTTTCGAGCATGGATGGCCATATGGGGATGTCAGACTATTACGAACTATCCGAAGGGTCATCTGTCACGGCTCTGAAGGAGATGCCAAAAGCTTTCTCGACGGATCTTGTCAAGAGTTGTCCAATCTGTCGACGCTCACTTCGGGACATCAATCGGTACAGCCGTATTGTGCGGCAAGCTCTCCTGGAGGAGGCCACAAAGAGGTTCGTGACGTGGGCAAACCGACAATACCTTCCACTTCGCGAGCGCTTGGACGAAGTTGAGAAGCGACTGCACGACTCTCTGAAGGAAGGAGTGGCGTCTGTACAACGGGCAAGCCAAGAAACTCACACCCAAGCCTTGGTGACATCGAATATAGTCAGACTGGAACACTCCATGGATGAACAGCTTCGTACTATCAAGCAGTTTCCGGGCTTGACCCTTCGCCACCAGTCTGTCTTGACCCTACGAACTCAGATCTTGCAGTTCTTGGCCAAAGTTAAGGAAGAAGAGCAGCCGTTTGGCCGAGTCTGGGACATGGTTCAGGATGTCCGACGTCGACATGGTATCACGGGTCAGATCACCATGGACCGAACGGCCCTCAACACGCGCAATCGGATGCTCGCCTCAGCCCTCCTGATACGTTGCGACTTGACCATCTTATCCGACTTCATCAGATTGCGCGACAAGGCTCGGACGGTACCTGGTTTACCTGACTGGGCTCATAGAGAGCTTCAGCTTAAATTCACCAGCAACCGACAAGCATGTTCGGACCTGATGACGGAAGCCTTGCAGCGAGATCAACCGTCACTCGAGGTGGAAGCCCGCATCTACTTTGCGCGCTGGGTGATCCTCGAGCGCTCCGTCCTACAACTAAACCTCAATGGAGCCCAGACACTCTTCAAAGAAGCCCAAGAGCAACTCGAGATCGCAAAGACCGTGTGTGCACAGAATCCCGGCTCGACCAGGGGCATGCCGGCCGAAGTATCGGCCATCGAGAAGATGCTTCTGCACTCCACGGCCTTCTATACCCCCGTCGACAACGAGGAAAAGCGTCAGGTGTACGCGGCCATGGCGCAACAGTTCAGCGGCACGGGTCACTGGTATACGTGCGCCAACGGCCACCCCTTCACTGTGGGCGAGTGTGGTATGCCCATGGAGCAGTCGGTCTGTCCGCAATGCGGTGCCCCCATTGGAGGAGAGAGCCATCAAGCCGCGGCTGGTGTTCGGCGCGCTCAGGAGTTTGATGATGAGTTTGGCCGGCTGCGCCTCGGTTAGATGTTACTGTACGATATCATCTCAAACCATCAAGACCCGCATGTCCTGAGTCAGATTCTTCGTCAATGTGTCGGGGGGTGGATGTAATCCGATTGTTAGCATTAGCTGGACATTAGTGTTTTTCTAGCAAATCAAGACATTTGACGAGGTCTCACGTTTTTCTAATCCTTGATCGTTCTAGCTCTCGGTTGAGATTGGGTAGCGATGGTCAGAGCTGACGCTTTTAGCTTCGTTCAAGAAATATTCTGATCTACTTTATCGTTGATCAATGACATATCAAGGCATTGCTCGCGATGCCGTGCTCTTCGAATGAAAGACGTCGACTCCTCGATGATTGAAACTATCGACTCCTCGACCGTTGACATCGTCAATTCCTCAAAGATACGATGTCGACTCCTCGACGATTCGGACCATCAAGTCCTCGACGATTGATATCATCAATCGTCAAAGCACCGCTATCGTCACCAGCGATGCTGCCACCACCGTCACGGCCGCCACCGGTCCAGCGGCACTCGGCGGATCTGTCAATCTGCGTCGGAGTCCGTCAGGACCATCGAGCGCGTGCGCCCTTACCTGCCACCATGTCTTTCGCCCTACGAAACCACTGGATCTTCGGTCTGATTGGATCGTGATCGCACCTTCGTACGATCCGGCCCTTGACAAGAAAGACGTCTTCCATCCGGCCGTGGAACGAGAAGATATCACGCTGCGAGTGCAGGAGTGTGCTGGACTTGTGGTGGGGAAGACCAAGGAACAAGTTACCATCAGTAAATTCAAGGAGGATTTAAAGATGGGTATTGATAGCGTGGGACGCCACCGGGGACTCGACATGGCTCGTCAACGCCTCGCCGTGTTCGACGAGCTCTTGTCCAAGGCCGACAGCGCCGATCATGACCTGGGTAATATCTTGGCCACGTCAGGCTACAGCGTGGCGCCGTCCGGCTACGTCCTGGACTGGGGCCTTGTGCACGCGCGCGTGCGCGAGGGACGAGCAAGGCCTAACTTGGTAGGTTCTCATTATATTCCATTACTCCTGCAACCATCGCAAGTCTTAACGATCGACTGAGTCTCATGCTACAGAAGCCCCTGCATTCCGACGCCCTCCCCAATTATCGGGTTGAAGACGACGGAGACGATGACCCTCGACGATTTTGTCATCGCCTTTGGGCGGGACTGGGGTCCGTCACCCATCGTTCTCAGCGCGATCGACCCGCCATTCAGGCCTGCCCAGCTCTAACCGCGTGATGACGACCTTCGTCATCACTGGGCGCAATGGCGCTCCTTTCGTGACCTACGGCGACTCCGGCGCCTTTGCCCTCAGGGCCACGAGCAGCTTCGTCGGGCTGCTCGTTGGTGGTCCTCTCGGTCAGAGCCGCGAAGACCGAGCGTATGTGACGCCTATCGCAGAGCTCTGGGCTGACATCAAGGCTCGTACCGGTTACGATAGACATTCCTCCCGAGGTCCTGCGGGCTTAGCAGAAGAGCTATAATGCTACTGAGCAGATATATTACAGTACACCACGGGACGGGGATGGCAGCACAGATTCTTTGAAAGTTATATACTTGATTTCATGAGTTTATTTCATCCTGACTGGATTCTTCCAAGTCATCAAGCTGATTCGGGGGCGAAGGAGCGGTAAGACACGCTCCGATTTGGATTGAGCTTTATTACTTCCAGAGAACCTCTCAATCATGTCAAATTTTATCAGCATGTACTTTACTTGGATTGATCTCCCTTGCACACATGTTAACGATTGCTTTATTCTTCACCTTTCCATAAAACATTGAATCCTTGTATAAGGACTTAACTGGGATATGGACACGTCTAGGTAGGACCTGGCAAGCACGTGGATGAACGGAAGAATGGTTGAGGGGGGGCAGGGATAGACGGAATACAGTAGGGAATGATCGAATATGACCGGTAGGGGCGCAGCGAGAGGTTGCGAAGTTGTTGTTGTTAGGAGGAACTAGCTAGGAGGTACGAGTTATATACACGGGCAAGAGCAATAACACATCGATTTTCAACAGGGAAGACCCTATAAAGTCGTGGAGCGTACTTACTAATACTGTTTTCTTTGTTGGTCAATACTTACCTTCTCTTCTCTGAGAAGCAATTCCATCCAGTTCTATCCGGCGATCCGCCTGTCTCTATTGAATTTAGTAGTTCTTTGAATAGCTAAATAAACTAGATGAGACATGTGGTGAATATCTTCATCCAATACCTATCATTCCCATGCGACGATATCTATCCTTTCACCGAAACACCGCTGCTAGCATCACCTTCATTTCACATGAACCAACGCGATGCTACTACAATACGAAGCACAGTAAACAATTTCGGCCCCACAGCGTGTCAAGGCTTAAGTGCTGATCGGGCTATCAGTCCGTCTTAGCTTTCGACTTTGGCGGACGCTCAAGCCTTACCGCCCCCAGACTATGGAAACATACTTCAACGGCGTTTCCACATCACTCGTTCTCTCCCTCTTCTCTTGCAGTCGGTTCTCATCTGCACGCCACCAACCCGGCACTTCGGACAAGGAGCGAAGAAGGGGCTTGGGGCCAACGGCTCGTGCTGGGCATCGGCGGTTCTGGCAGCAACATATTGCACAGTACACCATCACCACCACTGGCCTTCACCTTTGCACTGACTGCAGGAAGACCGAGCATCACATCCAGTGTCAGAGAACACCCTGAGACAACGTCAAGCAATCAGTTCATTGACACAACTCGTCCTAGCCCGGCTGATCTTCGAACTCAATGCGTCCCAACATGCTGGGGGCGAGACCACACGAGGTCCGGTCACTCTCGCGCCAGCCGCCATAATGCTCTTCGGCCTGACGTTGGGCCGATGCTAAGCGAATCCGGGCACGATGTTGCGAGATCCACGAGCCGCCACCACCCAACACATGCCCGCGGCACTGTGTTTCTCCGGGCAAAGGTTATCTAGGTAGCGCGTGTGGATTAGGGCTAGCCCTGGTGAGGGCCGGGCAGCCGTCACTCTACGGGGTGCGTAAGGCACCACTTGACCGTGTCTCGGCTGGGCTCGTGATGCGGCTCTGCCGACGGTGACACGGACGATAAGAGGAGGAGGATTATGTCAGCAAGATCAGGGGCTCCCTGTCAGGTGGTAGGTTCGCGGGCGACGATCGCTGCCCGGCGAATCTGGGGACCAATCATCGGCGACGAATGACCCACGGGCACGCGACACTCGACGACAACCGCGCAGCATTCGATCATCTCCACATCGTCCTCCTCCTCCTCGACGACGGACCATCAAGACCCGCGCACAAGACCGACTTCCTCACGCTGCGACTTCGGGGCTCTGGGGGCGAAGCACACCGAAAGAGGAGAGCAGAGCTCGCAGGGCTCACGTGACCTCGTCCTCCATCGTGCACGTACCCTTTGTCGGGGAGGGGAGGCCGGTGTGAGTTCCTATCGGGTCCACTGCCCGCCGTGAAGACCGAAGAAACGGCGAGAGCACGCGCAGTAGAGCCACCGATCGACTGGGGCCAAAAAAGAGCAACGGGGATTCCGAAAGGCAAGGCCAATATATTGACGAGCGTGGCGGCGACGACGACGACGACAGAAGAAAAAGAGAGGTGATACGAGCATCTGGCCAACGACGATCGACGACGATTGTGGCAGGGAAAACGACCAAGGTCCCATGCCAAGCCATGCCGACTACGGCTCAGAGCCATAGCTATCGGCCTGCATACTAGGACTACTACTTGAACGACAGAGGGAAAAGTTCCGGTGTCAATCAAGGTCTCTGCCGTCCGCCACCTTCATTGCATATTCCACCGTTCTTCCTTGCCGACTTCGTCCCGTCCAGGTCCGCCGCTCGGTCAGGACCCACTCCACCTTTATCTTCGCCTCATCTGGCCGCCACCAAGGCACCGGCCAGGCACCCTGCTCGACTCCATCGAGACCGTTCGGGCGCGCGCGCGCTGAAGCTCGAGCTCGAAGCGCGCCTGAGCACATCATCGCGGCGAGAAGATGCCTCGTCCGACGCTGCCACCGACGCCGGCTCCGTCCGGAGACCTGCTTGGGCGAGAGGGTCAGCAACTGCCCTCGCTCGAGCAGCCCTTTGCCCTTCCGCCGCCGGCCATCGTGAGCAAGCCCGAGTCCGGCGCGCGTGAGGCACGATCGCAACGGGCGCCGACGTCGGCCCAGGCGCTCGAGACGCCCATGTCCCCGCTCAGTCCCGTGGCCGGGCCGAGCACCAGCCGGCGACGCTCGTCCGGCGGCAAGGACGACTTTACGTTGCCGCCGCCGCCGACGCGCTCGCGCAAGATCATTCAGATGAAGCCACGCTCGCAGAAGGCGGCCGCGGCATCGGCCTCCGCGGCCAAGACGTCGTCGACCACGGCCGCCGCACCGTCGACGACCGCCGCGACGGGCACGAGCAAAGGGAAGCAGCCGAGCGCGACCAGCGCCGCGGGCCGCAAGGTGGCTCGCAAGACGGCGCACAGCCTGATCGAGCGACGGAGACGCTCGAAGATAAACGAGGAGTTTGGCGTCTTGAAGGAGATGATTCCGGCTTGTCGAGATCAGGAGATGCACAAGCTAGCCATCCTTCAGGTGAGGAATTTCTCATGAAGGAGACGTGTCTGTCCCTACAACCATCTGACGTTTCGTCACAGGCGAGCATCGAGTATCTGCGTTATCTGGAGCGTTGTATCGTCGACCTCGAAGCCAACGCTCGAGGAAGCCCGACCACCAGCGCTCGCTCGCACGCCTCCCCAGTGCCCGGCGACGGCCAAGCGACGGAGGAACATGACCACGCGATGGAAGATCCGCCGCCGTCCGCACCGAGCTCGGTCCCGGACGAACCCACGCAGCCGGGCCCAACCATCTCGCAGCTGTGCTCGCCCGCGCTGGCGGCGCACGTGACCTATTCGCCGACGGCCGGTTCCTGGACGACCTCGCCCGCGTTGGCGCCAATGGGCCAGGCCGACCCCTCGCCCGCGACGTCCATGTCCCCGGCCGTGCCGCCCGGTTGGCCCGGCGGTCGTGACCTCGATCAAGAGGCCACCGAAGCGCTGCTCCTCCTCAACTCGGATCGGCGACGTAGCATGACGCGCGGCATGAGCGTTAAGGACCTCTTGACCTCCTGATTTATCTTCAGTCACTCTCACCTATGATGTTTGTTCCTCCGGTGGTTCCTTGATTCGACGGCGTTGTGGCATAGATATTGATTCCCGGAGGCTATCACGTTGGAGCGTTTGCGTTGGCTTGTGCCGGGTGGCTAAATTGACGATTCTTGCTTGCTTCATGTTGCTTGATTCCTGGTGACGACGGAGGCGTGGGTCTGGGATGTGACGATGGTATGAGCGCGGAGGCAGGGCGTCTCTGGTGGGACGCACGCTCTATCAACCTGGGAATGCCTCCCAGTACGAGCTCAGCCAGGAAAAGCGCGTCTCGTGGCGAAGAATACACTGTCGGGAACCTAATATGGTCGTGCTTCGAACATCGTTGCCGCGCTCTTCAATAGCTTTGATGAGTGGCAGACACCTTGAGCTGTTACCTTCGATGGGATGGGACATGAACACTTCCAGTCGGGCCTTTTTTCACGTCTTACTCTCTACACACGCTTTAAGTGGATGTACTACCAACTCTTGTCATCACTTACTACTACATGAAACTATCATCTTCGAGTACGTGACGATGATTGTCCGATCTTTTCCTTCGAGTCCTCGTCTCTTCGCTCCATCATGTTTCTACGTAATTCCTACTGGCATTGCTACTTACCTGCCAGAAGCACCGCGTCATATGTTCGATGATGGGAACCTCCTTTCACATCACCGTCTACTCGACGAAAACATCACGCCAGATCAATCTCCATCAGAGTCTTGAAGGTTTCAATCTAGCCACTTATCATAGGCATTTTCTGAATGATTGGAACCATGGACCAAGACTCTGGAAGCTTGGTTCTTTCATAAACTTACCACGATTTCCTTGAGAACTGGACCGAAAAGGTGGAGTACTACTTACCAGCTATGGAAAAGGGTGAACCGACTGCTCTTGGATATTGCGTTTAGGACTGGTCGGGGCTGGATTATCGACCCCTTATCTACTTGGCCTTTCTCCTTCCTCGCATCATCATCATCAGCGTCCTATTGCCATCTTTCGACCATCATCGTCAGCGTCATTCCATCATCATCGTCACCAACTCAACGTCGCCACACTTTGCTCGACACGTCCACCATCATAGACGTCCGTACCTCTCACGGGGCTACATCATCACCGTAGCTCGTCAACATGGAGATGACACCCATCCCGAGCTCTCCGCCTCAGAGCCCTCCGGACCGGAGCTCTCCGCATCAGAGCTCTCCGCACCAGCGCACCGCGAGCATCGGCACCGCGCCGCCCGCCGAGATCCCCCGGCCGACACCGCCCGAGCCCGAAGACTCGTGGCAAGAGGTGTGCGACTTCCTCTGCCGGTACTGGTACTGGATCACGGACGGCACCATCACGCGGGACCAGTGCTTCTTCCTGGCCAAGAAACTCGAGTGCACGGATGGCGCGAGGCTGTACGAGATGGAGTTCAGACATTTCAAGAAAGTGTACCGCACCAAACACGGGCGGCTGCTGTATGATTTCGTCAACCTGGGGAGACACGGCCGCGTACGTTTCTCTTCATCTCCCTTCACTCTTTCTCCGGACCGGTCGTGTCTGTTCGTGGGGTGGCCTCGACTGACGTTCCTTATGCATCTCCAGCATCAAAACATATGGTACACGTACGGACCCCGGACGTCGATCTTTCTCGTACTGAGCTGCATGTCCCTCTTCCTCTTCGTAATGTTTGCAGATGCCCCCATGGAGGATAAACAATTCGCAATTTTTGCGCCAGTCGGCAGCTGCATGCTGTACATCTTTCTCCGGGAGCTGTGCGACATAAGTAACGCACCCGCCTGCATGTGGACCTGGCTTCCGCTGTCCCTACAGCGGAAGCCGAAGATTTGGCACTGCGCGGCCTTTGTTGCTTGCCGAGCCGTCGAGTGGCGCCGTTCGGGAATGGGTCACGTGTTTGCACGTACTTGGAAT
>QQTW01002669.1_pt1 | contig 13046 bp, 13 predicted proteins | sample 1904831 | NCBI WGS metagenome assembly QQTW01 (sample SAMN09435610, study PRJNA476489) | Subsurface metagenome, whole genome shotgun sequencing project. | reverse complement strand
ATCGATCGGTGGATTTATGCTTTCCATATGCCAATTTTCTTTTTTCTGTCTGGTTTACTTATTAAACATTCTGCGTCAAAACCGCTAAAAAGCTTTGTAATAGACAAATTAAAAACTCTTGCCTATCCATATTTTGTATGGTCAGTTATTCAAGGATTGTTGATTTCTATTACTTCTGATTATACTAATAGCTCAATGTCATTGAGCAATATCTTAGGAATTATCTATCAGCCAATTTTAATTTTTTGGTTTTTTTACGTTTTATTTATTATTTCAATATTTTATAAATTTGCCCGTGATTTAAGAGCTTCCTCTATTCATTTCTTGGTTTTTTCTCTCATTTTATATAGCTTGCATTTAATCCAACCTACGGTTATTTCTTGGGAAGTTATAGATTTAGTTTGCAGCTTTACAATTTATTTTGCCTTAGGTGCGGCAATGAGCGACCAATTAATGCCTCGTTTAAATCAAATTAGCGTTCCTACTTTAGTTTCAGCAACTATTGGTGGATTTTTGGTGATAACAGCAGTTGTCTGGCTGAACATAGCAAAAAATCAGTTATTTGTACCATTCATTGCCATGATTGGCGTGAGTGCAACGATCGCTTTATCAATTTTGCTAGAGCGATTCAAAGCGGTCAAATTTATAAAACTGTGGGGACTATTATCGCTGCAAATTTATGTAGCGCATACGCTTTGCACTTCAGGAGTGCGAATATTACTGCAAAGTTTATTTGATTTTACCAACCCATTCATCCACATAATTTTGGGTACTATCGTGGGAATTTATGCACCGATCGCGCTCAATTGGGTTTGCCAACAAAGTAAGTTTCCTTACCTGTTTGTGTTTCGTCCTAAAAGCATTGCCTAAATAAATTCCAATAGCATTCCACAAGTGAAGTAAACAAGAAGTTTAAAATTTAGCCAGTTATTTAAACTAGCAGCCTTCACGCTAGTAAACAAAGACAAAAGCAATCGCCTTTATCTTTGTTAAATTAAAAATAGACTAATTTGTTATTTAACAAAAAAATATTTAGTAAGTTCAGCTTGGCGCATTCAATACTAAGCTGCTGTCGGCGGCGACGGTGGTTTTCAAATGATCGGCAAGCCGGATAGCTAAAGCGACAATAGTTAAAGTTGGGTTGGCGTAGCCAGAAGTAGGAAATACGGAACTTCCAGCAATAAAAAGTTTAGCGACACCGTAAACTTGACAATTACTATCTACCACCCCACTATTAGGGTCTGCCGCCATTCGAGTCGTACCCATGTGATGGTAAGAATCGTGAAAATTAGTAGCCCAATCGTTGGCATCAGTAAGCCAATCGCGCACATTTATTTGGGCAAGCTTTAGCCTATCAAACTCCGCCGCTACAGTTTTCGCTGTAGTTTCGGCTGTACGTTTGTCCAAATCTGTCAACCGCCAATCTACCTGCGCCATGTTCAAACCCAGGGGATCGCGTTTGCTAGATAAAGTAATTCGACTATCTCTATTAGGCGCTTGTTCGCCGTGAGTTTGCAGCCAAATTCGTACTGGAGGTGAGGCGGGCGATCGTCCGCGCACATAACGGCGGTAGAGCATGGAAGTGACGTTACCACACTCCGCAACGAGATGGCGGCTTTCCCAAATCAATTTTTTTTCAGGCCATTTTCCTTTTTTGAGCGATCGGTAGATTTGTTGAGCTACACCTACGCCAGAATTGACATTAAGCTCGAAAACTAAATTAGAAGTGCAGTTAAGTAACTGCTGCTGACGTTGGAGTTCGGGACTGAGGTGAATTTTTGGAAAATAGCCAAATTTCCCTTTAAATAACAGACTATAGGGTTCTTGAATACTCAAAGGCGTGTTAGTTTGCACCTCGGCGCTATCGCAGTTGGGATGCTCTTGGAAGAATCTACCTACTAAATCGCGATCGTTGCCCAGTTCATCGGAGAGCAAAAGCAAACGAGCATTTTCCACCCCACCACAGCACAATACAAAGGCTTTAGCCGAAATTTGCCCAGTTTTGCCATCTAAGGTACGAATATCTACATGTTCAACCTGCGAGCCGCTTTCATTTGCCTGAATTTTCGTGACGTTAGCATGAAGTAAAATTTGGACGTTGGGCGATTTTTTCAATTCATCTCGATAGGTTTTTCCTAAATCCGGGGTTGGAGTATAAACCGTAAATTTATAACCGAGCTTACACTTATCTATCTCCGGCGGTTGAATTGAAAATTTCTGCCAAATTTGTTCGTTATAAATCTGGTCAGAAATGTAAAAAAAAGACTCCGCTCGCAGATAATACGGATTGAGATCGGCTTTATTAATTGGCCAACCACTGTAGGGAACCCAAGGTCTTGCTTCAAAATCAATATCATCTAAAGGAGTACACTGTCCAGCCCATAATCTGGTAGTACCGCCCAACAACCGACTGCGCCCAACGGTTAGCCCGTAGTGAGGTAGTCCTACGCTCTCCCCTTCACTTAAACTATCGGTAGCTGATTCTAAATTGAGTCCCCCGCTTTCTACTAAAAGTACCCGGATCGACGAGGTTAAAAATTCACGCGCGATCGCAATCCCCGCCGCTCCTGCACCAATCACGCAAATATCGGTATCTATCTGCTCGCCATCCTCGTGAGTTAAAAAGTCACGTATCATTTATTCAGACCTCATTGTCAAGGCTCGTTAATTATTAAAAATTACGGGTAAGCAAAATGAATTGATGCTCAAACGTTCAACACAGAACTAAATTGAGTATATAACCGTTTAACGCTACAAAGCAGACTGTTGAAGATAGTAGTCTAGTCCGGTCAATATTGTAAACTAGATGCCACAGGTCTATTCCAGGCGAAACTGAAGATTTATTGCCACAATAAACATTGATTCTAAGGAGAAAGATGAAACACATAACACTTCCAGGTACGGATTTGTCCTCCTCCGTTCTGGGGTTTGGTTGCGCCTCGCTTATGGCGAGAATTCAATTGCCGGAGTCAGTGCGAATACTTGAAAGTGCTTTTGATGCGGGGGTAACTCACTTTGATGTTGCTCGTTCTTACGGTTACGGCGAAGCAGAAAAAGCTGTCGGGGCTTTTGCTGCCAATAAACGAGACAAAATTTCTATTACTACTAAGTTTGGAATTTTACCACCGCGACGCTCTACAAGTTTGGATGTAGCAAAAGCGATCGCCAGAAAAGTAGTAACAGTATTTCCCGGAATGCGTACTATGCTGCGAAATAAAGCCGCAAGCTTAGTAAGTGCTGGGCGTTTCAACGTTCAAGACGCAAAAAGTAGTATCGAAACCAGCCTGCGCGAATTGAATACCGACTACATCGATATTTTAATGCTGCACGAATGTAATGTCAGCGATTTGCAATCAGGGGAACTGCTTGATTTTCTCCAAAGTTTAGTAAAAAAAGGCTCGATTCGCTACTTTGGTACGGCGACGACCTTTGCATCGACTCAAAACATCCTCCAATCTAATCGTCCAGCTTATACTTCAATTATTCAGTTTCCCAGCGACCCTCTTAACCAAAATATCCAGAAATTATCCTCGGTAAATAGTGCTAAACTAATCCACTCACCGCTAGGTCAGGGATTGCAACAGATTTATAAGTACGTTACAAGTTCTCCAGCGATCGCCTCTGAATGGTCTAAAGCCCTCGGTGCGGACTGCTCAAACATCAATACTATTAGCCATCTGATGTTGGGCTATGCCCTTGAATCTAATCCGCTTGGTATTGTGTTGTTTTCATCGGTTAAAGAGCAAAATATCCGCGCCAACACCGCCGTAGGCGATAGCGGCGTTACAGAGGAACAACTTAAGAGTTTTTCTACCTTGGTGGCTCAAAACCAAGGTAGCATCAAGTCAGTTAGCTAGTTAAGTTTTGGGGTGCTTAGAGGTAAATCGCAAGTAATAATGTTGATGCCAAAATTTTTTCTTGGCTCAAAACTAGCCGAGAAAATTATTAGTGCGATCGCGTTAGTGTTGTTAATAGCTAAACCCAAATTATTGCCGCTCCCTTAGCTAGGAATCCGTACCTCTATTAGCCTTAGCCTCGCGCTAGGATGTATTACAGATATTGGTATTATTTCAGGCATTAGTTGCTATGACACAAGTAAAGGCTGTCCAAGCTCCCTATTCTGGCGATTCTTCCTACCGAACTCCGCCACCAGACTTGCCCTCGTTACTTTTAAAAGAACGAATTGTTTACCTGGGACTACCTTTAGTTACACCGGATGAATATAAACAGCAACTCGGCGTAGATGTAACCGAGCTAATTATTGCTCAATTACTTTACTTGCAGTACGACGACCCAGAAAAACCTATTTATATTTACATCAACTCTACCGGAACTTCTTGGTATGGCGGCGATGCGATCGGCGCAGAAACCGAGGCTTTTGCAATTTGCGACACGCTTAACTATATCAAGCCCCCAGTCCATACTATTTGTATTGGGCAAGCGATGGGTACGGCAGCAATGATTCTCTCGGCAGGAACTAAAGGCTTTAGAGCAAGTTTGCCCAACGCTACTATCGTTCTGCATCAAGCCCGCCGCCGCGCCCCCTACAGTCAAGCCACCGATATCCAAATCCAAGCTAAAGAAGTTTTTGTCAATAAAGAGATTATTTTAGATATTCTCGCGGCTAATACAAGTCAGGACAAAACAAAAATTGCTAAAGATATGGATCGGATGTACTACATGACTCCCCATCAAGCAAAAGAATATGGCTTAATTGACAAGGTTTTAGAAAGTTCTAAAGACCTGCCTCAACCTTTAGCTGTTGCTCGGTAATTTTTATCACCCCTCCTGGAGAATTTATTTATGCCTATTGGAATTCCTAGAGTCCCCCATCGCTTTCCAGGTGAACCTTACACTCAATGGATTAATATTTACGAACGCCTTTCCCTAGAGCGGATCATCTTTTTGAGTGGAGAAGTGACCGATGGCATGGCAAACTCGATCATTGCCCGACTGCTTTATCTCGATTCTGAAGATCAAAGCAAAGATATTTATATCTACATCAATTCGCCGGGTGGTTCAGTTACGGCTGGATTAGCAATTTATGACACCATGCAGCACATTAAATCAAACATAGTCACAATTTGCGTGGGTATGGCTGCTTCCATGGGTTCGTTTTTGCTGGCGGCGGGAACCAAAGGCAAGCGTTTAGCATTGCCTCACGCGCGAATTATGATTCACCAACCCGCCGGGGGCGCTCAAGGTCAAGCTACAGATATTGAAATTGAAGCCCGTGAAATTCTCAGATTGCGGCATCAACTCAATCAAATGCTGGCAGATCGAACCGAGCAGTCTTTAGCAAAAATTGAGAAAGACACCGATCGCGATTACTTTATGTCGGCGGCGGAAGCTAAGGAATACGGTTTAATTGACCGGGTAATTGAAGAACGTACTTAAGTCGGTTAGCCTTTAGATTTAAACCTAAAGGCTAATTAACAACCCTATGGATCTTGCCGCTTGTTACCGCATGTTAGAGTTGCCGCCCAAAGCGACGTTAGCAGAAATTAAAGCGTCCTACCGAAGACTTGCACGGCAATACCATCCAGATATCAATCCGGGCGATCGCACGGCGCAGGAAAAATTTATTGTTTTAACTTCTGCTTATCAAACTCTACTCAAGTTGGCACAATCGCCGCCCCCAGACACCCCACCACCAAACATCGAAGTAACCCAGCCACCCGCCGCCGCAAAAATTAAAGTAACCCAGCCACCCGCCACATCGCCGCCACTATCTGCCGCCGACCAAAAACTAAAAAATGACTACCATCAACAATTGCAGCAGTTATGGAAGTACCAAAAATTTCCCAAAGCGATCGCTCTTGCCGAAGCTTTGGCGCAACGCTTACCCGCCGATAAAGACGTAAAATCTTGGCAAGCAATTTCTTATTGGCGTTGGGGAAGTTATTTAATCAATCAAAAGCAAGCAGACAAAGCCCGAATTTTTCTCAAAAAAGCTTTGAACACTGACCCCCATAACCGTCAGTTGTGGTCGCAAGTAGAGCAAGATTTTCGGCGGCTGGAAAAAATCTGGTAAAGTACCATTTATTTGTTATGTCTCCTAGTGCAATTACTATTACCGTCAAGCTTTTTGCCGCCTATCAAGAGGCTTACCAACAATCGGAATTAGTTTTACAATTTCCGCCTCAAACTCCAGCAATTGCCGTTTTAGATCGCTTAATTTCTCAGCATCCCGAACTAAAAAAATGGCAGGAACTCACCCGCTTTGGAGTCAATTTACAATTTGTTTCCCCCGATACGCTTTTAGTTGATGGCGATGAAGTTGTCTTAATTCCACCCGTTAGCGGCGGTTAAATAATTATCACTTCAAACAGTTGAAGCAATGTAAAGTAAAAGTTACAATAAGTTTTTGTTTACTCAAAAAACTATGGATTGCAGCCATATTCAATTTTGCGATCGCAAATCTGTTATCGATTTTACTCAATTGCAAGCGCTATTCAAATTAGGAGCATTTTGGGCAACAGAACGTAAAATCGAAGACTTATCTATCGCTATTGAAAATAGCGAACCAGTAATTAGTGTTTGGGACAATCAAAAGTTGATTGGCTTTGCTAGGGCGACTTCCGACGGTATTTACCGTGCAACGATTTGGGATGTAGTGATTCATCCAGAATATCGGGGTGCAGGATTGGGGCGCAAGTTAGTAGAAACGGTCTTAAGTCATCCCCGCATGAACCGCGTAGAGCGCGTTTACCTAACTACAACTCACCAACAAAGCTTTTATGAAAGAATCGGCTTTGAACTCAATTCCAGTAGCACAATGGTACTGTACAATCAACCCATAACTAAGGTTCGAGCTTTAGAAGTTCAGTATCAAGAGTTAATTGGGGGATAGAAATCAGCATTCGCGTTGTGGGCGATGTCTCGCTATCAGTAGGCGCGGGGATAATCTCAAGTTTGCCCTGCATAACTTCAAGTAGAGTTTGCGAAAGTAACAGTGCTAATCCTGGCGAGCTTTTATTGAGCGTCGGTGCAACTAAATTTGCTGTACCGCGAAGCTCGCCCCTACGGCGATCGTTTTGCAGCAAATCGACAGGATCGTTCCAACAACTAACAGCCAAGGGCGAATCTATACAAATATAAATAAAGCTACTTTCTGGGACTTGCTGCACTGATAAATAAAAAGTTCCGCCATCTTCGATGCAAAACATCGCCGCATCAATAAGGCTAAGGATAATTTGTCGCAACCAGCGAGGATCGGCTAAAACAAAAATTTCTGGAGAAGGTGGAGATAGTTGTAGCTGATGACGGCGATTGGCTGCAACCATTCGTAAAATATTACAAACTTCTTCTAAAACAAAGCTTAGTTGTAGAGGTTGAATTTCTAACTTATTAGTTCCATGCTCGATCCTAGCGACATTAAGGATTTCATCGAGTAATTTGACCAACTCTAAAGCCGCTTCGTGAGCTTGGGCGACAAAGTTTCGTTCTTCTGCCGAATCGTCGCACAAGTCGGACAAAATCAACTGATGCAGACCAATAATGTTACTTAGAGGCGATCGCAATTCGTGGGAAGTCCGCGCCAAAAAGCCCCCTTTAAACTGGCTCATTTGTTGCGCCATCAAGTAAGCTAGTTGGGTTTGCGGCAAAACTGCCTGCACTGGTGGCGGTGGTTGCATAACTTTTACCGGAGATAATTTTGGTTGTAATACCCACCGACTGCCGAATCCCACGCCTAATCCCGTTGCTAAATATATCCAGTTAGCCAAATCCATAATTGATTGCATAATTCAAGATTCTAACTTAACCGCTCCTAAGCGTAAAATTTGCCAATTGTTACCAATCCACTTAATCACCGTAGAAGGAACAGCAGTGGCTAAGGGCCCAGTATTTATTGTCGAAAGTAAAGTTAAAACTTTAGGAAACTCTGTGGCAATTTCTGGCATAGTTTGCAGGGGTGGTTGACCGGACTTATTAGCGCTAGTGGTCGCCAGCGCCCCGGTGCGGGTCAAAATAGCTCTAGCAGTGGCATGATTTGGTACGCGCAACCCCACAGTATTAGGACTTGCTACGTTAATCTCCTTGGGTACGCGATCGCTTGCTGGCAGCACCATAGTCAGCGCACCGGGCCAATAAGTAGCAGCCATTTGTTGCCAAATTAATAATTCTTCAGCACTTCCAGCTACAAAAGGCCAAAGATCGGTAGCTTCCGCCGCCATCAAAATTAAGGGTTTATCTTGACTGCGCTGCTTGGCGGCAAAAATTAATGGTGCTTTGGAAGGTATTGCTGCCAAAGCTGGAACTGTATCGGTGGGAAAACTAATTAAATTGCCAGCAAGAACCCCCTCTACCAGTTCTTGCAGCGTTCCTTGAGTCATTATTATTTGACGATCTGATTACTTTTTGAGTGCTAAAACAAAACGTTCAATGCCAGCTAAATCGGCATGAATAGAAATATTAGTATAACTTGCGCGATCGCGCAGTAATGAAGCAACAATTTCTGCTTGTCCTGCCATTGTTTCTACTAACCACACGCCCCCAGTTTGTAAATAATTGGGCGCAGTTTCGACTAAATACCGCAAGCAATCTAAGCCATCTTCACCCCCATCAAGCGCTAGTAATGGTTCGTGCTGGGCAACTTCTTTTTGTAGCTGCGGGACTAAAGCCCTGGGAATATAAGGAGGATTAGACACCATACCGCTCAATTTACCTTTAAAAGTTTTTAATGGCTCCCACCAATACCCCTGATAAAACTCTAGGCGACTTCTAAAACCTAAATTCTCAGCATTCCTGCACGCGATTTCTAAAGCGGCGCTGCTACAATCGACGGCATGAATCTTTGCTTGAGAAAATACTTCCGCAAGTCCTAGCCCTATTGCTCCACTTCCTGTTCCTAAATCTGCCCAGTGTCCTCTTTCTATTGATGACTCCGGGCTACTTTTCGCCGCCATTATAGCAAGATCAATTAGCTGCTCTGTTTCTGGGCGAGGAATCAGCACTGCTGGAGAAACCACCAATTTAAAGTTGCGCCAAGTCGTAACTCCAGCAATATACTGAACTGGTAAAAACTCGCTTAATCGTTTTTGCCACAACTTATCTAAGTCTTTGATATCTAGCTGTAGGGTAACTTGGGGCAAAGCTCGAAAAGACTCTAGGCGTAAAGTTAATCGTTCAAGTCCCGCTACTTCTTGCAAAAGCCAGTCTAATTCGCTAGGTAAAACTTTAGCTTCAATTGCAGCTTTTTGGGCTGTTTTGCGCCATTGCCAAAGTTCCTCTCCCGATACCCACAGCTTTTGAGTCACTGGTCGACTTACTTTTTACGTTGCTGCGCGGGACGATTTGTTCGTGCCGCAGGTTGAAGACTGCGGACAAATTCAATTGATTCTTTTGGGGGAACCAACATAATTTGGTTTAGTTGGTTATCGTTGCGACTTTGCATTGTTTCAATTACGCCTTCTAAATTTACTACCTGAATTTCCACAGTAGAAGCTAAGTCTGGCTGTTGTTTTTTGAAACGATCTAACATTGTTTGCAATTCTTCTTTGTTAAAAAAGAAAGGAATCACTTGCTTATCTGCTTGTTTCACGGTTAAATAACCCTTTTCTTTCCCAGCTTTAGCTACAAATAGCGGCGTTCCTTGAAACTTTTTCTCATCTTGACCTGCTTGCTTGAGTAGTGCAAGAGCCGCATCTACTTGTTGTTTGGCGGGTACATAGGCAAAATCTAAGGAGTTTGGCTTGTTTCCGGTCGATTGATCTAACTTGTATACTTCACCCAAAGAAACGGGAACTACACGCACGGTTTTGGCAAGTTCTGGGTTTTTGGTTTTAAGTTGACTTACAAAGGCTTCCGCATCGCGTTGATTAATAAAAACTCCCGCTACTCCCCCTGGTTTTTTGTTGTCGTTGTCGGATGCTACAAGCGGCGCTCCTTTGGCATCAGTAATTGTAAATACAGGTACAGGGCCTAGCTTTTGGACGATTTGATCTTGAGGTAATGCGATCGCGCTTAAAGTTCCGACGATAGCCGATCCAACTATTGCACTACCAACTATTCCTAGTTTTGCACCTAAATTAAACATTGATTTCATGAATACTCCTGGCATTAGTAGCCAATTTTTTTGAGCTAAACGGTTATATCTTACTGACTATTGGTTTGCTGTGAGGAGAAGAAACAATTTATGTGAGCTATTTTATCGTTCATTCTTCTTTTTGCCCGCTCAATATAATTTTATTTATATTAGCTCCCAGAGCGATCGCGACGATTTTTTGCTCCATCTGTTAAGGAATAAATATTTTTGGGCAAAATATTTAATTACCAACAATTTACACTTTTTTTTATTGACGCTACGCTATTAAAAATCGTTCCTACTTAACAGCATTTTCCTGAAATTGTCAAGTTTTGGTAATTTTTTGGGCGAATAACACTGTGAAGCTTGGCTATTTTATCGCCAAGATAGTGCCTAAAAAAATCATCTATATTGATTACCAATCGGGATGACAGGATTTGAACCTGCGACATCCTGCTCCCAAAGCAGGCGCGCTACCAAGCTGCGCTACATCCCGGATTTAATTGTTGCTCGCACTTTAACTTAACACAGAATTACGACTACAACAAATCTGCCTGCAAGTAAGCAATAAAGGCAACTTTTTTCAACTTGGATACCAAAACATGCCTTTAATTCCTTCTGGGTCGGCAGTAAAGCCTAAACCGCGATAAAAATCGACAACTTGAGGATCGGCAAATAAAGTTACATTGCTAATATCCTCACTTCTGAGTTTTTTAATCATATATTTCATCAACGCTTTGCCTAAGCCTTTGCCTTGAAAATCTGGATGAACAACTACATCCCAAATAGTGGCATTAAAGGCGTGATCGGAAGTAGCGCGAGCAAAACCTATGAGGCGTTTTCCCGTCCCGCGTACTTCCCACATTGAAGCCACTAGGAAACTAAACTCAATTGCTTTTTTTACCTTCCGCAGGGGACGACGCGACCAACCGACCGCATCGCAAAGTTCTTCCAACTCGTAGAGATCGATATTGCGATCGCTACTAAATACAATTGTGCGATCGCCACTGGGAGAAAACCCGCTTACAGCCTCAAGGGTTGTATAATCTTCGCCCGACGTTATCTTGGTTTCAGTGGTAGTTTCAGCACCGTTAAACCAGCTTTTCCAAAAACCCATGCCAACGTGGTTCGATAGTAAAAATTATTCTGCCTGCATTAGCTAGTAAAGGTCAAGCTGTTAGCCATAAGCCAAGCTTTATCTTCGGTGTAAAAGCAAATCGAAGCCAATCTGCTTTTACCTAGCCATTTTCAACTTTAACACTTTGTTAACAATCCGATAGACAACGCGGGATCAATTTCTTTTTCATCCTAGTTTCAAAGCCGACGGGTGTTAAGGATAGGATATTGTTATGGCAACTATCGAAATTTTGGGAATTGAACATAGCTACGAACTGACGGGCTTTGCGTCGAGTTCTCCTACTTTAGTTTTTATTCACGGCTGGCTGTTAAGCCGTGAATACTGGCAACCTTTAATTGAGCGTTTAGCACCAAAGTACCAGTGCCTAGCTTACGATTTGCGTGGCTTTGGTCAATCTTCAAGTGATTTAGCGCCAGAGATAGTTAATGTCGTTAACCAATTTCAGCCCGTTGCTTTAAATACGACGACCCAAAAGGTCGCTGGGACTTGCTCAGATGACCACCCGCAAAATTTTTCTACTTGCTATACGGCGGCGGCTTACGCAGAGGATTTAGTCGTTCTCCTGCAAAGGTTAAACATTGATAACGCATGGCTAATTGGTCACTCTTTAGGGGCAACAGTGGCGCTACTAGCCGCCGAACTTCGCCGCACCCAAATTAAAGGTGTAATTTGTATTAATGCGGGTGGGGGGGTTTATCTCAAAGAAGCTTTTGAGCAGTTTCGCGCTGCTGGTCAGCAGTTAGTAAAAATCCGTCCGCGTTGGCTTTGTTCCTTACCTTTAATTGATTTATTATTTACCCGCGCCAACGTAGTTAATCCGATCGCGCGCCAATGGGGTCGCCAAAGAGTAATTGATTTTGTGATGGCGAACCCGCAAGCTGCTTTAGGAACGCTTTTAGACTCGACCACCGAGGAAGAAGTTAACCGCTTACCCCCGCTCGTTTCTCACTTATCCCAGCCTGTTTATTTTTTTGCCGGACAGCAAGACCGGATTATGGAACCTAAATACGTTCGTCATTTGGCAAGCTTTCACCCATTGTTTCAAAGCGATGAAGGCAATGTATTAGAAATTCCCAATTGCGGACACTTGGCAATGTTAGAACAAACAGATACCGTAGCTACAGAAATTCGGACTATTTTGGCTCGACATAGTTAAGACGTATAGAGTTGCATTACTTCTGTTAGGGGTAAACGCGATCGCACTCCCAAAGTAAGCGGCGATGTATGACCGCGATTAAAGTGTTCTGCCGCCGCACAGCCGATCATTGCCGCATTGTCGGTACAAAACTTCATTGGCGGAAATAACACGCGCAAATTGCGCTCTAAAGCGGCGGTCTGGAGGTGGTGTCTTAGCCCGCTATTTGCTGCTACTCCACCACCTACAGCAATAGTATCTAAGCCAAAATCTGTAGCACAAGCAACGGCTCTTTTTGTCAAACTCCGCGCTACAGTTTCTTGGAAACTTGCCGCTATATCCGCCACTGGAAAAACTACATTTTCTTGCTTTACCTGCTGTACTAAACGCAATACCGCCGTTTTTAACCCGCTAAAACTAGAGTCGTAAGGATGAAACTTCCCATTTGGTAAAGAAATTTTCCCTTCTGGAAGGGTAAAAGCTTGCGGATTGCCAATTTGGGCTAACTTATCAATGGCTGGCCCTCCTGGATATCCGAGGTCTAACAATCGCGCTACTTTGTCGAAAGCTTCTCCTGCCGCATCGTCGCGGGTTTGTCCCAAGGTTTCGTATACGCCGCAATCTTTGACATAAATTAAGCTGGTGTGACCGCCCGAAACTAATAAACTCAAAAAAGGCGGCTCTAAACTTGGTTCGCTTAAGCAGTTAGCGTAGATATGCCCTTCTAAGTGATGTACGCCCAACAA
>QQTW01002668.1_pt1 | contig 13047 bp, 6 predicted proteins | sample 1904831 | NCBI WGS metagenome assembly QQTW01 (sample SAMN09435610, study PRJNA476489) | Subsurface metagenome, whole genome shotgun sequencing project. | reverse complement strand
GCAGGAAGTAGTACGGCTCGTCCTCGAGGATGTAGACGTCGTGCTTCTGCGCGACGCGGTAGATGGCCCGGCGCCGCGCCGCGCCCTGGGTCGCGCCCGTCGGGTTCTGGCCCGTCGGAACCGTGTAGAGGACGTGCGGCTTGCGCGCGCCGCGCTGGCCGGCGTCCCAGGTGCTGAGGATCTCGTCCATGTGCGCCGGAATGAGACCCTGGTCGTCCATCCTGACGCCGACGATCTTGACCGGCATGGGCGCCGCCGTCTCCACCGCGGCCGAGAAGGTGTACTCCTCGGACAGGATCATGTCGCCCGGCTCGGTGAGCATGCGCAGGGCGAGGTCGAAGGCGGAGGTGCTGCCGATGCTCATGGTGCAGCGCCAGTCGCGGTAGGGCGGGTTGTGGACAATCTCCGTGTGCTCGGTGATCCAGCGCAGCAGCTGGGCGGCGCCGGTGCCCTGGCCGTAGTTGAACGCGGTGCCGATGTCGAAGATGGACTTGTCCTCGGCCATGTCGTGCTTGCCTGCCTCGAGAAACACGCCCGAGGCTCTCGTCTCCTCCTCGGAGAAGTGGCCGCGCGACGGCACCTTGAAGCGGATCTCGTCGAAGGGGAAGTACTGGCTCGACGGCAGCCCGCCGCCGAGAGAGATCAGGCCTGGCTTTCCCAGGTACTTGGCCGCCCCCTTGAGCGAGTTGCCCTTGCGCGCGACCGTCTCGCGGCTGAGTCGGTCTGGGTACGCAGGTCATCTGTCAGCCAGCCGTCTTGGTCTTCCTCTAGATGCGGATGATGAGTGAATGTATCAGACGGTTGCGGTCGACTCACGGTCCCAACGCTTCGCCTTCGGTTTGTGCGCATGGCTGTGGCCCTTGTATAGCTCAAAGTCGACCGGTGCAGCAACACCGGCAATGAGCTTGCCTGCCTTCTCCCGGCGGAACGACACGCTCTGGAGGGTCAATGGGTCCGGGATGGTGATTGCTTGGGTGTCGGTGACGGCCTCGACCTCGATGGCTGCCGGAGGAGCCATGCCTGGATCTCGTCGTCAGTTCTAGGATGCTCGGTCAAGATGCGGCGGGTGAGACCTTTTTTGGTGGACCTTTGCCTAGAGAGAAGACGTGAGGACTTCAATGTTCGTTTTCAAAGGCAGGACAGTCAATGTGTTTTGCTGCTACCAGTAGACTCTTGACAAGCACAGGGCGCAGACTTAAGATTTCGACGTGGGCGAATCGCGGCTGCACTCGCCTTTTCGCGGCTTGACCTTGTCTCTTGTCTCTTATCAGCATTCAGCTATCGCCGTTATCGCCGGATCCACAACATCAAAGTATAAAAAGCCAACATCCGTCTCAAAACTCAGGCGCAATCGAACGTGTAAGACTCGAGATCCTTCCTACGTGCAGCACATCAGCATGAAATCTGAACGATGGCTTACATGCAACTTGCAGTTGAGCATGCCGTTGCTCGTCGCTCGTCGCTTGTCACGTCTACAGAGATCTCAAGCAGTGGTTGGTTGTCCGACCCGAACCCTCGCATTTCTGATATCCTAGTATTAACATTAAGCAAGTCTTGCCTCTCTCTCTTCAATACAAAATCTCGCCATCAGCTCCCATCGCTGCGGTGCCTCGGACCAATGCCACCGAGCGGACGGGAGGGGGGCACACAAACGCCGGGATGCATGCAAGTCTTTTTCCTGTCCCTCTTTATGCATTGAAAGAAAGAAAGACGGCCGTGGGCTGAACGCCATCCGTCACATCACAACGCAGTCTTTTCCGTCCTTGATGGTCTTCGTGCTATGCTTGGCCGTGGGATTGTCACCAGTGTCGCCCGCGGCGACGGCCGTGATCTTGGCCAAGCGCTCCTTCGCCAGCGTCTCGCCGTGATCTGCGGCTCGGACATACCACACGTTGGCCTCGAGCGGATCTCGTCGGCATCCGATGCCCATCTCGGTGAAGTATGCGACGGCATACTCGGCCCTAGGGAAGGGTGGATCTATTCGGTCAGCTTGTACAAGAAACAAAAGCGGAGAGAACAGTCGCCAACATACCCAACTCTGCCGCTCGCTTGGCCCACTCGTACGCTTCACTCTCGTCCTTCTGCAGCAACGGCGGCGCTCCCAGCATGTACCAGGCGCAGAGGGCCATCATGGCCTCGGGAATGCCTCCTGACGCGGCGCCGTTGTAGAAATGCACGCTCAGGGCCGCGTCGCGGGGGCAGCACAGCAGACCATGCTCGTACGCCCGGCCCAGCATCAGACTCGCCTCGGCGTGGCCCAGGTCGGCCGACTTGGTGAAGAGCTGGGCGGCGTAGGCCTCGTCCTTGAAGATGTCGGTTCCAAAGTCGTCCAGGTGCAGCAGGCCCAGCTCGTACGGGGCGGCGTTGTACTGCTGGTCCGCCGACTCGGCCGCGCGCTTCAGCCACTTGATCCCCTCGCGGTACCGGCCGTGCAGGCACAGGTCGTTGGTCAGGCACGCCTTGCCCAGCCGCGTGGCCGAGCCCGGATGGTTCTTCGACGCCGACTGCCGGTAGAACTGCGCCGCTTTCGCGTAGTCCTTGCGCGTGCCCCAGCCGAACTCGTAGCACAGCCCCGCGCGATAGCCCGACTCGGCGTGCCCGTGCTTGCTGGCCGCGAGGAAGAGCGGGAACGCGTGGTCGTAGTCCTCCTTGCCTTTGCTGAACAGCCCGGACGCGTAGCCGTCCCCGAGGTAGTACTGCGCGAACGGATAGCCCCGGTCGGACAGCCGCTGCAGGATCTGGCGGGCCTCTCGGATCATGTCCGCCTGGGGAGAAGATGTGGGGTTTGCTTTCTTCAGGGACGCGCTACCGTTTGACTGGGGCGCCGGCTGCGTCGCCGGCTGCTGCATGGCGGCCTGGACCATGAGCACGGCGAACTCGTACTGCGTGGCCGGGTCGTTGGTCTTCTTGACGTTGGCACGGTACATCTCCAGCGTCTTGGTGGAGTCGAGCAGGGAGGCATTGGACCCGACCACGCTCCGCAGCTGCGTGTTGTCGAGACTGAGCGACGCGGGAGCAACCTGCTGGGCGTAGGGGGTGTTGAGGAGGTCGATGTATGAGATCGGCCTGCTGTCGGGCGACCTTCGGTGTGATGACGAGGCTCGCGCATAGGTTCTCGGGGACGCACTGCCGGGAAAGCCGGCCATGTCGGGGGAGAGCATGGGAGAACCGTTGCGGCCGCGAGCCGTGAGGTCGTTGCTGAGCGTATAGGCGGAGGCGGGGCGCGGAAGCGTCGTTCGCGGGCTGTCCGGCCCCAGATTTGACTTTCGAGCCGCCGCAAAGTCTCCGGAGCGACTCTGCCGATGGAGCCTCTTCTCAGGACGGATGGCATCCTGGCTGGCGTTGGAGGAAGAGCCGTCGTCGAAGGGTCGGTGATGGTACTGAAGCTGAGGGTAGACCTCGGACGGAGTGTGCTCGCTCTCGAAGCTGTAGCGTCGCGGTGCGGCCTCGACCTCGGCCACCTCGGCCTGCTGCGGCTGCGCCACGTTCAGGGAGAAGCTGGCATGGGCCTGGTGACGGTACGGCAGCGTCTGCGTGTCCGGGATGGCGGCCGACGAGACACGCACCCTCTGGGGTTCGGGAGTCTCGACGTCACGCGAGTCGGGCGTGTACTGGCCGTTGGTGCCGGCGGACAGAGAGGAAGAGTCCGACTGCTTCGAGACTCGCCTGGTGAAGTCCTGAGCCTGATCGCCGTCGAAGTCGGGAGCGTTGCCGTTGCGCATCTGACCCGGGGGTGGTAGCACGGCTGCGGACTGCTGCCTTGATATCGGCACAGGCTTCCGAGGAAGGGACCGGCGGGAAGCACTCTTTCTGTTCTCGTTCATCTGCTGCGGGAACTCGCCAGGCATCGAGGACCGAAGGACTGGGTGCGGGACCGGTCCTCCGGCCACGGGCAAGGTGGGCGAGTCTGTGCCACCGTTGTGGTAGTCCATGGTGACGGAGCGGCAGCAGACACGAAGACAACAACCTCCTATCTCAGCTTTGCTCTCCGCTCTGCCTCTGGCGGCTCTCCGAACTCACTCCCTTACTGATCCACAGTGTGTTTGGCTGACTCCCCGCTTTGGATCTCCAAGGTGAGATTGTGGACCTTGTGCAAGATCACCGGACTTTGGGAGAGCGCGAGAATGCAAGATGCTGCCGTCCGATGCGGGCCCGGGAGGCTGCAGCAGCGCCCGCCTGCCTGCGGTTCGCGGAGGATGATCTGTGGCTCTGCGCTCAGTAGACCAGGATCTGGGGACCTCAGCGCAGCGAGGATGCAACCGGATGTGTGCAATGCGGTCTCAACTGCCGTGGCAGCGAAGGACTTGATGAATGCTATGCGCGCGTGTTTGGCAAGAGACTGCGGTTGTAACAAGTCAGAACAAGGTCAGCAAACGTGAGAAATGGCTAGAGGGTACTCTTCGTCTCGTCTCGTCTCGTCTGAGAGGTGACAAGGTCAGAACACACCTTCACCACCTGGACTCTATCAGGACAGGTGTAGTTGAGCTCAAGGAGCAATGACCTCGACGTCTGGCTGCAGGAGCCGGCGCCGGGGCTGAGCGAGTGGCCGTGAAGCAAGAAACGAGGGGGGAGACCAGTGTAGTCTGGCCTGATTAAAGGTGATGGTAACTATGACTGCTGAAGAACTGCGAGCCTCTAGTGCTGGAAAGACGAGCAGAGAGGAAATGGAAATCGCACCGGATGTTGGAGTGAGTGATGCTTGTTGGGGGACGTTTCTCCGGATGGACGACGATTCGAGAATCGACGAATCCGGGGTCGCGCACGGAACACGCGACCTGGCGGCAGGTATCTCGGCACGCAATGCAGCGCGGGGCAGTACCTTGCTTGGCGTAGAGGGTCAAGGATCCATCCCTGACCGGAGTCTGGCCTGGTTGTACGGTACGATGACCGAAGCAGCTGCATCTCCGCTATATACCACAGTACGACGACGTCGATGAGGACAATGCTCTCTCATCTATGTATAGTACGATACATACGGAGTACGCTCCTTCCATCAGGAGAATATCCGAATCGGAGCGATTGACACAGATGTGACTGGGTCACGACAATATAACTGCCCGTCGACCAATACCCTTGGATGGTATGCGGAAGTCAAGATCAGAAACGAGTGGAGAAACAACGCTCGGCCGCAGCCGCGTCGTTTCGGCGAAGCTATACAGAGACATGTTCCATCCTTTTGCAAGCAGGAGACGCGCATTGAGCCAACTGCATAGACACAGCCTTGTGGGATTGCTGCAATTGAGGATTCCACCCCTCTTCAGGTGCATAATCATGGACGAATCTTGAGTGTTGGAGAACCTTGGAACAATGCCACTTTCTTCAGGTTTCCTGGGCCTTGGCATACTGTCTTGTCAATTGTCTCCGAGCTAGAAGCCTGGCAAAGATTGAAGAAGTGGGCCAAGGGACAACAGCATTCAAGCTGGAGACCCCACCACGCCGGGGAGTTGTCGATAGAGGCCAGGCACCCCAGGGTTCCCATATTGAATACCGCAGCCATGAAGTCTCCCGTCGTCCTCTGAGCCATCCAAATAACATTCTGGCATAACATGCCATATCGCCAGACGTAGTTTGGGTGGCAGGCCGGAGATGCAACGCAAGCCATCTGTCACTACCTTTCATGCAAAGGTCGAGCGGTGGATGACCTCAGGCATGAAGAGGCGACGGCAAGATCGCCCTTGGCGTCCAAGCCTTCAAATGTTGTCACCTTATCCAGGGGGCGGAAGAGAATCCTCCGTGATGAGAAGCTGCACCACTCGGTGATTAAAGGCGGACGACAGCCTTTTTCTTACATATGTATGGCGCCTCACGCCTTCTGCCAGAGGTTCTCGAAGCACCGCGCGTGGATGGAGCATCCCAGTCGTGCACATGGTATTGCAGGTACTGTAGGATGGGTGAGATGTCGGCTCGTGGCATGGTTGAAAGATCAGGCGATCTGGAGAAGAAGAATCAGAAGTCTCTCCTCATCAGAGTAGGCACGGCATTATTAGGCCTAAAGAGGCGTCGGCTGTTCCAAGTCGCTCAGAGAGTGCGCGTCCAAGAATAGAAAAAGATGGGAGGAGAATCGCGGAGTGACGCCTCCGGGGCGAAATAGCAGGGAGAACTACCCAAGGCGGCCTAGCGCCGTCGTCCCGTCTCGTCCGGAGTGGTTCCTTGTTGCTCAGGGGACGTTTGGGGCCGAGTTTCCGCCGCAGGTGGGCTGCACAGAGACTTCTCTCCACACACGTCGACTCTCCAAACATCATCAAATCATCAACCTCCATCACTTCTCTCCGCTCGTTACCGTTCCACTTGCTCCGCGTGCTGCATCGCACAGGAGCAGAGGCCTATACTGCTTACTCTCTCACTCTCGCTTCCACTCTCGCTCATTCGTCCCTTCTCCCTTGTCTGCCTCTTCTCTTCTCCTCATCGCAAGGCGGGTGGAGATCCGTCCACGTTGACGACGACGACAGCAGCCGGCAATCGTGTCTCTCCCTCTGCTGCAACCCGCCCATGGCTTCTGCATGACACTCGCTGCATAGTCCTCAGTCTGTTGTCGTGTTGTGCGGGCTTTTCCCGCTGCACTCGGCGTGCGTGAGTCGCACTTGCAACTCTCCAGGTACAACTCGCAAGCGCTGGAGGAGCGTCCCGTCTGTGAGTACTCCGTACATCGCCCATCTCCCTTGCATGACCACAATGAGCATGGCACCTCAGGATTGTGTCTGACCTCTCCAGACCCACAATGTCTCTTCCACCCAGACCGAACCAGCAACACTCTCCCAAGCGGGACCAGCGCCACTCGGCCTTCAGAGACTCGCCTTCGCGAAGACGGAGACCGTCGGATCTCGAGGCCCGCGCCTACGACGGCACTCCGCTGCCTGCAAGCACTCCCTCTCGCCGAGACCATCGTGGCCCCCCACGTCACGTCCTGCCTCCGTCGCCGGCTCATCCTGGTGCGGCCGGTGGTGACAGGGAACCCATGATGGCCACCCAGCGGAGCGCTCCCGAGCTCGGCCGCAAGAAGAGCCTGATCAAGCCGGAGCGAGGCCGCATCGACCGCGACCATCCCAACTACCAGTACCGAAAGCATGCCCAGAACATGAACGTGTACCCGTCGACCACCGGCAACGATCCCATCCTCGAGGCCGACGGCGAGGCCGCCACCGTCTCCTCCGACAGCACCGACGTCAAGGCGCTCGCCCCCAATGCCGCCACCGGCTATACCGACGACCCCGGCGCCGACTCGGCCGCGCAGGAGAAGGGCGGCAAGGCGCGTCTGCACCGCAAGAAGAAGGGGCCCATGGTCTACGAGGACGAGTACGAGCGGCAGAAGGAGAAGGAGAGGGAGGCCGCCCGGCCGCCCAGCCTGTGGAGCGCCTACTGCGCCGTCCTCACCTTCTGGGCCCCCGACGCCGTGCTCAAGTGCTTCGGCAAGCCGGCCAAGGCCCAGCAGCGCGCCTGGCGCGAGAAGATCGGCCTCATCAGCATCATCCTCATGATCGGCGCCTTCGTCGGCTACCTCACCTTCGGCTTCACCCAGACCGTCTGCGCCAACGGCGGCCGCCCGCGCCTGCGCATCAACGAGGTCGACCAGGGCTACATGATCTTCCACGGTCTGGCCTACGACCTGTCCCGATCCCGCCACACCCTCGCCAGAGGCATCCCCGACCAGTCCAACGTCCTCTTCGACGGCCCCAGGGCCGGCGGCATGGACGGGAGCTTCCTCTTCCAGAACGTCAACGGCGCCTGCAAGGGTCTCATCACCGGCGCGCCCCGCTCCGACGTGCCCACCAATCCCGACGGCGAGCTGGCCTGGTACTTTCCCTGCACCCCCTTCAAGCAGGACGGCTCCACCAGACCGAACCTGACCGTCCCCTTCTACTCGGGCTACTCCTGCCACACCTCCCGCATCGCTCGCGACTCCTTCTACGACCTCAACAGCTACTCGGACGTCTACTTTACGTGGGACGACATCCGCAACAGCAGCCGCAACCTGATGGTCTGGGGTGGCAACGTCCTGGACCTCAATCTGCTGCAGTGGATGAACAAGTCCCAGGTGGCCTATCCCGACAAGTTTGACGACATCCGCACCAACCCCAAGGTCCGAGGCGTGGACGTCACGCTGGCCTTCTCATCCAGCGCCGACAGGCAGATCGGCCGGTGCTTCTCCGAGATCATCAAGGTCGGCTCCGTCAACACGGACAGCATCGGCTGCATCGCCTCGCGCGTCGTCCTCTACGTCTCCCTCGCCTTCATCCTCTCCATCGTCATGGCCAAGTTTCTGCTCGCTCTCATCTTCGAGTGGACCATCTCCAGGCGCTTCGCACCCGCCAAGATGCTGACCCTGAGGGCCGACGCCAAGAAGAGGGCGCAGCAGATCGAGGAGTGGAGCGAGGACATCTACAGACCGCCGCCCAAGTTCGGCGAGCACACCGCCGGCGGAAGCCAGGACAGGTCGAGCCGGCGTGGCAGCGGCTTCCTCCCGACCACGTCCCGCTTCACCAGCCCGTACGCGATCGACCGGTCCTTCAAGAACAAGCCGGTGCCGACGACGATGACGAGCCAGAGCTCCACGGCCCGGCTGCTGGGGTCCTCGACCCTGTACAAGCACAGCAACCAGAGTCAGACGACGACGCCCACCCACCCGGAGTCGGCGCACGGCAAGCCGTCGATGAGCGAGGCCCGCACCAGCGTCATGCTCTCCCAGGGCGACCAGCGATACTCGACCGTCATGGCCGAGACGGACGGGCCGGGCCCGTCGGGCTTCATCCACGAGGCCGTCGTGCCGCAGCCGCCGCCCGAGTGGCAGCCGTTCGGGTACCCGCTGGCGCACACCATCTGCCTCGTCACGGCCTACTCCGAGGGCGCCGAGGGCCTGCGGACCACGCTCGACTCGATCGCGACGACCGACTACCCCAATAGCCACAAGCTGATCCTCGTCATCTGCGACGGCCTGATCAAGGGCAAGGGCGAGGACCTCACCACGCCCGACATCACGCTCGCCATGATGCGCGACCACGCCGTCCTCCCGGACGAGGTCCCGGCTTTCTCGTACGTCGCCGTCGCCAGCGGCTCCAAGCGGCACAACATGGCCAAGATCTACTCGGGCTTCTACGACTACGGCGAGGGCTCGAGGGTGCCCATGGACAAGCAGCAGCGGGTGCCCATGATGGTCGTCGTCAAGTGCGGCACTCCGGACGAGGCGACCAAGAGCAAGCCGGGCAACCGGGGAAAGCGGGACAGTCAGATCATCCTCATGTCTTTCCTGCAGAAGGTCATGTTCGACGAGCGCATGACGGAGCTCGAGTTTGAGATGTTCAATGGCATCTGGAACATCACGGGCCTGTCGCCCGACTTTTACGAGACGGTGCTCATGGTCGACGCCGACACGAAGGTCTATCCGGACAGCCTGACCCACATGATCTCCGCCATGGTCAAGGATCCCGAGATTATGGGTCTGTGCGGCGAGACGAAGATTGCCAACAAGAGACAGAGCTGGGTGTCCAAGATCCAGGTGTTTGAGTGAGTTGCATCGTTGTCACCTCACAAAAAACCGACTGACGTGTGATCAGATACTTTGTCTCCCACCATCTCTCCAAGTCCTTCGAGTCCGTCTTCGGCGGTGTCACCTGCCTGCCGGGATGTTTCTGCATGTACCGCATCAAGACGCCCAAGGGCGGGCAGAACTACTGGGTGCCCATCCTGGCGAACCCCGACATCGTCGAGCACTACTCGGAGAACGTGGTGGACACGCTGCACAAGAAGAACCTGCTGCTGCTGGGCGAGGACCGATACCTGTCGACGCTGATGCTCAAGACGTTCCCGAAGCGGAAGCAGGTGTTTGTGCCCCAGGCGGTGTGCAAGACGACGGTGCCGCACACGTTCAAGGTGCTGCTGTCGCAGCGGCGGCGGTGGATCAACAGCACGGTGCACAACCTGATGGAGCTGGTGCTCGTGCGCGACCTCTGCGGCACCTTCTGCTTCAGCATGCAGTTTGTCGTCTTCGTCGAGCTGGTCGGCACGCTCGTCCTGCCGGCCGCCATCTCCTTTACCATCTACCTGAGTGAGTGTCCTGAGCCTTGACGAGTAAGTATCATGCTAAAGCCGGTGCAGTCGCCATCTCTCTCCGGGCCGCCATCGAGAACACGGAGGCGCCGGTGATCCCGCTCATCCTGCTCGCGCTGATTTTGGGTCTGCCGGGCTTCCTGATCGTCATCACGGCGCACTCGGTGTCGTACGTGTGGTGGATGGCCCTGTATCTGCTGTCGCTCCCAATCTGGAATTTTGTCCTGCCGACGTACGCGTACTGGAAGTTTGACGACTTCAGCTGGGGCGACACGCGCAAGACGGCGGGCGAGAAGACCAAGAAGGCGGGTATCGAGTACGAGGGCGAGTTCGACAGCAGCAAGATCACGATGAAGCGGTGGGGGGATTTCGAACAAGGTGAGTGACTGTTCTAGTGGGGTTGGTTGGAGAGTGCAACGGTTCTGACTGCTTGACTGCAGAGCGAAGGCTCAAGGCCCCGAGCGGCGGATGGTCGCAGCAGTCGACGACGGCGGCGGGCTGGTCGATTCCGCCGCAGCCGCCGCTTCCGTCGCAGTCGTTCCATCACCAGCAACACCCGCAGCAGCAGTACGGTTACGATCCCTACTACGACAACTGAGCGACACGGAGGAGTCCCCTTTCGCACACACGGTGGCTGGCTCTTTGCATGCACCGAGGACACTGGCGCACCGGGTTCGTCGCCGGTGGCTTTACTCTTCCTTAATTACAAGTAGGGCGGCATCTTTGGCGTCTATCCTGTCTCCTTCTGTTAAAAACAATTCATGTTGCATCAGCAAAGCCCTGTCATGCGTCTGATCGCTTGTTGTAAATAGTCTGGGGGTTTTCTTTCTCCTGGTCCACTGCATACATACGGTTGTTCTCGAATTCCATATTGGTCCCCTTCGGGTATTTCCTGCGTGCCACAACATGACAGTGTGTCCAGCATCCTGATTTTGGGCGCGAGCAAGGCTTGGGCAGCTTTCTTGGCCTTTCCTCGCAGCTCGAGTTGGGCCATCTCTGGCCTCTCCGCTCGACTGGTCGGCTGCCTCATTGGCCTGGTCTCCCGGCCGGCTCGATGCGCTCGGAAGCAGGCACATACGCAAGGGTTTATTGTATGCATGTATGTACTCGACTGCGCACCTAGGCACATGTGTATTTCCTGTGTATGTATGTATGTACGGAGTATGCATGTACAAATCGGAGGAGTAGGAAACTGTCAGGCAACGGCTCCTGATCAGAGGCCCAAGGAGGCATCCGCCGTCTCCCGTATGGACGTATGTGCGTTCTTACACGATCCAGCGCATTGCATTAAGCCAGCCCCGACGCATGCCATCCAGAAGAGGGAACCGTTCGATCCGCGATCATCCCGCACCGTTTGCCAATCCAGCTCTTTCCATCTCCCACACCTCCGGAGCGGTCCCGGCAGCAGCCGCAGCAGCAGCAGCAGTGAATCATGAGTCGATGAGCTGCGTTTTGCGGGACAGAAGTCGGCATCCCCGTCGCACAGAGTGAAGTGGCATGGACGGATCCGGCGTGGTGCGCGAGGCCGATTGGCACTGTGCATGATATCCATGGATGCCATGGCTTGTCTTGGGTGCGTGGGCCAGCCAGGCCATGCAGGTCGCCGCCGCGTCGGGGCTGCCACTTCACAGGCGAGGTTTCCGTCCTGCGCTGGACCACGATTTGCAGCGCGCGATGTATGTGCGTCGGCGTGCGTCCAGGCGAGGCGGCGGCGCTTATCGGGCCTCTCAGGGTGTGGCGTGATTCCCCCCAGATGATGATGGGAGTTGGAGTTCGTTGCAGAGGGGATCCGGGGGCCCAGGGGTTTTATGATTTATGTGGCCTCCTCATGCGGCCGAGATGTCTCCCTTGGTGCAACTCACGACCTCGTACCCGGCCATGGGCCGTGTATCAATGAGAGCTGGGAGTGACAGTGAATTGATTTATATAAAAATGTCCATAGAACAGTCAATAGAAAAGATCTTAACAAGCTTGAAACGTGTGAAGCCGTTGTATAGGCAGGTGGTACAGCCGTCCACCCTCAGCTTCTATTCTTTCTCGTCCTTCCGGAACTCCCTGACGCCACGGGCACAGCGGGGAAACGGCAACGAGGGTTGAGAGTCTGTATCTGTACTGTATGTCTGTATGTCAGGAACCCGGGATACATAATATGAGAGAGTGTCTGACTTGTGTGTGCGACGTGGGCAGGCATCCTGACAAGCCTGTAGTCTGACAAAGAACACCCTCATCGTCCTCTTCTCATCTCGTTGCGGCTTCCCACGGGCGGCCAACACCCGAACAAGCCTCAACCCCACCACCTCCACCTCCACCTTCACCTCCGCCTCCGCCTCCGCCTCCTCCACAAAACCTCCACCACCATCACCACTCTCGCCCGACTACATACTACAGACCGGCAACGGCGCCCTTTTCGGCACAAACGGCGCAGGGCCACGAGTGTGACCCGTGGAGTCGCTCTGCAGGCACTTGTCGCTGTGGGGTCAGCAACAGGGGCACCGCCTGCCTCAGAATACGATCACCTCCTCCGCACTCCGTACATATCTTGGTGACGGGCAGGGTCTTGAGGCGTGTTGATATACTCAAAGCACTATAGTCACTGTCCCTCAAAGAACAAAAAAAGCCAGCAGCAACATCGCTCGGCGGCTCACTCTAAAGGCCGTTGAGTGCCAGGCCCTTTCTACGATCCCTCAGAAGGCTCAGCGGACGAAAGCGCAGGATTTGTGACTGAAGACTTGTCCAGGAACATCAGCCTTCGACTTACCCTCTCATCAACTGCTACTCGGACAGTCTCTCTTCCATCTCACCTCCATTGCACGCCCAAAGACCTCTGACTCAACTCTCTCTGGCCGTCTGGTGGAGTGGGCGGACGGAATGGCGAGCGGGAGCGGGAGTGGCATCTTCTACTTCAGTGGCAGCTCGTCGTCGTCGCCCGACGGATCCGAGCACGGCTACTGCTCGTCCGAGGGCAGCTCGGTCGCAAACACCGGCAAGGCAGAGGCCGCTGCGACC
>QQTW01002667.1_pt1 | contig 13052 bp, 16 predicted proteins | sample 1904831 | NCBI WGS metagenome assembly QQTW01 (sample SAMN09435610, study PRJNA476489) | Subsurface metagenome, whole genome shotgun sequencing project. | reverse complement strand
CAAGCAGCTTGGACAGGAAATGAGCAATGGGCGGAGGTGCTACTTCGTGGAGGGCCAAGCAACCTAGAGCCTCCTCTGACTGGAAATTCTTGCCGTGATGGAGCACAGCAAACCTGTAGCGCCACGGAGAAGGACCCTTCAATCTATCCACCAAATAATTTACTGGCAGACTTGAACGAGAGGATAGAAAAACATCACTCCAGACTTCAAAAATGGACTGAGTTTCGTGATTCCTTGCAGAAATCTCGGAAAGATCCACTGAGAGAAACTCAGGTCGAGACGAGAAAACCGCTACTGGCCTTCAGTGCACATCAGGGCCTCCGACCCGGTATACCGAGGAATGAATTAGTAGTTTCTACGGAAATGGGTCCACAAGTGCCTTCATATCACTCTGAGGTAATCGAGGCAATGAGGGCAGATTTAGCAAATCTCAGAGGATGCAACTCGCCCCGAAGGCTACCCCTGACGATGTCCAGTAGCCAACATTACCTCAAAAGAGATGTTCAACAGAAGAACGAGAGTGCAGGCGCCATAAGCAATGCCGACGGGCCACCAGTCGAAGGAAAATCAGGTCGTTCTGACATATTCCATGGCGATGGTACCACCAGTCAGTCTACCCGTCAAGCAGCCGAATATGATGTTTGGCAGCCAGACGTCTCCAGGGACGGAGAAGACTACTTCAGCCGGATCCAATCGAATGGCACGGATGGCATGGATCCTGTTCAGAACACTCATATTGCTCAAGGGCCCTTGGAGTCAAGTACAGCTATTGCTCCCACCGATAACTTCGAGCAATCGAACACGCCGCTCCCCAAATCCTCAAAGTCCCACTTCGCGGAGTCTTCCATAGTACAATTTCCTCCGGCTTCCAGAAACAGACATGACGACGATATGTCATCTCACACGCTCAGACAAAGCAACCATCCTTCATCACCTCAACCACGCCAGCTCCTCCAGAACCGAACCACACCCGAGCCGCCCACAGATGCAGATCCCGTGCAATCCGAGGCGGACATCTTCTCTCCAGCAAAACCGCCCTCGTCATCATCACCATCCAAAGCCAGGGGGACAACCCTCCTCGAACGCACCCGCCAATCCATGGCTCTTCTCCCTTCCTCCACCGACACAGCGCTTCTCAATCAGACCCATCAAACCGCTGTCAGCCAAAACAATCACCAAACTCTCAGACCCAAACCCAAGCATCCTCGCCCCTCCCCCTCCCCCTCCCACTCCTCCTCAACGAACCTCCCTCCACCCAACTCCAACCCCACAATCCCCAAGCATCCCCACACCCCACCCCGCCAGCCCCTCACCAGAGCCAAAACAACACCCAATCTACCGAAGAAGACCCCCACCACCACCACCACCAGCAGACCCAGAAACCAAGAAACAGCAACACAGGAATCAAGCTCAGCCTCCAGCTCCTCCTTCCCCTTCTACCCAACCCCGCAGCGCGCCTCTGACCGAGATCGAGATCGAGACCGAGATGTAGACGACGTAACTGCAGACCTCTTCAGCGAGCAGGCGGATTACGCGAGCGTGTTCAAGAGCCGGCCCAGAGTCGCCGTCAGTCCGCCCGCTATCAGCAGTAATAGCAGTGATCCCGGCCGCGAGGCGGAGTAGGATTGCTTGCTTCCTTTCTTTCGTTTGAGAGTTGGGTTGCAGGAGGGTTCGGATGGTGATCATGGTGGAGATGGTAGGTCGCCCTACCCGGTTTCCGGATTGGGATTGGGATTGGGACGCGCAGGTAGGTAGGTTGGTTGGTGGAGAAGGAATGCAGAGGTAAAGTCTCTCTATCCGTTCTTGATTGAGATACCAAGTCAGAACCAGAATCAGGCCAGAGTGAATCAATGAATGAATAAATGCTTGCTTGATCCTCAGACCCCCCCCCCCCAATTTGTACAATGCATGTGTTTTATACAGCGCCCGTAATAACAACGTCATGTACGCATTAACCCGCTAATAAACAGCGAAGTCGAAAACGGGTGCGGAGCCCCGTCGACGATGTATGTTCAGTAGTATCTACATGGCCGAACCCCAAGAAACCCAATCATTTTTTTCTCCCGCTCCCGTTTCGCCAAGAAAAAAAGCACCAAAAATGACATGGAGCACCACCAAATGCCGATTTAAATCTTCATTTTTAGCCAGGCAATTCAGAAACCGCCGGTTTCCTCGCCTCGCCTACCACGTGACTACCGCCGCGATAGTCGGCGTCCATCTCCTGCGTCACAGGCTGATAGGAGCCAGCGGCCATCTCGGACGGGTTGTAGTAGCCGCCGGTCTTCTGGGTATCGTTGCTCAACTCCTGGGGTCTGCCGTCCCAGGCTCGCTCATGTGGTGGCGACGGCTGGGCAGCGCGTTTGCGCCTGCGCAGGAGGAGGAAGGCGATCGCTACAGTGAGGGCGAGAATGGCAACTCCGCCGATGACCCAGCCGACTATGGAGCCGATGCTGGTTCGTCGTGCTGGCCTGTTGGTACCATTGGGATTCGAAGGAGGCTCGTCGGAGCTGTTGTTGGAGCCGGGGCCGGGCTGGGAGCCGGACTGGCGCGCTGCTATGGGTGTATATCGGGGGGCAACAGTAGCGAATATGGAGTTGAGGGCTGAATTGTCGAAGCCACCGTTTGGTTGTGTCATTGTTGCACCGCCCTCACCATTGCCCCCGATGATGCGAGTGACTGCGTCAGGGACGGAATATGGCTCCGGACTTCCATTCCATCTGTCGCTCCACTCGAAGGTGGTCAGGTCGAGAGCGCGGAGAGCCGGGAGGTCTCTGCTACAGCCGCCACTGTTTTGTGTCTCTCGTTCGATTCGAAGTATGCCGCCCAGGACGAGCATCTGCCGCTCTTTGTGCGCTATGCACCGGTGGTGGTCTCTTCCTGAGAAATCGTTACCAGTAGAGAGACGTGCGTCTGGGTGGAAGTTGTCTGTCACATCGATCCAATGAAAGGCGGGGATGGAAAGGACGTAGGTGTCTGCAAAGGAGCGGGCACCAAAAAGGTCCCAGCCACCGTAAATGGTTATCTGAAAGCTGGTATCATCCGGAGCAGAAGAAACCACACTACAGAAGGCAGATCGCTTGCTAGGAACATCGCCACTGGCAGTTACGTTAAACCAGGTTGCCGAGTCGATGTCATAAACATTGATCTGTGCAAATGATCTGAGGTCGTATGACCAGCCCGTCAATTCTGGGTTAACGTAGTCTTTGTTGTAACCTCCGAAATTGATCAATGAGCCCTTCGGACCCAAGCGGATGAACTCCATGCTCCCTTCAAGGGTGAGAGGTGTATTGTTTTCTGTTTCGTTCCGCCATTGTGGGTTGGCAGGGTCTGAGGCATCGAACCGAACCATTCCTCCAAGATCATCCCAGCCTCCTGATACAAAGCCGAGGGCTTCTGGTGTGCCTTGACTTATAGCATGAGAGGTGGATGCTCGTCCCGCATAGTTAAAGTCGCCACCAGAGACAGTGACGTTAGACCATTCTCCGGAGGTGATGTTGTAGGTGTTGAGAGTATTAATAGGCTGTTGCTTCTTGTCTTCATATCCACCGAAATTGTACAGCATGGTTTCTTCCGCATCTTGAAAGAAAACACCTTCATTTATCCATTGCTTGGGTGATCCTGTCACGTAGTAGCTACTGGCTGGTACTGGTCCATCAACGGGGAACGAATTATTCAGTGGTAGGGAATAGAGAAATGGTCCTGAGATCGGGCAACCAGTGAGCAGACCTTCAAGACGTATGAATGGGGCATGGTACGTACCTGGTCTCTGTGTACGATCGCCTCGGAATGTATAAGCCCCCCCTGTAAAGTACAGAGTCTCACCGGCGACAACAGCTGCGGAAGGGTAAGTGGTGTGACAAGAATGAATGAGAAGACGCACCTCTGTGATGATTAAGGATACAAATATCTTGACTGCCTTGCTCCAGTACATCTCGACGGGTCAAAGATGCTGATATGCAAGGCAATATAACCGCCAGCCAGTGCAGATTGTGTTTCGAAGACCTCATCACCACGATAGCCCAACGCACCTTTGCAAGGAACGCGGGTTATGGAGGAGACACTGATGCTGGCGAAGGGGAAGCGCTCGGAGCCCTATGGAGGGAGCATTGGTACAAGACTGAGTCAGTGTGCGCGGGCGAAGGTCCCAAGGATCTGGGCCTGCATGCCTTGGTGCAAGTCCATCCTCAACGGCAGTGCCAATCATCTTTGGCGCCTGGATTCGTTGACGCTGAGTGCGTGAATCTGGGGTCCGAAATCAATATAGTCGTGTTTTAGGGGGTGAAGGCACGAGGCTGAGACGTCCGGGCCATGCGTTTCGCTGATCTCCTGCAGAAGGAAATTTGCCTCAAGCAGACTAGTGAACAAGCTCGCTCGACCATGAAAAGTTTATCTAAATGAAGGGCCAAAGTGAGTGGCCATCAGGATTGGCGCCGCCCTGGAAGGCGGTTTCGATCCACTTCCTTCACAGTGAAAGCTCTAACGGCTCAAAACTTAAAAGCACTTCATTCAAAGTTCGGAGGAAATGGCTCCGCAGCCGCCAAGGCCCTACAATGGCCCTGTTTCCCGAGATCACAGCTTGAAGAGAGAACGTTCGATCAAGAGGAGTCAAAAGAACCAGACCTCTCTCGTCTCTCGTCTCTCGTCTCTCGTCTCTCGTCTCTCATCTCGCCTCCCACGTCCGCTACTATTGTTGCTCGCTCTCATGGAACTTTGCATAGAGCTCCTCAGGATCTCTCTCGGTGTTGCAAAGGGCGCCAGCAGCGGAAAGACCCAGTAAGAATGCCAGAAATGCTGACAGCATCAATTGAAGCTTCTGAGCTAGAAAAAGCACGCGAATTTGCTTTGCTGAGCCTGCTATGTCGTGCACGGACAACTCTGCCATCGATCTGGGTGCTTGGAAAAAAGCTGGACACACCTCTTTCGAGATGGCTTGCCTCAAAATTTCTGAGAGTCAGTGCTGGTAGAGACGTTGTATTTGTCTACGCATGAATGGCAAACCCACCAAAATCAGCCTCCAAAGAAATAAAATCAAGTAGTGCTCGGTCCGAGAAGATTTCATTTGACAGTACCAGTGCCATGACTGTCATCAAGTACTGGATTGTGTCCACCTACGTTCGTTCCATCAAGCTCCAATGACATTCATTGGTTCTCAATCCTAGGACACACTGGTCTCTGCAAAGCGTCCTCTGTCGCCAGATCGCTTCCCCTCTCAGTGGTTTCACTGCGTCGTTCTGCTGCTCATCACCATTTCTTCTTGAATCGCACCTCTCCTCTGCTGCCTTTTCCCTTGGCTTGTAGCAGATGAGCATGGTAATGGTCGAACGCATCCTGACGTGCGCTGGCTCGATCATGTCCATATGCACATGGCAATGCTTTCTCCTCCACCGGCTTGCAAACTTTATGGGGCGGTCGATGCTGTTTAGCGATGAAGCGGCGTGACATCTTGATGTCGTGAATACGTGGGCAGCTACTTGGAGGCGTGATTCCAATGACGTTGTTAGGGCACACATAGCTGTTGTCTCTAACCATATCCTGCATCCAAAGGGATTGCCCTATTAGCTACGAGGAGAATCACCGCCGAAAGCCGATGACTTACGCCGCAAAGCCTCAGCAGCCTGCAACCTACTGGGAGTCGACGTCATGTTCGTAGGGAACACCGTTCAAGTCGAAGGGGCAGATGTGATCTGAATAGAGATCATCGTTGATCTAAATGATATCCGATCGGGGTCAGCAGCCGATCTTCCCTTCTTGAGAAGAGGAAATCCTGTGAAGTTGAAGCAGCATTCTTGATCTACCTCAACAGCCTGTCCGTTCCACCTGGTGTACTCCCGCACGGCCTCTTCTTGTCAAGAGGTACAACTATCACTCCCTTGGGGATCTGCCATAAAAGACCGGAATATATCAAGTATGGCATTGCTGAAGTGGCTGTCTGCGCCATTCTGATATCGACATCGCTGGAGGCTGGGGTATCAGAAGGGGGGTCATTCCTTTGACACCATTCCATCTTCTTGAAACCGCACAGGGTAAAAATATATACAGAAGAGGACGAAAATGAGAAACGTTGTGCTTGAAGGAGGGTTCTGTGGGATGCGGTCTGCCAAAACTAGAAGGTAGGCGATGTGCTCTGACTGTATTCTTGTTTCTTCGAAAGACTTCAACTGCAGGTTTTTCATATTGAATAGCCGCTACCACTGTCGGTAGAGCAATTATAGTAACCAACAAGAGTGTTCGTGACCTATTTCTTTCAGCACTACACACGCCGGTGGTGCCAAAGCTCAATCGTCGCTGTCCTGCCATACAAATTTCACATCCTCTCTCAATACCCGATTGAGAAAGTTTGGAGCCTGTATGAGTAGCATCGGAAAATCGGAATGCTACCAAATTCCCTGGCAGCATGCCGCAACGAGCCTTCAACCTGGTTGGGAGAGATTACCAGACGTGAGAAACTGATATACATGATCAATGATGTTTTATGGAACAGCACATGGCAAAACATTGAACGCTTTGCCTGTTCTTGGCATACAAAGTGGGCTCACCTACGTTCGTGAGCAAGTCCGTTCTGCACGTCCGGCTTCTCGAGGCTCATCACAAGATCATCGCTCTCGTTCATCCTTTCTCCCGGCTCTACGTGGCCCAATCCACTTCGCTCTGCCAACAGGCCAAACACCTGATCGCGGTGCACGATCAGCATCTCATTGAGCGTTGCACCTGGCGAGTTTTCGACTCTCCCGTAGCGGCGCGACATCTTCCGGTCGGTCTTCGACCACAGAGAGTGCGTGTGAGCCACGAAGACATTGCTGTTCTGGCTATACCATCGTGAGAGGCCGGGGTTTTCGTTACTGTGGACAGGGCGGACCGGATTGTCGTTGATGAAGACGATGATGCTGGTGACACGCTGGTGTACACTGTCTGCGAGGTTGGGACGTCTTAGGAGCCGTGATAAGCAGCGACTGGAAGGAGTGCCTACCTCGGTCACACAGGAGCTTTACAATGCCATGAAAGGCATTTCCCACTCCCATAAAGTAAAGGCGTTCGGCTTCAGAAGGCTCAATGTAATTTTCCCACAGGTATCCGGCAAGCTTCTCAGCTTGCTTTTGTGCCTCTTCATTGTTCGACTTCAAATAGGAGCTGGGCTGGTCGCCTCTATGGGTCGTTATCAGTTCCGGGATATTGACATCAATGACGCCAAATGAATGGTCGACTGCCCATTTGATATAGTCCTTGACTTCATCAGCCTTTGAGATCCAAGTCAGCGGAAGTAGAGGGGAACATCAAAGGACTTTAGACAACGTACCAGCCAGGTATTGTGTAATTCGAGTTGGCCTGATATAGCGTTCGGGATGCCCATCATTTCAGGCCTAATGACTGTTAGCGATGAACCTTCGATCACGACCAAGGCAGTATTCACGGATCGTGCATGATGACAAGTAGGTTCTTCTTTTCATCAAAGACAGGCCTACTCAATGTTCAGTACCCGGGCCATTCCACAACCGATGGGCCACCCACGTCGCAAGCACCTGATGATTGAATGATTTAGATATCTTGCTTCGGAAGACATGCAGATTTGAGAGTTTGTAGTTGTCATAAAGGTGCTTCGCCTGCCATTCTCGGATGATATCTATCATGGTCAGGGAAAATATTCGACGGGAGCATACACACATCCTACCATGCAACCGTTCGCCGAACACAACTCCATTCACCGGGTCTTTGCACAGCCAGTTAGTAAGCACTCTTCAGAACAGTACAAATCTTCACGGCAGAGTAGACTTGCCCCTCGGAAACATGCACCGCCAGTACTTAGATTGTATCATTGAGACCTGCCGCACAATCTCCACAGCAGAGTTGGTGGCAGCAGTCGGAGGCAGCCGGTCCGGCGGCTCACCCATCAATGTTCTTGTCACAGCCAGAGCAGATTTGGAAATCGATCTGAAGTTATATCCACCCTGAGGGAAAGGATCTTGCTTAGCTATGCCCATGAAAAAAGAGAAGACCTTCTTACCTCAAGACAGACAGCTACCTTTCCGCCAGCCAGTGTCATCAACATATGCGTCATGTGCGCATAGCACGCAGGGGAGACAAAGCAGCCTCCGAGCTCATCTCCAGCGGCCGCATCAAACCCAGCAGCAACTTGGAAGGTTGGATCAGCAGAGCATTGCATAGTACAATGATAGGACGTACCAATCACAAAATCAGGGTCAAACTCATGTGCAATAGGCATCACAACCTGCTGAAATGCATACATATAATCACCGTCCCCCATCCCCTTGGTCAACCAAGGTATATTTACGTTTCTGTACCTTTGTCAGCATTATTTAGAGCTACGGGGTGAGAGCACACACTTTCCTAGACCAGGCCCGACTCCGCAATGAAGCATATCTCCATCATCTCCAGCAGGATAGAATTTACCCTCCATATGAACATGGATTGAGATGTAGAGAATGTTAGGGTCAGAGTAAAATGCCTTCTGACAGCCGTTTCCTTCCGTTGTCAGCAGTAAGCCTTCAAGCGGAACATCATCTTCCTACCATGATGCACATCCCTGCGAAGAATTGAAATCAGCTGCAGAAGCAAAGGAAGCAGCGAAGAAAGAAGTACCAGTCTAGGATCAGGATCTTTCTGCACTTCTCTCGAAATTCGTTCTGACAGACTCTGGATGCAATACAGGTATTGTTGAACAGGCAGAATCCCATGGTGGAAGAAACTTCAGCATGGTGACCCGGGGGCCTGATGACCGCTATGGCATTCTTCACTTTGCCTTGAAAGATTGACCGGCACGTCTCAATAGCACCTCCAGCGCTGAGCTTAGCGGAGAAATAAGACAGCTTATTGAAGTAGATAGAGTCCAGATGGGATGCTTCCGATAGCTCAATGAGCTCGTCATTGTCCATCTCTGCTATAATGAGCTCTCTAGGAATACGAGACCAAAATATCGATGCTCACCGGATGTATGCTTGACAAACTCGTAATGTTTCGCGGTATGAATAAGGCAGCATTCTTCTTCCGTAGCTTCTCGGGCATCTATGCGAAGAAGCGGATGGCTCACCAATGGTCTTCTAGACTTCAAGTCGTCTACTAAGCCAGCTTCGCACAGCTCTTTGTAGATATAGAAGATCCGACGTGGGTCCTCGGGATGATAATTCGACTCATTGATGGTAGCGACTTCGGCATGATATCGCATGCGCTCATCATAGCATAGTCCAGTCGGCAGGCTCGATATGGGAAGGCCATGGGGTGGCAACTCATCGTAATAGACGTCGTCGGAGACATCATCCATAATGCTGTCGTCATCATCATCTTCGTCGGTGACAGAATCGAGATTCAACCTGCCACTGATCGCATTGGCTATCTCAGGCGTAGATTCCGCTGGACTTTGTTGAGCAGGTGAAGGGTTGGCTGAATCCTCATCGAACACTGCGAGATGTCCAGCCTTAAACATTGGTCGGGGGACCCCGTTGACCAGATATGAGGGGTCACTGGAGAACTCGAGTCCCTTGTCGGCAGAAGGCGATTGAGTGAACGAAGACAATGCAGCGGAAGACTCATTATTCTGGACACGATCCATGTTCATTGGCATTGACATAGATCAGCTTATGAGGACTAGCGCACAATCTCGAATTCCTCATCCAGCATTCGAGCCTGGCTCTGTTCATGGGTCAGAACGGCGAAAAGCACCAAGTGTAAAGAGACTGCAAAGAAGAACAGAAACTAAGCTGGAGGTGGAGACACAGATCGGAGGGTTGTGTCAGTAGTATAACAGGTGCATTTTCACAACCCGCGTGATTGGGAAACGTTGACACGTACCGCTTGTTACAGCCACAATCTGCGTGATGTGTAGATCATTGTAACCTCTAGTCTCTTGCATATCGGACTACCGATGAGCGAGCGGGTGCAGAACGTACATTTGATGGTAAATAATAATAATTACTCCTCCAGGAACACATAACATTCAGAAGAAGGGGCAGATAGAAGGTGCCAAGAGGGTTTTAGGCTTGGCCAGTACGCTATTCCTCATTAAGGAAGCACAATGATTACCACTACTCTTTGTACTAACTTGTAGATGGTACCCTTCTCTTCTTGAACCTTCCAACTATTATTCGATTATGGATCCTCATGCCAGAACTGTCTGTATGTGGCACCACTAGTGTAGCACGAACTAGTCCAAGGATGACAGGGTCTGCGAACTTCAAGCTGGTGAATCACAGTTATATTTGTTTATGGCCACGCAAACGACTATGGCGGTATGTGAGCAAAAAAACTTGTGTCGAGCAAGTTTCTCATGTGAGCCAGAACGTGCAAATTATTCTACCCAAAGAGGTGTGCAGAAAGCTTTTTTATACGTATCACTGGCCAAATGGCGCAGCAAAATCAGTACGGAAGTTGGATACTAAATTTACCGAGGAACGCAGCCAAAACGCATGCAAAAGGCAGTAAAAATAAACCCAACAGCTCTCAAAACCCAACGGGTTGTTTTTCGTACTAGCAAGGCAAGTGTGACAAATGCCTGCACTTCTGGTAGACTAAGCACAGCTTTAACGACGCCCAAGTCACGTCTGACAATCTCATACGTTGGAGCTTCAAGCCCGCATCCATATTTCACCGGTTGATTGTCACTTTAATCTTCCCCTTTTGGCAGATGATTATGCTATGCTCATAACACAATAATCAGAAGCCGCGAGAGAACGCAGTGCCCATAATTTCATGAATTCGGACAGATTTACTCTATCTACCCACATCGAATGTAATCTGGATATATATCCGTAAGTATCTTCATCGCCGATCATGCTAGAGACATTATTGTCCACCCCATAGCCTCCTCGAATCCTGCACCAAGCCATGAAACCGCCTCGTGGCAGAGTCCCCAGCGGTTTTATCCGATCGTTGGACAGCTATCATGTATGGGACACTCTTATCTCATTCACCTAGGATGGCCACCCTTTCAGCCGTAGAAATGCCATGCATTGAGCGAGAGTTGACTATATCGACATAAAGTTCATAAGGTCTTTCAACTACAATGTCTGCTGAATTATACTCATAACGACTCCTTGGCCAGAGTCGGTTTGCCCCGAAGTCATGGTTGCCTAGTTTGCCCGTATCCAAGGAACCTTGAACACTACACTCGAGAAAACGAGATCTATGTCAAGTTCAAAGGCCCGAATATTGCCCCAACATTCTTGGGTTACATCACAAAGAACAATGGATAGAGACCCAGACCGATTGGCTACTTTCTCGAAAAGCTCGAGGGCCGCCATGTCACCTTGCTAAACGATTTCCTTCTTTGCTGTGCAGTATTATAAACCTTTCACATGGTGACATGTTGCGTCCATGGAGAACCCGAATGCTATAGCTTCGTGAATACAGTCAGATGGTTCCGCTGCCAAAGCATTCGATTTTGAACGGTCAAAGAAAGAAAGCGAGGAACGAATGCCGTGGGAGATTGAATGTTTTGAGTCAACATGAAAGAAGATGAAAAAGTAAGAAGGAATGGGCACAGCTCAAACGAAAGGAGCACGCTCTGCGGGAAAGTATTGGGGTGTCGCAAGAAGATGAGCTGGAAAAGAACGAATAGGTAGAGGAGAAGGGGAGAGAACGGCCGAGAGAAGAAGAACCTCGAACACATTGGGGTAAGGTTTTGTACTGACCTGGGATGGAAGGATGTTTTTCAAACCTCAAAACGCTCCGGTACTGCAAACCTCAACATCCGACCGACAGCTCACGAAGTTAGGCGAGACAAGAGCAGCAAACCATAGCCGGGGATGCCAAGTCAGGTGACTTGACATAGTATCTGTTTCACCGAACCAAGGGCGATATTTGTATTCCAGAGGAGGAACGTGCCCTCTCAGATTTTATGCTAGCAGGAGCGGTGGTTAACAGCATCAGACTTGATAATTGATACGTTCGGAAACTGAAAATGATTTTAGTACACCAGGCTAGCCGCGAGCGAGAAGTGTGGCGCTCTATCCACTTTGCTAGAAAAGGGATGGAAAACCGATCTGCCTCAAGCCCATGTTGAAGCATTCCCACGCACAAGAATGTGATATGGGCAAGGTGAGCAGGGAGAATATTTGTGCTAGAGTTCAATCAATGTACACAGACCTCAAGCCAACCTATCTATCCTTTCTTCCTCGCTAGAACAAGCGCTGTGCCCCACTCGATATCCACCTCCTTGTCCTGCCAATTCTCCTGGACCTGCCAATCCGGCTCCGCCTCCCTGATTCGTTCAAACAGTGCATCCACCACATCACCCTTCCCGCCCGCGCTCCTGGCTTTCTGATCAGGATGCCTCTCTTTCCAACCATGATAGCTACTCCACGTCCGCATGTACTCCATATTCGCTGCCACAGGCATGCGCCTCTCCATCACGAACCTACCTTGTTGCAGTTGTGGTACCGAGGTGATGGGGTCATACTCACGCCGTTCGACCTCCCACTCATCCAGTGGAAGCTTGATATCCCTTAGGAAATTCTGGACTATCGATCGCCCGGGCTGCTGCCAATAAGGGCCGAGAAGATCTTTGCTCATACCATATGCCGTCTCGTGCAATAGTCTTGAGGCTTTGGGGTAGTCGCGAAAGACGTGGTCAGCATATCCCCAGAAGGCCAAGGTACCACCAGGTCTTATGATTCTTCTCATCTCCTTGAATAATTGGGGATAGTCAAACCAGTGAGCAGCTTGTCCAGCCACCGCCATGTCGACGCTTCCAGTCTTGATGAAAGGAAGAGACTCGGCTGAAGCTCGGACGAAGTCAATATTTGGATATTCATCCTTCGCCGAAGCTGCTTCCGCTTGCTTGATCATCCCTTCGGACGGATCTGTGCCTAAGACCTTCTCGAATGAGCCTGACAGGGACCGGCAGATAAGTCCATGGCCTGTCCCAAGATCAACAAGTAGTCTTCGAGGACCTCTGTGGAAGCCCAAGACGATGTCGTAAAGATGCTGCGGATACGACGGACGAAAAGATGCATAAGATGCATGTGAAAAAGATGTCTTTCTGTCATTGAAAGTCAATATGATTATTAGCGAGGGAGTTGAGCACGTACCCAAAAGATGCCTTG
>QQTW01002666.1_pt1 | contig 13052 bp, 16 predicted proteins | sample 1904831 | NCBI WGS metagenome assembly QQTW01 (sample SAMN09435610, study PRJNA476489) | Subsurface metagenome, whole genome shotgun sequencing project. | reverse complement strand
CAAAAAGGGCCTCTTTTGCCCTAAAACGCTCTTTGCATTCAAACTTTTGACCTGGTGCTGTAGGTGGGTAATGAAAAGTGGAGGTGGCAGCTGGAGCCCAGAGTGCCAGTTTCAGGAACCTTGTTAAGAACGCTTAATTGCCGTTCAGCAGACGCTCCCCGCCCTTGTGGACGGTTGTTTCAAGGCATGATGAGTTACTATCTGTATACTGCTTCACCAGCTTATTCATCCCATGCCTCTTCGTCAATAGCCTAACCATGATTTATCAAGGCACAACTGTACCCTGCAGCGCGACTCAGCCATGCACCATGTTTCAATAGTACGACCAGATTGTCCAGCCTTGACATCTTACTGGCCGCCCGATCTGGACAAGATGCCTCGCATTGCTTGTTCTTGTTCTTCATACTGTAATATCACATAGCAAATGGTGACCAAAGCATTATAAAACACTGAGGACCCTCTGCTTCTGCTTCCATGTTGCTACTCGATGAACGAGTGTTGTTCTGAGGTGATGAGGATATGCTGACCCCTTGCAGACAGGGTCCAGTCATCCGCAATAGCTGCCAGATCCGATGAAATCGCAGTGTTTCAATCATCGAACATCACAATATGTCCAGTGTTTGTTGTGGCTGCTGCTCGACGTAGCTCGGCCTGATAGAAAATTTGCTGAGTGTATTTCTTCGCTGCATCCTTTGCTCTCATCGATCGTTCTGAGCACTGAGTTCTGCAATGATTCCACCAATATCCCTTTGTGTCGCGTCTGCTCTGAGCTTGGTCGAAATGAGCTCCGTGATCTCTAGTACTTTTATTAATGTCATATTCATGCAACCTAATAATATCAAAGCATCCACAGAAACACCTCCAAGCTTTGCAATTTGACATAACTCTCCGTGTCTGTTCATTGTAACGATCATTTCGCCATCTCTTGCTTGTTCTTCGTGCAACGTAGCATCCAGGAGTATTGTTTCTCCTCCATGGTAGAAGCTGAATGTGATGCAGATAGGATGGTGCATGAGACTCAAAGGCACTGGTTCGCGCTCAGCCGGAGAATAGATAGTCACATTCTCACCGTCAATGGAGACATCAGGTCTCCGGAAATGTTGCAGAGCTGCTACGATGGAGATGCAGCTGGCATCAATAAGACCACCGTCATAGTCAAGGACATGCACATCTGCACGGATTGACCAACATTTTGCACCGGCAATAATGCAGAGAGATTCGGTGTCGATTGCGTTAGAGCGTCGAATTGCCTTTTCTAGAATCCGTGACAGAATGACTTCCTGTTCTGTCTGTCTAGCCTCTCAGCGTCAGGAATGTGCAGATGACAGGATGAGAGACCACATACCGGCCTGTCTCAAATGCTGGCGAAGCCAATGGGCTCAACTCGGTCGTGATGGTGAAAACACCATCAAATTTGCGCTCTTCGAAGGGTTTGATGACTTCGGCTGATATCCGAGTATTGACCCTGAAGACTGTATGAGTATCTTTTCTTTGAATCTAATCATACTCTGATCCTCACTTCGTCTTACCAAGCTGCACAGCGCAGGCTCCGTAGTCATCGCCAAACGAGACATCAAGATTGCGGAATTGATCGCGGGCGCGACCATCAAGCCGAATATTTTGAGCAAGCGCTTCGATAAGGAAGGTCCTCTCGACATTGGAAAGTTCCGCCTCACGAGGCATATTAACTTCAACGAAGCTCCAACCTCAGCATCGGTAAGTGCAGCCTTGTGTAAGAAATAGGCGGGAAGTTTGTTTGTGCTTGTAAACAATAGAGTGTAAGTAGGCTTACGGCCCAGAGCAGAACACTTGGCCGCTATTGTATGGTCCGGCAATAGAGATGCGGCCAGTATTTTGTGGACTCTAGCCTTTCCTCCTTGCTAAGAATCACACTTGGGGACTTTTACAGATGTGCAGCAATAACACAGACACATATTATCGCAAGGAGAAGACTCGAAAGACTGATCCCTAATTGAAGCCCGTGGTAATGACTACAGGTTGGATGATCCGGTTCAAACAGATACAACAATTCTAACCGTGCTTAGCACATCGTCCTACCTTTGATCCTGCTAGAGGGAAGGAAGCACAACGGGGTGTCGCTTATCATCAACGTCTACTTCCTGCCCACACATTACTCAAGACTCGGTGTGTCTCATTCTATCTTCACCTTTACATAGGTGGTTGACGGGTCCAGCAAACCCGGACAAGGCGGTGATGCCGACAATCAACCTCGCGATCTCCGAGCTGAGCTTCTTGCAGCTGAAGCAGCCAATCAGGCCAAGAAAAATCAAACACAGACCGACGAGACTGCCAATGCCGGCACTAATTCGAAACACCTACTTCAGCTCGAACAAGGACAAGACAGCTCAGAGGACGATGATCCTGAGGCCAAACGGAGACGCATTTTAGAGGAGACGCGAGATGTCGACGCAGACTCGGACGGCGCAAGCTGTGATGATAGCGACGAAGAAAGCGACGAGGAAGATGAAACCGCTGAACTGATGCGCGAGCTGGAGAAGATCAAACGCGAAAGAGCTGAGCAGAAAGCTAAAGAGGTGAGCAAAGCGTGCCACGCCATAAGAAGCAGAATTAATGATATATAAGGAGGCTGTGAAAGCTGCCAAAGAAGAAGAGGAGCGAGAAGAGGGTATAGCGTTGGGAAATCCGCTATTGAACCCCAAAGCCTTTAATGTGAAGAGACGCTGGGACGACGATGTGATATTCAAGAATCAGGCGCGTGGTACGGAGCAGAAAGGAAAGAAAGAATTCGTCAATGTCAGTAGTGGAATTGTGTCTTGGATAAGGCCAGCTTGTTGATGATTTGGCAGGATCTGCTACGCTCCGACTTTCATAAAAGATTCATGGTGAGCAGCTATTCTGTGATAAGCACCTAGAAATGCTAAATCCTGGCAGTCAAAATACGTGCGTTGATGATCTCAACCTAACCAGCGCTATCAAAGAAGTGTCACAACTTCGACATAGCTATCAGTGATTATCTCGATCGACATCCGAGGGCACTTTACGTCTGGCATTGCAGCTTCCAGCGCGGGAGGCCAGACAGGATATCCCTATACCAGCACGAAGGACGCGCAGACCCTACTGATGATCGATGACCAACAAGCTGCATACTCGTGCTGTGCAGGGCAGCTTGGGGTTGAATATCTACCCTGTTGAAAGCTGGAAGGCGGATAAAGGAACCCGAGAGCTGGCCCTACTTACTCATCTTGCTTTGACCCGACATAAGTGGCTCAATTTGCTTCTGACAACCAAGCAGCTGTGCGCTTGCGTTGGAAGGGGTACGGGTTTGGAAGAGGGGTAGCAGTTTAACATCAGTGTGGGGCAGAAACGGGGGTCGCAATGCATTATGCAGGGTTGGGCATATGCCATCATGATACGTACCATAGGACGACTCCGATAGACCCCGGGCCCTGCACAAAGGTTTAACGAGCTATCCCGAATATGAGACACGAACTTGACCACTGGAGATATGATTCGACACCTCGTTCTCGATCCCGCCTCTTTCTTGGTTGACTGTATCTGTCCCAGCCGCAGTGGTTAACACAGAACGGGTAGGAGCAGACGCGAGCTACCAGTTGTTTTCGCGTAGCTTGCCACCATAGCCAGTACCTACCTACAATGAAAAGCACTAACAGGAAAAGCTGAAAGCGCCTTCCCTTCTCCCTTCCGGCAGTGCAGAGCTTGTTATCATGTGAACCCGACCTTGATCAGCGACCGCTTATCTTCTCGAAGCATAAAGAGCCCCCGCTTCCCATCCAGCAGGCTGCCTCCCGCATCATCCTCTCTCCACTGAGCAAGCCAAACTTTCTCACTTCACTCCTTGTCAAGTCAGATCATGTCTTACAACGATGACAATGTAAGCCGACATGGCTCCAGCCACTGGCCTCAAATGTCAAGCTAATCTCGCAACAGGAACGCTCCGGTGGGTATGGAGGAAACGATAGCAGTTACGGGGTAAGAGTACTTCGGTAAAGACCTCGCATTAGAGCTTAATCAATATTGCAGTCATCTGGCCGTCGTGGAGATGATGACAACCTTGGCAATAGTGGTCGTGCTGGCGGCATGACTGGCGATGATTCTTATGGTTCCTCAGGTCGAGGTGGCGACAGTTATGGCGTATGCCTGCATACACTTCCCTCTCAAGGAATTTCGAGCTGAAAAATAGCAAGTCAACTGCTCGACTTGGTGACGATAACTACGGTACCTCTGGCCGCTCTGGTGGTATGGGTGGCGACTCTGGAACATACGGTACCGGCCGCCGTCAAACCGACGATGATAGCTACGATTCCGCAGGACGCACGCAAGACACCGGATATGGTAGTGGTACTGCTGCGGGCGCCGGCTATGGCAACAAATCTGGTAGCCACAAGGAGCAGGAGTTGGACGACTTCCAGGCGTCAGAGGGTCTCGGAGACAGTACCAAGACCTACACCGGTGGGCATGATACCTATGGCTCTGGTACCACTGGAGGTGCAGGCTTCGGTAACAAGACCGGCAGTTATGGGGACGACAGCGGTGGATATCGGGGTTCAGAGGGTATGGGAGATCACCAGAAACCCTACGTTGGAGGCCATGACACTTATGGCTCCGGAAGCACTGGTGGCGCTGGCTATGGCAACAAGAGTAGCAGTTTTGCGGATGATGACGACAGCTCCAAGAAGGACTCCACCGCGGGCAAGCTGATGGAGAAGGTTGGAGGGTTGTTCAAAAACGAGGATATGGAGCGCAAGGGAGCAGAAAAGCGTTCTCAGGCCGGTCGTGATGGGGATGACCGAAACTACTAAAGAATGAGGGTCTTATTGTCTTGATTGGCTTGACATTGCATACTTATCCATGCTGAGTCGAGAAAAATGAATGTGCAATAGCTATTTGAGCTATTGGTCACAGCTTTTCAGGCTTGACTAACAGTCACACAATCTTTTAGTTGTGTTTTGACCGTCAATGTAGCGAGGCTCCTATTCACAATATCCCTCAATCGAAGCCGGGTTGATCCAAGGTGCTCCTTGCATTCCTGGCCAAGATACAATAGTATCTTGTTAGAATTATAACCTCCGAACTTCGATAGCACACTGTGATATTCAGTGTGACCCTTTGACAGTACTATTTACTCCAATTTCCAACTACAGGGGCTTACCGTACCGTGATGGACAATTCCGCGCCTACAGCTCGATTTTTACAAGGTAAGCCTCTCAGACGCGCGAAGCGATGCGGTGACTACCTACTTCGATTTACGTTTTTCCGATGGCTGATCGGTTCCATACTCGTCTCGCCAGCGAATCGTCAAGCCCACCCAACAATGACTCAGATCTGCTCAGATCTGCATTTAACCCTTCTGATCGCCCCCCCTTCCAAGAAAAAAAGAGGCTGTCGTCTATCTACTATATATCATGTCTTTTCACTGCCCTATATTCCCTCAAAAGCTTACCTTCCACGTGGCCGATTGCTGATCCTTCATGATAGCGCGCATCACCCACACCACCACCACCCTGCTGACGCGTCTGGAGAACATCCTCGCCATCGCCTTGCCACCCACCCCCACAAACCTCAACGTCAACAACACCACCGACAACAACACCACCACCATCAACAACTCCAGCTCCGCCCACAATCCCGCCTCGACGGCAGGAGCAAGCTCGAATCCCAGCATCACGCACGCAAGCAGCGCGATCGACTCCTTCAATCTGGATGTCGAGACGACGGCGCTGGTGAAAGCGGCCGAGGACCTGATGGGCCTGGGTAGGGGTATCAAGGAGATTTGGCTCGCTGGATCTGAGGCTCATGGAGGGCAGGGGAGGGGAGTAGTGGTTGGCGCGAGAGAGGAAGATGTCAAGGCCGTGCTGGAGGGTTTGGGGAGGCTGTTGGGTGAGAGGTGAGGCGGGAGGTCGAGAAGGGATGACGGGGCTGTGAGGGCAGGGAGGGGTGGATGTGGAGATTTTTCTATCTGACGGGTTTTGCTTGTCATTCTTGAGCACTAAGACGATGGATAAACTATGCTTGTGCGATTAACGGAGTGATATCGTTTTGAGGTTGTTAGGAGAAAGAAGCATGCAAGCAGCAACCAGGCTGCATAGACCTCAGGCCATGTTAGACATTGAGCGGGCCATCTGATAGACCTCCTATTAGATCTTAAAAACAGATCGGGCAGATACAAGATCGAGTCGAGTCTCTCAGGTAGACCTCCAGGCAACATGTCTCTAGAATGTGTCATGTATCCTCTACAACCTACTCAAACTTCCAGAGCCCTCCTCTTTCCCTTCACTACGGCCCTCTCCCTTATCCTCCTTCAAGCTTCCCTCCTCGACCCCGCCATACAGGCCTCCACAAAGCCGCTCCACCGCGGCCTGGGTCTGCCCCTTCCACTCGCGGACCAACTTACTAACTTCCCTGAACCCTTCATTCTTCGCATCTCCCAGCATCTCGAAAAGCACGCTCTCACTCGTCGTCACCACACATCCCTCCATCCTCAACCTGTCCAGCGCAACCCCCCGTTCACCGGCATTGCAGGAGGAGACGCCGTCGGTGAGGATGTAGACGCGGTGGCCGAGAGACAGTAGATCGGTGGCGGTCTGGAGGACGCAGATGTGGGATTCGATTCCGCAGAGGAGGATCTGGCAGGGTTGCGGGTTTTGCCGGTGGTGGTTGTGATGAGCGGTGTGATTCGGGAGGGAGGGAGGGGAGGAGGAGCCGGGGTACTGGGCGGAGAAGAAGGCTTGGGCTTGTTGCGACAGGCGCGTTGTGATCTCGGGGACCATCTAAAGTGAAGCGGCGGTGCTTAGTATGGAGTCGTTGTCGGGGGAGGGCTGAGGAGGAGTCTGCTGGCTGAGAAAGCCGTATGGGAGTGCTAGGTAGCTCGTACCATGCTGAAAGCGGTCTTGTCCACCTCTTTCGTGTCAGTAGGGAGGATTTCGGTAAGCTCCGAGACCGTTGCGCCGAGTTTGGCCGCATTCTGGGTGGTGCAGTAGATGGGTATGTTCAAGATCTTGCCTGGCGGACAGAACAGACATCATAAGAGACAGGTTTCGCAACACGATGCGGAGATTGGATCCCATCTTACATGCTGCAACCATCTTCTGGGCCGTATCTACTCTGTAGGATTCTCAGCGTCCACCCGTTGGCCGGGTCTTGTTACCAAGCGTCAGGGTGGCCGGGATGGATAACACAACATACATCTTCGGGAACTCATATATCGCCGAACGGAACTTCTCCTGCAGATCGCATATGCTGCCCTGACAGTCAGAGAGCACATCCACACCACATACGGACCAAACCAGCACATAACGTACAATAACGCCGGGTTTGCTGCGGAGCGAATTGGTCAGCTCCATATGCCCAACAGGAACCCCGAGAGTGAAACTATACGCAATCTTGGCTTATCCATCTCGCAAAACCGAATGAAGCAATTCTGTGGGTGCTACACGTTCTCGACCCAAAGGCGACGCAGGATTTGGAGGAGGTTACATAGTATGGGGCAACAAGATGCCAGCTGCACGGAGGAGTACGACCACTAGGCAAAGTAACTGGGGGTCGAATGCGGAGTGACGGAGAAATGGGTTCCAGTTGCCGAATTAGATAGTAATAGCATAAAAGGTGGACAAAGATCAGATAAGTCAAACGAATCAGAGACATGAACTCACTTCGTACACAAAGTTCTCACTTTCTGGCGGCACTAACCACACAAATAGTCCTCTTCCAACACCAGCGAGATTCTACAGACGAAACCCATCTTTACCCCAGGACCCAATTAAAGAGCTTTAAGACACTCCTTCATGAATGCAGGGCCGACCATAAGTGAAATTACATCCCAAGCGTTGCGAGACACAGCTGTTGAGCTCACTCTGCCAGGTTCAAATGTCTTTATTTCCAGACTAGAACATGTCTCGGGGACCCGGAATGCACGGTGAAGCAATGGAAAGTTCTACTCCTCTGGGGAACCAGCTATCAAAGCAGCAGAGAATGAGTCCTTTGTACATGTCTGCAACCAATATCTGGACACGTGCATGGGACCAGCATGTCTTTGTCGTCCTCATCTACTGTGATCCAGTGCTGTAAGACACATGGGCACGGCATAAAAGCTGGTCATTCCGATCATATACCACCAAACACAGTCATTGCTCCTCAAGAAGAAAGAACACAGACTACCTCGTGCCACGCAATTGAGATTCCACTGAACCCAGATCGTCCCGATTCCACCAACCCCCGTCCACCAATCCATGGCGTCGGACAAGATCTATGATGGCTATAGAGTTTATTTCTCCCAAGACGAAAAATACCTCTGCTACGCGCTGTTCCTTGGGGGTCCTGGTGAGGGGAGAGGAGGTGCTGGACTCCTGTATTGCGTGCGCCAGCGTAGCCAGGGCGTCAGATTAGATATCACCCCCGTCTCCAACTTGAACAACAGCAAAGCCCTTAAAGCAGAAGCAAAGGTCTTCTGGATGCCACAATCGTTCCTCGAAAATTCGATGCAATCGTCAACCAGACTGAGCTTCCCGCTCCAGAACCTGCTATCCAACAAACCAACCCACAGCCATCCCTGCGTGATGACAGGAAATGGGTCGGGGATATCGTGCATGCGACCAACCTCGAGCTCTCACTTGCAGGTCTCCCTCCTACATACCATGGAGATCGAATAGATAGTCGAGAGATGAGGCATGGACGAGATGAAGCTTGGACGAGATGAAGCTTGGACGAGATGAAGCTTGGACGAGATGAGGCTTGGACGAGATGGTCACTCGTCGCAAGCTTACCAAAGGAGCACCTCACGGAGTTTGACGATCATAGGGAACTCACAGTGGGGCCGTCCAATCGCTCTATCCAAGATGGTGTTCCAGTCGATCCTCCGCATCTGCCCCTGTCGCATAGCAGCCATGTATTCCCAGTAGTCTGGGTACCAGCCAGCTTCGGTCCAGTCAATTATAGCTGAAATATGTCCGTCTTTGATGAGTATGTTTGTATAGTGCAGATCATTGTGTGTGAACATGATCTTATGCTTGTGAGCGCCCAGCATACCATCTATCCGCTCTGCATCAAGAGAAGTCCCTTCGTATGCCCTGACGTAGGTTTTACGGAGTTCAAGGTTGAAGTCTTCCTCCGTATCAAATGGTCCTGTTAACGAAACATTAAGGAGAGTACAACGTGAGAGTAAAGGGTCACCGTACCGCAATTTTTACTCTGAAATTTTAGAAGACCATCTGTAACCGGACCCCGATTTAGTGTCCCGATATAATCCCCGCCAGGTATTTTTCTCAGTTGATCAACATAGTCTTTAAGCTCATTTTGAATATTCTGTCTGGTGTCTTCGGTCCACGTGTCCCATGCATCCTCAATGGTTACTCCCGGTACAATGTCCAAGAAGATATACGTGTGCTCATGGTAAGTCTTTGTTTCGCCTTCATCCTATGTATATCTGTCTGACTCTAGGTGGGAGTAGACTGCATGAACTTTCGGGACAGGGATGGTTGTGTGTTGCTCAACCAAGAAAATGTTCTGTGCTTCTCTAAAGGTGACATCGTGGTTATGCTAGACGCAAAGGGTTGGAGAGATCTTCCAGACATCTGGGCCTGATCAACAGGAGATTAGCTGGCCTGTAGCACAGAAGCCGAGAATCACAGTATCGAGCTCCTCCTTGTACTGCATGAGCTCATCTGGCTCTATAATCTTAAAGCCAGGGCGGCAGTAATAAATCGTAAGCTCTGGCTTGGTTTCTGCAGACATGATGGTTTGACTCGTCTCGACGGCTTGCGACTCTCTGATGGGACACGCTCAAATTTATAGGTGATCTTTCAAGACCTGGACAGAAACAGATAACAGAAAGACGACAGTACCTAACGCAAACGGCTAGCTTGTGTGTGACGACAGGAATGGATACTCTTTAATGTGGTAAATCATGGTGGGGAAAGAGAAGGAACGGGCACCACGAAGAGAGCAGTCTACCACCCGGAAGCGGCCAAGGAAACAATGTTCAACGCATGTGTACATATATGCCTTGATTCGAGTAGACCGGAGGTGTGGAAGACAGAGAAGACCCCGCTCGCCGGAAACGGTTGGAAGAAGGATTGGGTCTCTCCTTTGTGGTTTAGGAATGCGTTCATCTCCCCTGACGTACCAGCAAAGAGAGGGCCCCGACCCGCCACAACTGTTCTGCCGCCTACAGAAATCACATCGTCGGCATTTGATATGATTTAAGGAGGCGGGATGGGAGAAGGAGAAGTGATCGTTCTGCGGCCGTTTAGTACATCGCTTGGCCGATTAGCAAGACCAAGTGCGGCAGCTTTGCCAGCACTAATGTGAGCGTAGTCAGCGACTACTAGCCTATCGAGCATGGGTGTATGGCTTGCCTACTGAGCCCGTCTGAGGGACTGAGGCAACATTCTCGGCCCAGTGTCTGAAGATTGATTATTGTAATACATACCCTCTCTCTTAAACGAAAGAAAAGATAGTTGTCACGAAAATTATTTGTATTGGGAATAGCATTCCCGTTGATTTAGCGTAATAATCTCTGCTGCAGTCTTGGCAAGAGGAACATGATGAATATCCCCATTTACTATTATTAATATCTACCTCAACAGTGGATCTAAGTGAGTACCTTGACTTACCAATGGCGCCGAAACAATCATCAGCCAGCTCTTTTACGGAGGCAGTCAAATCTCTCCGGCATCACTATGAGATTGGTTATTTGATACTGATCCTGCGGATCGCAAGTGTCAACATGAATATATTTTGAGCTTCTCCGATGCCACTGTCTCAAGCTTGAAGCAAACCCATGTCGATTTGACACAACCGATATTCAAAGAAGTTTTCAGCGAGGAGTGCCCGAATGGATGGTGGTTTCAACGCTCTTCGCAACACTGCCGCCAAATTTTCAATGACGACTTTAGATCTACTTTGCAGAACGATAGCGATTACACTTCGAAACGGACAATCGAGCAATTGACAAGTCTCGTGTTTAGTTACTTCAGCCAAAAAGGTCTCCTCCAATGTAGAAGTTCTTATTGTGGGAGATTTTTGGGTTCTTTGCGTAGAGTTGCTCCAGCTTGCAGATGGGGCACGCTACGCGAAGCAGTCATTACGATGGTTGCTTGTTGGTCGTCTTCAGCGTCCCATAGACATGACATAAACCTTATCAAGGTATATGATCACATTTCTGTGGCTGCTGATGAACCATACATACACAAAAACAGTATCAGAGATGGTGAAAGGTAAGGGCTACGCTTTACAAACCTCGTGGCAACATCCTCTTCAAAGCATGCTAACCGGTATGCAGTGGTATTCCAACCTCCCAAGACTTATATGTGCCCTTTCCAGTGGAGGCTTGCAGCGCCCCCGAGGACATCTATCCATACGTCATCGAGACTGATACTCCTAATGCTAATGAAGAGTCCTTCATCATGGAGATCATGTCGTTGCTTAGGTGGCTTAGCACATATTCTGAGCAGCAGGTACCCGGGTTCAAAAGGAGGGTGAGCACCGGAAGAGAAGAATCAGGCTTCCTCTTTGACCTTCAACGGCAGCACGACTATGCGGCGGTGATTCAGAAAATCACACAACTTCAGCTTAAATCTCGTTCTGACGACCTGTGCCCAAATAGACTCTGGAACCTCGCGGTCAGCGGCAGCCTCGGATGCCAAGATATGCTGCTGATCCTTGGGCAGCTTGAGAACTTGGACTTTAGTACTGCGACTTCTCCAAAAGCACATGTCGATTGTACCGAACAGTTCTGTGTTGTTGCAAATGAAGACACTACCAATGTAAGACAACTGCACAAATGTATCGGTCAGAACTGTGATGCAGGTGGTGAGATAATCACCTTTCCTATTTACAAATTGGACGCCTTATTCCAGAATGCTGGCTCCTGGGCTTCTAGCGCATGGCGTCTGCGCGATCTTGAATCCACGAATACTGTGGAGGTTGCACAACCTGGAATATCCTATCTGGCTATTTCTCATGTGTGGTCTGACGGCACTGGCGTTGGCGCCAGAAAGCAGGGTGAGGTTAACCGGTGCCTAGTCGAGTATTGGGCGGGTATTGCTAAAACTCTTGACTGCGAAGGCATCTGGTGGGACACAATCTGTGTCCCCACCTCACAAGCATCAAGGCGTCAAGCTCTCAGTATGATGCTTGCAAACTTTGAGCATAGTAAACATCTAATTGTGCATGACCAGCATTTGGTAAATCTCGTTTACAAGGACAAAGAGCAGGCAGCTCTCGCCTTGGTCGTTTCAACCTGGTTCACCAGATGCTGGACTGCCGCTGAGCTATGGGCAACAAGAAACAAAATGCGTTCGGTTAAGGTCATATTCAAGTCGCCAGATCCTGCGAAACAGCAGGAACCTTTTCTCGTGTGCCTGGATGACATGCTACATGATGCGGGAGCTACCTCACGCGTGATACAGTTTCCGCCGTCCCTTGTCCATATTAGCACCTCTCGCATAATTGGAAAGCTTCGCGACAATATGGCCGATCTCCGTCGTTTATTCCAGATTTTACGTCCTCGCTCAACATCCTGGCCGAAGGATCGCCTTATAGTCGCCAGTCTTATTATGCAAGGTGCAGGAACTACTATCTTCCAGTCTAATACGAGCATAATAAAAGATCAAAGAACCTCGCCGGCCCTCACGCGCTATGTCCTGACTAGGATAGGAGGTATCCCGAGCCACGCCGTATTTCATGGTCAAATGCCAATGCGACGCTATGGTGGATGGTCTTGGTGCCCACCGATACTGTTCGATCTGGACGCCTGCGCCTTTAAAGAGCCAAGCTCTGAGTCACGAGACAGGTTCCCAGGGTTTGGTGGTTTAGACATTTCTGAGCATGGCATCGCAACCGGCTACTTCATGATACTGCGAGTAGAAGAAGCTGACTGTCAGCACATCCACCCTGTTGGAAGTCATCCCGCGGTTATAGCTACAGTTAATCACGCGCTGAGGACCTGGAGCAATTGTTTCATACTTAAGGCCAGTAACCCGGTCAACAACATCAGCACATCACCTGGAATGCTAGTCCATTTGATTAAGCGCAATATCAACCCATTTGTCCGT
>QQTW01002665.1_pt1 | contig 13058 bp, 16 predicted proteins | sample 1904831 | NCBI WGS metagenome assembly QQTW01 (sample SAMN09435610, study PRJNA476489) | Subsurface metagenome, whole genome shotgun sequencing project. | reverse complement strand
AGATCCTGCTGAGAGCAGTGCGTCTGCATATCGTCAATCCGGTGGTGACACTCACCACAGGTGTAGGCCCTAAAAGAATTTGCCGGCTGGTACTACAGACCATTGCCAGGTTTGTTCTCGACCCGAGTTTCCTAACTAATCTATCACGGAAGGAAAATCATGCAATTTCGATGTTATAGATCCAGCCCAGATAACACAGTGCCGCTCAGATCTACATATGTGCATTAGATGGATATTCATTGTGACACTTGCGCTCCCCTCTCCTTAGAAGCCCTAAGTACGACAAAGCGTCGGGATAAACGTTGACCCGATTAGAAGTCCCCACGGCTCAGCGCATAGAGGACTCAAAGGCTATAATTTCAGAATAGGAGAAGTAATATAACAACGAGCTTCGCTATACTAACTCCTCAAAGGATGGAGCCGCCCGGAGAAAATTTATACATGTAGATTCAATTGCTCCAAGAACGATAGCCTATGCACCACACTTACAACCTGCTCTCGAGTCCAGCAAGATGATCTTCGCCCGGCCAGCGCGCTTCGGGCCATACGTGCCTCATGGCTTCCCAGATGTGCCTGAACCATAGTTGTCAGCAATCTAGCCTAGTCTAGCATAGGGAGTCATGATATTTACCGGACATGGATGATCTCCAATCCATCCTTCACCTCTTGTAGGAGATCCTTAACATCCTTCCGATTCTGGACCGGAAGCAGGACGGTCCTAACACCAGCCCTCAAGGCTCCTATAAGCTTCTCCTTGATACCCCCGACTGGCATCACCCGACCTCGCAAGCTGATCTCGCCGGTCATGGCTATTTGCGGCGGTACAGCTTTGCCAGAAAACAGCGAAATGAGGGCGATAGTGTGTGCTAAGCCAGCAGATGGACCATCCTTGGGTATCGCTCCGGAAGGGCAGTGAACGTGAACACTGCGGTTCTTCATGATATCCTCGTTTGCATCATGAGTCAAGCCTAGTTCGTAGGAGTGGGCTTTCACCCAGGTGAGGGCAACCTCGACGGATTCTTTCAGTACGTCACCGAGCTTGCCTGTGAGCTGGACACGCCCACTGCCTGGCATATCGGCCACCTCAATGAAAAGAATGCTACCTTGACCACCAGTAGAGTAGGCAACAAGGCCAGTCACAATCCCAGGAACTGATTTCTTTTCGGCAATCTCCTCATCGTATCGCTCGATCCCTAAAATGTCTTCAAGTTCATCAACTGACACTTGAGGCTTATAAGTCTCGAGGTTGTTTGCGTCCTTAGCATCCGCATACTGAACTGCCTTGTAACGACAAACGGATCCGATCTCGCGCTCCAGGTTTCGGACACCAGATTCACGTGTGTATGAAGTGATGATGGTATCGACGACGTCGTCAGTGAATACTACCTGGCCAGGTGCTAAGCCGTTGGTTGTGATTTGTTTCGGGATTAGATGCTGATTCGCGATGTGTCGTTTCTCCAGAGTCGTGTAGCCGGACAACGAGATGGTCTCCATTCTATCTAGGAGAGGAGGAGGTATGGTATCAAGTGAGTTCGCAGTGGCGATGAATAGAACCTTGCTAAGATCAATAGGGATGTTGACATAGTGATCTGTAAAAGTGTGGTTTTGTTCAGGATCCAGAACCTCCAGCATAGCAGCGGAGGGATCACCATGGAAATTCGACGTTCCCACCTTGTCGATTTCATCAAGCAGGAACACCGGATTGGCCACACCAACCTTCTTCAAACCATTGACAATAAGGCCAGGCATTGCAGCCACGTAGGTTCTTCGGTGACCTCTAATTTCAGCTTCGTCCCTGACGCCACCCAGCGATATGCGGTGGAACTTTCGACCGAGTGCGGTTGCTACGGATTTAGCTAAACTCGTTTTTCCAGTACCTGGCGGTCCTACCAAGAGCAGAATGGGAGACTTGTCGACCATGCGTTTACTCTTCAGGAGCTGCACCTTGGTATCGCTGACGCCCATCGCACTTCCAGATGATGAGCTCACATCATTGTCCTTCTCCTTCTTCACCACAGCCCCCTCATCCGCTGCGGTCTTGATTTGAGCATCAATATCAGCGTTCACGGCCTGCTTCAACTTGAGCACTGCAAGGTATTCCAAGAGTCTCTTCTTTATCTTCTCAAGCCCGTAATGGTCATCATCAAGCTGCTTGCGGGCTCTCTTCAGCGTTTCAATGCCCAACTGATCTTCAGTCATGGTAGTCCAGGGGATTTCCGCCAGGTTTTCTAAGTAGGTACGGCATACGCCATACTCGGCTTGCGCTGGGTTCATCTTCTGCAACCTCTTCAGCTCCTTGTCTGCCACTTTCTGCGCTTCTGGGGTGAGCTTGGCCTCGTCGAGCTTGCCTTTCAGCTCTTCGACCTCATTAGGCTCTTCCTCGCCAGCGTCGTTTCCCCCTCCGCGACCGGAGAACCCAGGGGGCATTTGTCCCGTTCCTAAGCCAGTCATTGCTCGTCGCATCAACGCATCTCGTTGCTGCTGGTTCAAGTTGTTCAAATCCGTGCCAGAATTTGGAGGAAAAGTAGTGCTGGTTATGGATGTAATTTTCACGTTTGTCTTGATACCTTGCACTTGTCGCAACAGTAATTCAATAGCCCTGTCCAGTCGATCCTTGACCTTCACCGCGGACAATACTCTTAGCTTCTCCTCGAATGTTGCCTCGACTACATTCGTCATGAAATCCGCCAGTACCCCTGCATCCTGGAGATCTTTCCGCGCAATGAACAGTTCCAGACGTCTCGCCAGCAAAGGTGACAAGCTAGTTGAAGATCGCGGAAGCAACGAGGACAGACGAACAAGGGCGAGAAGCTCTCGCGACAATTGCTTAAGCTGAGCGAAAAGGTTCTGCATCTCGGTGTTGGTTGGATCGATGACTTCCTCTTCATAGTAGGTCACTTGTGCTTCCAAGAATGGTTTCTCTTGCGTGATGCTATTGATCCTGAACCTCTTGATCCCCTCTACAATCAAAGCAAGCTCGCCAGGCTTACGACCTTGAACTCCCGATATCTTGGCCATGGTACCATAGCTGAACAAATCGGCTTTGTTTGCCTTTCCAATATTTATGTCGGGTATCCCATCCTTTCGGTCGCTCTCGGCCGCTTTACTATCCAAAAGCTGCTGCCCGTCCTCGCTGAGCAGTGGCGAACGGAGAGGTACGCATCCAATCGCGATGGCTGTGGTGTCAGCGATCGGTGTGGCGGCCCGGGTGTATATCGATGACAAGAGCGCAGGTATGTCTGTTCTATTGGAGATCGGTATCCGCAACGTTATGCCTGGGAGCAGAACAGAGTCTCGTGCAAGAGCAATTACTGGAAGCGTCTTCGGTCTGGACACGCCCATGATAGGTCGCTGGTGTTGAAGATCAATGTAGATGTGGTGCCACCGTCACACTCAGCGTTTGTCCTGGGATCCCTATTTGTACACGTAATTACTCAAAAGTTTCGTACAAATCCAAAGGAATCATAGGAGAGGAATTTTGTGAAGAAGGAGGACGAGACCGACGAAGTGTGGTGTTTCTAGGAGGCGCTGGTGGCACTTATGTCATTGCCGAGGCATGGGACAATCCGGGGTTCTTGATCGCGCTACCCACAACATTGAACCTTAATTGGCTGATACAAACGCTCTTCTGTGGTTGTAATTGATCATCACCATTGTGCATCAACCTCATGAAAGTTGGATGCCATTATCACTTGAATTACTTCTAGTCCGAGTGATAGAAGAATCCCAATTTGAAAGAGTCCAAGCGTCCATGTAATGTCAAAAAATCCTTACGTCGTGTTGGTGGAGTGGGTGTGTTGATACCTTAGGCGGTACCTTATTTACGAAGCCAGACAGCGACATCTCTAGGATTACTGCACAGCGGATTCCAGCTGAGATCTCGGTTTGCTGTCTCGAAGGCGGTACTAGAACAATCTTTGCACACTCTATGAGGACTTATACTACCCTCTGTTGAGTGTATTTCCGCTTCCTTTCGGGTTCGCCTCTGTGAACTCGTCCCACTCTCGAGCTTTCATTGTTTCCTCATCAGCCTTTGCAATGTTATCCTCATCGGGTTCTTGCGGTTGACCTGACTGTGCGCCACCTCCTTCTACTATGCCACCTCGTCGCTTTTCTTCCTCCAGATACTCATCGATCGACATTGTTGGTAAAGCGTGCCCTGGTCTGAAGACACCTTGCTGTATCTCTTGCCGGTTTTTCTGCAGTACAAAGGGTCGGAGAGGTTTCCCGTCCTTGCTGAGTATGGGACCAGTTTTGCCACCGGCCACTTGCCCCGATATTGGACGGTCAAGCCTCTCGGAATAGCCATCTCCTCGTCTCTCACTTCGGTCCCTCTCATCCTGCGCCTGGATAGTTGGTGGTGTATCAGACGCTGGAGGAGCAAGTGCTAATAATTGCAGTTCTCGGCCGATCAAGTCGAGTGAATGAAACGTCTTATGTGTACAGAGATTGATATTGGATATGTGGAGATCACGCAGCGCGGACTCATCATGTTGTAATGCTGTTGGATTCTGAGCGAGATACTGCATTGGTTGTCAGAAGTATTATCAACTCAGGACTTATCGAAAGCTCGCACATCAATCTTGTCTTTTAGTTCCTTCTCTTGTCTGAATCGTCTAATCTTGGTGTCTCTCCGTACTGTAACGTCGGTCGATGACGTTAACGAGAAGGCCTTTCGGTTGTCCAAGTACCTCTCATACAGTTTTCTGTCGCTCGCGGACAAGATCTCGTACGTATCAAGAAGACTTAGGAATCTTTCATAAGACTGTTGAGCTCGCTCGAGCACAGTTTTGCGTTCGGTTTTACTGTCCCGTAAGATGAGCTCCGCCAAGTAGTAGTTGATCAAGAGGTATCTATTCAATTTATTAGTTCGTGACTGCTTAACTCGCGCAGGGCTCGGCGTCACTGTAAATCTCCCGACGAGATGTCATCCAGAGTCTCATTCTGGCTGAAAAGCGAGATTTCACCGGCGAGCCTTCGGCACTCCTCGAACGTCGATAGCGCTGCACGAAGGTTCTCCTCGTATATGGAGCTATTTATGTCGTAACTGGCTTCCACCTCTTGCCGCAGGTGATTTCCGGAGGAGAAAAGCGCTCTTATATTGCGTGGTGAATCTGCCATGGTTTACTTAGATAGTCTGAGTCTACTGAGCTATGTAAGGCGACGTGGGGCAAACCGTGGGGTAAAGACAGCCCCTGTAGCCGAATCGGAGATCCGCAGCTTCCCTTTCTTTCTCCGAGAGCAACAAAGTTGATTTTGTTGATAGTTTTAAGTATCTACATCCTGGACCAAATATATATGTTGCTTCAGAAGAAGTGAATAGTATGAGGTCCTGGTACATCTGTAATGCAATACTGCATGGAAGTTCATAACAGTTTCGAATCGAAGTCTTGAGTAACGCTTGCCATGTTTGTTTTGCTTAGCCAGACAGTCGTTCATCTCCTTCCTCTGACTTCATCGCACTGTTTGACAAGTCGCCTCGTTGTGGAGGACTTAATGTCCCTGTCAGCAGCTAGTCGCACCTAGGTCTCTGAGCCAGAGACTTTTTCTGCTGCATAACCATTGTGTTATATTCAAGTCGCACTTCACTACAGCATAGATTTCAATCACCACTACGGAGCATCCGATGGGAACCTCGATGAACAAGAGTGATTGAGAGTCGATGCCTATCATGGAACAATCAAACCCAAGACTTCCTGGATCAAGGATTGGGCAGGAGGGCACTAGCAGTGACACAGCACAACGGGTTTCTGGCACAGACGTAATAACAGCCACTTTAGCCCTCAATGCTCCCATGGATGGTGGAAGAACCGAAACAGATCAAACGATCATATTGTCTTCTAATGAGAGTGATGAGAAGGATACTGGGCTCGGCGGAGAGGACGCCACTGGCATCGCCGTAGAATCCGAATCTGAGGATGAGGAGGAGGAAAAGACGACCGCCAAGAAGAAGGTGTCAGAGCGACGTCGAGCGCAGAACGTTAAGTTCAGCTCTTGGTATGCATCCCGTATACGAGACTCAGAGTAGACGAATGCTAATCCATTCCACGCAGGCTATCGAAGCGTGCAGAAGTAATTACTGAAGAGGATATAAAAGCGGTCGTAAAAGGCACCGATGATGATGCTCTATCAATTCGCAATCTTTACTCTAAGCAGGAATCCAATGTCATAATATCTGATCCGAGAGAGTATCAGACGGAGCTCTTCGAGAAAGCCAAAGAGCGGAACATCATCGCAGTCCTTGACACTGGTATGGTGATATGTTCACTTTTGGAGGCCTTTGCTGACCCAGAATCTAAGGGTCTGGTAAGACGTTAATTGCGGTCCTTCTCCTCAGACATATTCTAGATCAAGAGCTTGAAGACCGTGCAGCAGGGAAGCAGCGGCGTATTGCCTTTTTCCTTGTCAGTAGTCGGCGACCAAGACTTTTCCAGTGCTCATTAGGATTATAGGTTGATTGTGTCACGCTTGTCTTTCAGCAATTTGCTGTGTTAGAAAACAACTTGGACCAGAAGATCGAACGATTTTGTGGAGACATGGGCTGCGACCTGTGGCAGAAAGATGTTTGGGAAAAGCACTTCGCGGACAACATGGTCATTGTGTGCACAGCAGAAGTTCTCTATCAGTGTCTCATGCATGCTTTCATCACGGTCGAACAAATCAACCTTCTAATATTCGACGAGGCACATCACGCGAAGAAAAACCACTCTTACGCTAAGTGAGCGAAATGGATCGAGAATAAGAAGTAACGCTGAATTTTAACCTGCTCTAGGATTATCAAGGACTTCTATCTTGCAGAGCCGGACTTGGTGAAGCGGCCGAAGATTTTTGGCATGACGGCGTCGCCGGTAGATGCCAGGGTGGATGTTGTCAAAGCAGCCAGGTAGTCACTCATGATAACCCTGCTCGACACGTGCTGATGCTTTATAGAGAACTGGAGACGCTGTTGCATTGCCAAATCGCCACGACCGCGGATCTGTCACTCCTGCAACGTACTGTGAGTCGTCCCTTTGAAGTGATCGCTCAGTACGACCCTCTTCAGCCTCCTCATGAAACAGACCTTTACACTCGGTTAAGAACGGGTTATGGAGATCTGGAGATTCTTTCAAGATTGTTCCAGTTCGCTTTCGAAGCTTCCTCACAGCTCGGGACGTGGTGCGCCGATCAGGTGTGGTCGTTCGGGCTCGCGGAGGAAGAAGTAGCTAGGAACGTGGAACGGAGGGTTGAAAGAACGTTTTTGGCCGAGAAAGAAACGCGCCCTCTTTCAATGTTAGACGGAGAACTAGCACGTCTCCGTGAAGCAAGGTCAATCGTTGGTAAACATAACTTCCGCTCGCCTACAGCGACGCCCGGGTGGCTTAGCTCGAAGGTGCTGCTCCTTTGGAACTACCTCAAGCTTGTTTTCGAAAAGCCCACAGAAGCTAAGTGCATTGTCTTTGTGAAGCGTCGATTAACCGCAAGAATATTAGGCGACCTTTTCAACAGGGTGGGCACAGCTTACCTTCGTGTTGGTGTCCTGGTTGGTACAAGATCTGGTGAGATTGGCGACATCAACATATCATTTCGAAAGCAGGTCGTCACCTTGATGAAATTTCGAAAAGGAGAGTTGAACTGCTTGGTAGGTTTATTGTCCGAATCTATTGTTTCTTATCTCACGTATGCAGTTTGCCACATCTATTGCAGAGGAAGGACTCGATATCCCAGATTGTAACTTAGTCATTAGGTACCTTATTCCGTGGAACAAGGCATACGCCCGGACTAATCGTCCAACAGATTTGACCTCTATGGAACTCTCATCCAGTACATTCAGAGCAGAGGACGTGCTCGCCATACTAATTCCAAGGTCTGCCTCCCTACTAAGATGGATGCAGTTCTACTGACTTGTTCAGTATGTGCATATGGTCGAGAAGGGTAATTCAACACATTTACAAGCTGTGACCGATGTTCGTTCGGCTGAGGTATGGCGCCGATGTCCAGGAGCGGCTGAAATAAGCAGAAGTTGACAGGCTCATAGGTTGTGATGCGCCGTTTCTGTGAATCACTCCCAGCGGATCGACTCCTTCATGGAAATGACTATGATTTGGAGAACGCTTTGGTCAAGGAGCGTTTGTGGCGGACATACACCGACCCAGACACCGGAGCGAAACTCACATATGGGTCAAGCTTGGCTGTGTTGGCGCACTTTGTCGGCTGCCTGGTAGGTTTCGTAAACGGACTGATACCTCTTCTGTGCTTATGGATTTAGCCACATGACAATGAGACAGCGCTTCAAGTAAGCTACGTTATGACGGTGGAGCAAAAACAGTTTGTATGCGAAGTCATTCTCCCGGAAAATTCGCCGCTGCGCTCATTTATGGGTCGACCTGCCGGGAAGAGGTCGATAGCCAAGCGATCCGCTGCCTTCGAGGCTTGCTTACAGCTAAGGAAGGGCAAGCATCTGGACAGCAACTTCCTCCCGACCTACCACAAGCAGCTTCCGGCCATGAGGAATGCTCTGCTGGCACTTAATATGAAGAAGACGAATGCTTACGATATGCGACTCAAGCCCAGTGTATGGGAGAACAACTGGGGTAGTGTTCCACAGAAACTGTATCTTACGACTATCGAATTAGCAGCATCGGAGGGTTTAGGAAGAGAACACCAACCGTTAGGGATGCTGACCAGAACTCGGCTGCCATCAATCCCTCCGTTCTTACTGCACCTCAATGCAGGCCTTACCTCTGACGTCGTCTGCTTTTCCCTCGCTACAAGTATTGAGGTTGACGACTTTACGTTAGCCAAGCTCACGTCTTTCACTTTCCGCATCTTCCAAGACGTTTTTGCCAAGGAGTATAAAGTAGACGAGACTCGCATGTCCTACTGGCTAGCTCCCCTCCTGCATCGTTCTGTGAGCACTGTCGATAACGCTTGTCCGGCAGAACTTGTTGATTGGACAGCGCTGGATTTTGTTCACGCCCACGAACAGCTAGACTGGACGATAAATACACCCCATAGCTTTTTAGCTGATAAGTTCCTAGTCGACCGGTTCGATGGTGGTAAACGCTACTTCTCCGTCCGCGTCGTACCGGAGCTCAAGGTCTTGGACCCGGTCCCGCCTGACGTCAATGCTCACAGGTATATGAACAATATACTGGACTACACTGTTAGTCTGTTTGCAAAATCAAGGGCTAGAGCCACATGGAATGAGAATCAACCTGTCGTATTGGCGGAGCAAGTCCTCCATCGCCGAAATTGGCTTGACGAGATTACCGAGAAGGAAAAGATCATGCAATCCAAAAGCTACATTTGCCCAGAACCACTCAAAATTTCCGCTGTAAGTACTGTTCGAGAGTGTCCCTGCAAGAAGCTCATCCGTCCTTAGCTTTCAACCGGAGTAGCTGCGATGAGCCTCATCTTCCCGGCCATTGTCTTCCGGCTGGAGTCGTACCTCATAGTGCTGGAGGCCTGTCAAACCTTGGATCTTAACATCCAACCTGGACTTGCTCTGGAGGCTTTCACCAAGGACTCGGACAACACAGAAGAGCATCGTAACGAACAGGTCCACTTTCAGCGTGGAATGGGTAAAAACTATGAGCGACTCGAATTCATTGGCGACTGCTTTCTCAAGATGGCTACTTCGATCGCCCTTTTCACTCAGAACCCGGACAATGACGAGTTTGAGTATCATGTGAAGAGAATGCTTCTAATCTGCAACAAGAATCTATTCAATACTGCCTTACGGCTCAAGCTCTATGAGTATATCCGTAGCCAGAGCTTCTCAAGGTAGGTCACTTTCCGAAGATAATTTAGGTCGTTCTTGAAATAAAGTCTCTCTAGGCGTACGTGGTATCCCGAAGGGCTGAAGCTTCTTAAAGGCAAAGGCCACATGAAAGTAGGTAAAGACATATTCAAACACCATCTCGGGGACAAGACAATTGCGGATGTCTGCGAAGCGATCATCGGCGCTGCCCTTATCTCTCACGATGACTCTGGAAACATGGACATGGCCGTCAAAGCTGTGACAGCACTGGTCTCGAACCCTGACCACGAGATGCAGTGTTGGGGAGACTATTACAAACTCTACAGAAAGCCAACCTACCAGACAGCGCCGGCTTCTGCTTCACAGCTCGACATGGCAGCGCAGATTGAGCTGAAGCACCCATATCCCTTCAAACACCCCCGACTACTACGCTCAGCCTTCATACACCCTTCTTTTCCATTCTCCTGGGAGAAAATTCCCTGCTACCAGAGACTTGAATTCTTGGGTGATTCGCTGCTTGACATGGCGTGCATCAACTTCCTCTTCTACCGACACCCAGATCGAGATCCGCAATGGCTTACCGAGCATAAAGTAGGATCTTCATTATGAAATTCTCGTCAAGCCAGGTGACAGTTAACACACGCAGATGGCCATGGTGTCGAACAAGTTCCTCGGGGCAGTTTGCGTCAAACTCGGCTTTCACAAACATCTCCGATACAATGGCGCCTTAGTCGAATACCAGATCCGGGAGTATGTGACGGAGCTTGCGGAAGCGGAAAGAGACTCGGACGGTGGACGAGACTACTGGACCATAGTCAAGAACCCCCCGAAGGTGGGTAGAGCATGCGAAGCCCCTAATTGAATCATGCTGACCAATCCGACGAAGTGTTTGCCTGACGTTGTCGAAGCGTACATCGGCGCCCTCTTTGTCGACGCCGAGTTCAATTACAAGGAAGTGGAGCGCTTCTTCGACATGCACATCAGATGGTTCTTCGAAGATATGAGCATCTACGACACCTTTGCAAACAACCACCCAACCGTACGTATACTGCATTTCTCTACCATCCTACATTGGACCCACGCGGTCCGTTCGCATGACTCAGTTTACTGACATAACACCACAGACATTCCTCCATAATCTCCTAACCCTAGAATTCGGCTGCACAAACTACCGCGTTATGGCCAATCCTCTACCTTCTATAGACGGATCTCCCATTCGCGTCCTTGCCGGCGTCATGGTCCACGACGAGATCATTGCAGAGGGGACAGCGTCATCAGGTAGGTATGCGAAGGTCAAAGCTAGTACTAATGCTTTAGAGCTGCTCAAGGGCTTGGCACCGTTCGAGTATCGGATGCAATTTGGCTGTGATTGTAGTGAAGGGAAGGGCAAAGGAGAGGGAGAGGGGGAAGTACCAAAGCTGCACGTCTTGGAGGATGTTGGGAGCGCTATTTAAGCATGGCATCGCAGATAGGGAAGGGAGTTGAGAGGTAGTGTGCAGAGGGAGGCGGTGTGCTTGGCGAGGTCCCGCAGTAGCACAATTCCGTACTTTTAAAAATACCCAAGAAACACTCAGGGACGATTCTCGACATCACCTTCCCTGAGCGCCCCTAGATACATCCTTCAATACCCTCACGCCGTCTCGTAAGCTGCAGTAGTAAACCTCATGACCCAATTGAGATCTCGTTGGCAATTCTTTTCCGGCAGCGTAGAAGAGAAAGTCAATCCCAACCCAAACGGAAGATAGGGAAAAAGACAAAAAACATACAGCAGCGGGTATTCGCTGGTCGTCACCGACCCAACTACTAATCCGCCGATCTGTGGCTTATGTATGGCAGAGCGGACGGGATGCCCAGTATTCCACAGTCTATGGCCGTATGTACAAGATTGGCTGCCAACTAATAATATATTCGCATGGAGGACTGACTAACTCATCGACATCTGCATTGATCAGTCCGTTCATCCCTCTTCTCTCCTTCAGCACCACACCCTCAAACCTCTTCAGCCGACATCTCTCGGCCGTCCTCCTACCCGCAAAGCCATCCTCAAGCCAGCCCAACCAATTCCGCTGCCGAAGCGTACATGGCAAGCACATGTCCCATCCCCGCAAAAGTCATGTATTCAATATCCGACTCCGGATACATCGCACAAATCAAATCAACCCCCCTCTGTAGTGGCAGTGATGGAAATAATCGGATCCACCCCCGTAAAGCACCAACACTGGCCCCGTAAATATTGCTAAACACACCGCTCGTCCTGTGACCCTAGCCGATGACCGGGTATCTGCCGCCGGGCTGGGTGCGAAGTGCGCGGCCATAGGGCGTATGATCAAGCTAGGACGATGGAGCTCCTGAGGGTTTTGGTTCGGTTAAGGATGCGGGAAAGGCCTGTGCTGGGATGGGGAAAGGTGTAGGTTGAGGTGTTTGCGTTGAATTAGAGTTTGAGGAGGACCCGGCGTGGGTGTTAGAGGTGCTGGGGGGGAGTTGGTAAATGGGTTCGGACTGGACGGAGTTGTTGGGCTAGTTGGATCTTTCGAAGGTTGGGGCGGTGGCATCTTTTTGGACGGCGGAGATAATTGTGGAGATGTTGAGGGTAGAGTCTTGAGGATTAGGGCCCGTAATTCCTTATTGGGCCGCTGCGGTCAATGATGGCCAGATAATGTTCAGTGACGAACAGGCGAGCGGATTTCCATGGTTCTTGGTTTTTCTGATTGCATAGAGTACTAACAAGAGAAGACATCAAAAGAGCCAAGAGCAAGCATTGATATAGCCCGTAAGAATGGCCTGCGGTAAGCTTGACATGAGCTCTGCTTGTATGAGGTTCCACAAGATTTGTCGCACAGTTCTTGAGATTTCAACTTGACCGCATAGGCTGAACGGTCATGAAGCCGTGATTTTGAAATGTCCAAATAAGTCTCACTCTCTCAATTTATGGAGCAGCGTTGAACATCCCTTCGTTTATGACACCTGGTTAGCACTTTTATCTACGACGACGTCAAATCCCATTCTGCTTCTCAGTTAACCGGTTCATGCAGTACGACTCATTGCCAGCTCAAAACATCCTCCCACTACGATACTTACCAATCAAGGCGCCATCACCAATGCAAGCAACGCCATTCGACAGTAAAGACCATAACGCATCTGCCAGACCGTTTGTCAGCACGGCTCACGACCATCCATACAGGAGTATGGGGAACTTACTTGTCTGAAATAGGCCGCCCTCTGGTCATCGTCCACCTCCTCCCCGATTTCAGCATTCCTAGGCAGCGGATGCATAACGATCATCTGACTCTTTGCGTACTTCAAGACTGCGTTATCGACG
>QQTW01002664.1_pt1 | contig 13058 bp, 6 predicted proteins | sample 1904831 | NCBI WGS metagenome assembly QQTW01 (sample SAMN09435610, study PRJNA476489) | Subsurface metagenome, whole genome shotgun sequencing project. | reverse complement strand
CTGATTTTAATGCCTATAGCCCTCATCGTTACAGCAGCCTTTATGGTTATGCTGAAGATTTGCTCGATTTGTGCGCCGAATTGAAGCTAACTAATTGTACTTTAGTTGCTCATTCAGTTAGCGGTATGATTAGTCTGCTTGCGGCTTTAACTGAACCCGATCGCTTTGGTAAACTAATTTTTGTTGGTGCTTCTCCCCGCTATCTCAACGATCGCGGATATATAGGCGGATTTGGGCGCACCGATTTGGATGCTTTGTACGCGGCAATGTTGGCGAATTATTATAGTTGGGCTAGTGGTTTTGCGCCGCTAATTATGGGCAATCGCGATCGCCCAGAGTTGGCGGCAGAATTTGCCCGAACTTTAACCGCAATTCGCCCAGATATTGCCCAAGCCGTAGCGCGGGTAATTTTTGAATCCGATCACCGCCTAGAATTGCCGCGCTTGCAAGTACCGACGCTAATATTGCAACCAAGTAACGATCCCGCCGTACCTCAAGAAGTTGGACGATATATGGCAGATAACATTAGACACAACCAGTTTATGCTCGTTAAATCTGAGGGACATTTACCTCATCTCAGCGCGCCGAATCTAGTTACCAAGGCGATCGCATTATGGCTTGGCGAATAAATCTAAAACTATTAAAATCTCTGCGCCATCATCCAGATTTTCTTCCTACTTTTGCCCTGATTTTAGTAGGATTAATGTCGCTCTTTGTCTTTTTGGCAATTTTAGATAAATGGACAACTATCCAAATTTTGGGATTGGTGAGTTTGCTTTTTGGCTCAATGCTGCCGATTTCAGCTTTATCACTGGGGTTGATATTGCTCGGACTAACAACTTCGTTTAATGGTGGATTATTGCATTTAATTGAATTAGGTGCGATCGCTACAAGTAGTATTTTTCTAGCTCAGTTTTTGCGGCGCATCGAATGGCGTTTGGCTTCTCAATCGGTACTTTCTAGCTTCAGCGATGGCGATCCTACTCCGATAAATTTAATTACTAAAGCTACAAGTTTATTGCGTACCTTTGCTAGAGCCGATGCGGCGATCGCTCTGCGTCAAGTGGATGAAGTTACAGCCGAAGCGATCGCTCAATTGCCCCAAAATACTTTACCCAACCGCTTGACAAGCCCAGCTTTGTATGCAGAAGCGATCGTCATTAACCGATGTTTGTATTATTCTAACTACCCTTCAACTCCCAACCCCTTGCGCGCGTTACTTGCTCAAGGTACTAAATCTTTAGCCGTGTTACCCCTAGTAGCAACAGATGGTCAAAAAGGAGCAATTTTATTAATTTGGCATCAGCCTGCTTATATTTCTCAGGATTTAAAACAATTTATTGATTCAATACTTGGCAACTTACGCACGCTTTTAAAATTCAACGATTTAACTATTAGCCTCAACAAGTTACAGGCGCGTTTTGGGGCAATGTTAGAGACAATTCATCAAGGGGTAGTGTTTGTCGATGAAAGCGGCGAGCAAGGCTGGATTAATCAAGCGGCGGCGAACCAACTGCAATTAAATCCGGGCTATGTAGAACCGCCAATCCTTGCTCAAGCCATGGCGGCTTTACGCATAAGTGCGGAAAACCAGACCGAAATTGCCGCCCAAGCCCAGCAATTTTTTACCCAACCCCAAAGCGAAATCCGTAACTGGAATTGGATTATTGGCGGTGACAAGCCAAAAGTATTAAGCGTTTCTAGTACGCCAACTCGCACGGGCAATGTACCGGGTAGACTATGGTTATTTGATGATATTAGCGAAGAATATTTTGGTCAACTTGCCCTAATTGCGAATACTAAAGAGCTAGAAAAAGCTAAAATCGCGGCGGAAAGTGCAACGCAGATTAAAAGCCAATTTTTGGCAAATATGAGCCACGAAATTCGCACGCCTATGAATGCAATTGTTGGCTTGACTGATGTTCTACTAACTATGCAACTGACTCCGCAACAGCGCGACTTTGTTAATACAATTCAAAGTAGTAGCGATACTTTATTAATGTTAATTAATGACATTCTTGACTTATCAAAAATTGAATCAGGGAAACTAGAATTAGAGCAGTATTCATTTAATTTACGAGATTTTGTAGAGGAATCTCTTGATTTATTAGCCTTTAAAGCTGCTGAAAAAAACATTGAATTAGCTTACTTAATTAGTCCTGAAGTTCCCCCTACACTTGTAGCAGATGTCACGCGTTTGCGTCAAATATTGATAAACTTACTAAGTAATGCCGTAAAATTTACATCTAGCGGCGAAGTAATAGTTTCGGTTACAAGTCGCCCGCTACAAACACAAAAGAACAATATTGATACTTATTACGAATTTTTATTCGCTGTTAAAGATACAGGTATTGGTATTCCTAAAGAACGGCAAAACCGCTTATTTAAGTCTTTTAGTCAAGTTGATTCTTCTACTACTCGTCAGTATGGAGGAACGGGCTTGGGGCTGGCAATTGGCAAGCAGTTAAGCGAAAAAATGGGCGGAAAAATGTGGTTTGAGAGCGAGGTTGATTGCGGTTCTACTTTTTATTTTACAATCATTGCTCCTAGTAAATCTAATTTTCAAGTTTCGGAGATAGACAATTCGCAATTACAGGAGAAACGAGTATTAATTGTTGATGACAATACTACGAATAGACAAATTTTAACCTTACAAACTCAATCGTGGGGAATGCTACCGTCGGTAGCAGCATCGGGTATGGAAGCCCTCAACTTGCTGCAACAAAGCAATTTCGATCTAGCAATTTTAGATATGCAAATGCCGCAAATGGATGGGCTAACATTGGCTAGAGAAATTCAGCATCAGCTTAAATTAATAAACCTGCCTTTGGTCATGTTGACATCAATTGATAAATCTGAAATAGCAAACGAAACTTCGATCGATGTAAAATTTGCTGCCGTTATTAGTAAACCAATTAAGCAAGTTCACTTGTGTAAGGTTTTAAATCAAATTTTAAGTAAAAAAACTGTAAACTCAAAAAGTTTGTTACCTAAGGCAAGTCAAACTAGCGATCGCGCAATCTCTAAGTTCCCCTTAAAAATTTTGCTGGCGGAAGACAACATAGTCAATCAAAAAGTAGCCTTACATCTATTGCAACAACTAGGCTACACCGCCGATGTCGTCAAAGATGGATTGGCAGTAATCAAAGCAGTAAATAATCGAGCTTACGATGTCGTGTTAATGGACGTACAAATGCCGAAAATGGACGGATTGGAAGCAACTCGCCAGATTGTAGCCAGCAATAGAGTACGTCCGCGAATTATAGCCATGACTGCTAATGCCATGCAAGGCGATCGCGAAGAATGCCTAAATGCTGGCATGGATGACTACTTAAGCAAGCCAATTAGATTAGATCAATTGGCACAAGCCTTAAATCAGTGTCAGATAAAAACTACTGTTACCACCCTACCTAGTCCGCTTGATGCCAAGGTAATTGAAGAATTTAAGCAGATGGTAGGAGAAAACGCCGAGGCGATTTTGGTAGAAATAATTGATTGCTATCTAGAAGATGCGCCAAAACACTTAAAAAACATGGCGATCGCGATCGCCCAAAACGATCGGAGCCAACTAAGACAAGCATCCCATACTTTAAAGTCGAGCAGTGCTACTTTGGGTGCGACAAATTTAGCTACTTTATGTCAAGAATTGGAAGCCCTCAGCCGCTCCCAAGTTGAAAACCGTCGGGATAGCCATTCCCAAAGTTTCCATACAAGTCATACTGAAAATGGATTAGATAAACTGCCCCAACTACAAGCAGAGTACGAGCAAGTTGAGGCAGCTTTACGTCTTTTTATTAGCCCGTACCGCAACTCGCTATGAATTCCCTGGAATTAGCAGAAAATCCTCATTTAGTATTGATTGTTGATGACGATAGATTTATGCGCCTCCAGTTACGCCGAGCAATGGAACAAGGAGGCTATGTAGTTGCAGAAGCAGAAAATGGCGAACAAGCACTAGCTTTATATACCAATCTGCAACCCGATGTTGTGTTGCTAGATGCCTTGATGCCTGTAATGAATGGGTTTAACTGCTGTAAGCAAATGCGTTGTCTACCCAATAGAAGTCGCACGCCAATACTTATGATTACCGCCCTAGAAGACCCCGAATCGGTAGATTTAGCTTTTGAAGTCGGTGCTACTGATTATGTGACTAAACCAATTCATTGGGCAGTATTGCGCCAAAGAGTCAGCCATCTTTTGCAAGCAAGCCAAGCAATGGGGCAACTACAAGCTCAAAAAGAGCAATCCCATCTCAAAGCCGAACAATTAAGATTAGCCTTAGAATCGGCGGGAATGGGGACTTGGGATTGGAATTTATTAACTAATAAAGTCGTTTATAGCGAAGAACTAAAACTAATATTTGGCTTACCTACAGGCGTAAAATACCGCACCTACGAAGCTTTAATTAACTGCATACATCCTGAAGATCGCAACTTGGTTGCTCAATCGGTAGCCAAAGCAATCGAGCAAGACAAAAACTACAGTGTCGAATTTCGCGTTATTTGGGCTGATAGTAGCATCCATTGGGTAGCAAATCGGGGTCAAGTTTACGACAACAACGGTCAACCGATCCGGATGCTAGGTATAGCATCCGATATTACCGCCCGCAAATTAGCCGAACAAGAGCGGCTGATTTTACTGGCTCAAGAACAAGCGGCGCGCAGTCAAGCAGAAATCAGCCGCAATCAAATTGTAAGTATTATTGAAAGTATTACTGATGCTTTTTATAGCTTAAATAAACAATGGGAATTTGTTTATGTTAACCATCAAGCTGAGTTAATTTTACAAAAAACGCGATCGCAACTTTTGGGTAAAAACATCTGGCAGGAATTTCCCGAAACGGTAAATCTAGCATTTTACAATCAGTATCATCAAGCCGTAGAGCAACAAGCAAGCGTTAAATTTGAAGAATTTTATCCGCCACTAAAGGCTTGGTTTTCTATCCACGCCTACCCAGCCAAAGATGGGTTATCAGTTTATTTTCAAAACATTACCGAACGCAAAAATGCCGAGGTGCAGTTACAATCATCGCAAAAACGGTTGCAACTGCTTTCGGAAATTACGCTAAAAATTCGTCAGTCTTTGCAAGTAAATGAAATTCTCCAAACCACAGCCACCGAAGTATTAAATCTACTCAAAGCTGACCGAGTGTTAGTTTTTCGGTTGTTTCATAAGAGTTACGGGCAAATAGTTGTAGAAGCAATCGCTCCTGATTGCGCCTCCGTATTGCAGCAAAATATCAAAGACGAATGTTTTGGAGAACAATACCTAAAAAAATATCATCTAGGGCGAGTTTATACGATCGATGACATCGAAAAAGCCGAGATAGAACCTTGTTTAGCTGAATTTCTGCGAAGTTTCGGGGTCAGAGCAAAATTAGTAGTACCAATTTTAATCAAGCAAGAGCTTTGGGGTTTAACAATTGTCCACCAGTGCAAACAGTCCCGTGGATGGTCGAAAGTTGAAATTGAAATTTTACAACAATTAGCCAATCAAATCGGCATAGCTTTGGCGCAAGCTCAACTCCTAGAAGATGAAAGTCGTCAGCGCCAGGAACTAGCTCGCTCTAATGCGGAGTTACAAGAATTTGCTTATATTGCTTCCCACGACTTGCAAGAACCACTGCGGAAAATTCAAGCTTTTGGCAATCGCTTGCAAGCACAGTTTGGGGAATTTTTGGGCGATCGCGGACAAGATTATTTAGATCGGATGCAAAGCGCCGCCGAACGAATGCAGGCTTTAATTAATGACTTATTATCTCTTTCCCAAGTTACAACTAAGGCACAGCCTTTTGTCTCAGTTAATCTCAATCAACTAATCCAAGAAGTAATATCAGACTTAGAACTAACAATCGAGCAGACTGGCGGGCGCGTCGAGGTGGGAAACTTACCGACTATTGAAGCCGATCCCTTGCAAATTCGCCAACTAATGCAAAATTTGATTAGTAATGCTCTAAAGTTTCACCTTCCCGGAGTCCAACCTATAGTTAAAGTTAATAGTCAACCCCTCGATATCGAACAGGGAACGGTAAAAAAATTGGAAGTTAATCATTGGCAAATTACTATAGAAGATAACGGGATCGGCTTTGATGAAAAATACCTAGATCGCATTTTCAACGTTTTCCAACGCTTGCACAATCGCAGCGAGTACGAAGGTACGGGAATGGGACTAGCTATTTGTCGTAAAGTTGTAGAACGCCACGGCGGTAGTATTACCGCCACAAGTACGCCGGGACAAGGAGCGAAGTTTATTATTACGCTCCCTACTAGTGCAGGGTGAGGAGAAAATCTAGAGTGAAAGGTCGTCGGACGGTGGTAACAATTCTGATAGCTGATGATGATGAAGATGATTGCTTACTAGCGCAAGAAGCATTAGCAGAAAGTCGTTTGGCTGTTAGCAATTTGCATATCGTTCAAGATGGGGAACAGTTGATGGATTATTTGTATCGGCGTGGCAAATATAGCGATTTACATAGTTCGCCTCGTCCGGGCCTAATTTTGCTCGATCTGAATATGCCGAAAAAAGACGGACGAGAAGCATTAAAACAAATTAAAGCAGATGTAAATTTAAGACAAATACCTGTTGTGGTTTTAACTACATCTAAAGCTGATGAAGATATTTATCGCAGCTACGACCTGGGGGCAAATTCATTTATTACTAAGCCTGTAACTTTTAGTGGTTTGGTTGAAGTGATGAAAACTCTCGGTAGATATTGGTTTGAAATCGTCGAATTACCTTTGTAATCGCTTAGATACAGGTTATGAACAATCATCTAGTTAAAGTTTTATTAGTTGATGATGACGAAGACTACTACGTGCTAATCGGCGACTGGTTGAACGAAGTAGATAAAACCAAATTTCAGTTGGAATGGGTATCGACTTATAACGCCGCAATTAGGGCGATTTCGCAAGAGCGACACGATGTTTATTTATTTGATTACCGTTTAGGAAGTTACAACGGTTTAGAATTGCTGCGCGCAGCAATTGCTAGTGGTTGCACGGCTCCCATAATTATGCTGACAGGGCTTGGCGAACAAAAAATCGATCTTGAGGCCATGCAAGCGGGGGCGGTGGATTATTTAGAAAAAGGTAAAATCGATGCAGTTGCCTTGGAAAAATCTCTGCGTTACGCGATCGAACGCAAGCGTTCCGAGCAAAAAATCCGCGAACAAGCAGCTTTACTTGACATTGCCACCGATGCAATTTTGGTGCAAGACTTGCAGGGCAAAATTTTATTTTGGAATAAAGGCGCAGAAAACTTGTACGGCTACTCAACAACGGAAGCTGTTGGCAGCTTTGTCAGCCAACTTGGGGAAGAAGACGAGTTGCCCCAAATGCAAGAATTAGCCAAGGCAGTTTTGCTCTCTAGCGGCGCTTGGCAGGGTGAATTACAACAAGTTGGGAAACAGCGTCAAAAAGTAGTAGTAGAAAGTCGCTGGACGCTGGTACGCGATCGCATGGGGCAACCGACATCAATTTTAGTTGTCAACACCGACATTACCGAAAAAAAGCAGCTAGAAGCCCAATTTCTCCGCGCTCAACGCTTGGAAAGTGTGGGAACCCTTGCTAGTGGCATTGCTCACGATCTTAACAACGTCCTCGCGCCAATTTTAATGTCCGTGCAGCTATTAAAAATTAAGTTTCCCGAACCCCAGCACCAGCCCTTACTCAAAATGCTAGAAACTAATGTTAAACGCGGTGCGGCGTTGATTAAGCAAGTTCTATCGTTTGCACGGGGAATTGAAGGCAAACGGGTAACATTGCAAGTCAAACATTTACTTTTAGAAATTGAGCAAATAATTAGAGAGACATTCCCTAAATCTATCGACTTTTCTAGCGACGTAGCTTCTGACCTGTGGACGGTATCGGGAGATGCAACGCAACTGCATCAAGTGCTGATGAACCTTGTAGTCAATGCTTTAGATGCGATGCCTAATGGTGGAACTTTGAAAACTAGCGCCAAAAATATCTATATCGATGAAAACTACGCTCGGTTGCACATTGACGCGCAAGTAGGCTCGTATATTACAATTGCGATCGCCGATACGGGTATGGGGATTGCTCCAGAAGTTTTGGGAAGAATTTTTGAGCCATTTTTTACAACTAAAAGTGTTGGTGCAGGTACGGGACTAGGGTTATCGACAGTTATGGGTATAGTTAAAAGTCATGGTGGCTTTATTCAGGTATATAGTGAATTGGGTCAAGGTACAGAGTTTCAAGTTTATTTGCCAGCAATTCAAACTACTGCTACTTCAGAAAATTCTGACTCTGAGTTGCCTTTGGGACAAGGAGAATTAATTTTAGTTGTTGACGATGAAAGTGCGATTCTAGAAGTTACCAAAACCTCCTTAGAAATTTATAACTACAAAGCAATTACTGCTCGCGATGGTATGGAAGCTGTAGCTTTATATACCGAGCATCAAGCAGAAATTAGTGTGGTTTTGACAGATATGATGATGCCAGTTATGGATGGGCCTACTACTATCCGCACCTTGCAACAAATCAATCCTGAGGTCAAAGTTATTGCTGTTAGCGGACTAAGTTCCAGTGACAAGTTAGCCGCCGCCGCTAGTAGTGGGGTAACAAACTTTTTATCTAAACCTTTTTCGGCAAAGGATTTATTGCAGACTCTTAGCAGTGTTCTCCAGGTCAAGAAATAGCCGATTTAAGCTTTGCCGCTACCCATTAAGTACAGTAAAGCCATGCGTACCGCTACACCGCTAGTTACTTGCTGGGAAATTAAACTTAAACGCGGATCGTCCATCAAGTCGGAACTAATTTCTACGCCGCGATTTACGGGGCCTGGATGTAAAACTTTGACCGTCGGCTTGCATAGTTGCAAAACTTCGCGCGTAATCCCAAATAATTGCTGATATTCCCGCAAACTCGGCAATAAATGATTCGTCATCCGCTCTTTTTGCAGTCGTAAGGTCATCACAAAATCCGCATCTTGCAAGGCTTTTGCTAGATTCCAGTGCAAAAATAACTTACCCGGTCGATTATCGCCAAAACTTGTAAATAATTGCGGTAAAAGTGTCGGTGGTGCGGCTAAATGAACTTCTGCGCCACTAGCAGTTAAACTCCAAATATTCGATCTTGCTACTCTTGAATGCAAAATATCGCCGACAATCGCAATCTTTTTTCCCTGTAGTAGTTCTAAACGCGGCTGTTCGGGGTTTAATACCGTACAAATAGTAAATAAGTCTAGCAAAGCTTGGGAGGGGTGTTCGTGCTGACCGTCTCCAGCGTTGAGTACACCGACTTTTACTCCTAATCTATCCATTTCTTGGGCGATCGCACAAGGAACGCCTGCCTCTTTATGGCGAATTACCATCATATCTGTACCCATTGCCAAATAGGTTTTTGCCGTATCTAAAATTGTTTCGCCTTTAGATAGAGAAGAAGTAGCGGCGGCAAAATTCAGGGTATCGGCGGAAAGGCGTTTGGCTGCAAGTTCAAAACTGCTACGAGTCCGGGTAGATGATTCAAAAAATAAGTTAGCCACTACTTGTCCTTGCAAAGTCGGGACTTTTTTAGTCCGTCGTGTCAGCACTTCACTAAAACTTGCGGCGGTTTGCAGTACCGTGTTGTATTCGTCGCTAGTAAAATCAGCCAGAGACAAGACATGGTTGCGAGTCCAGGTATTGGGAGTCATGATATGAGGGGATGGGGAGAGGGGGAGACAAGGGTAAGTTTTGTTTGAATTTAGCAACGCTGTATTTAAAGTTGGGTAAATAAACTAGAGTCTAGGTAATCAACCCTAGCTGAGGGATTGAGCGCTGCAAGTACCTGAGAACCGTAACTGCGGTGAAGAATACGACTATCTAATAATGCCACTACCCCTTGATTTTCGCGCACTGGAGAAACGGCTCTTTGCAATTCGGTTAAGGCTTTGGGTAATAAATACAAGCGAAACCAATCCAAATGAGCCTGCTTGTAATAAGCTACTCTACCCGCGACTAAAGGATTCTCTAACGATGGCAAAGGTAAAGTACAAACAACCAACAACTGCGGTGCGGGGAAGACTTCTTGATGCTGCTTCCAAAATTCCCAACCGCTAACTAAAATTCCGTTGTCATCTAAACAAGTTTTTTCAATCTGTACCCGCGAACCAAATTCCGCCGCCAAAATTGTCCCTACTTGAGCTTTTAGCGGCACATCTCCTACCAAAATTACAGTTAAGCCTAAATTAGTCGCACTTAAACCCAACAGCGAACGAAGTTTATCAATCAGCGCACTTTGGTATTGGGGGGTATTGGGTAAAGGTAAGCGATCGGCTATGTATAGTTGAATTAAGTTAGTTTGGCGATCGTCAGAAAACTTTAAACAAGTTAAGTCTGATAAGCCTACAGATTGCCGAAAAATTGGCGCAGTAGCTTCAAGTTCAATTGCTTTACCAACTAAAACTACTGGTTGCTTAGACCAAATCGGGGTAAGACTTTTAGCGACTTGTACTGGAGATGAATGTAAGGAAAATAAACCCAAAGAGCGAACTACACGCGCGTAAAGCAGTTGGTGACTTGCTTGCAAACTTTGTCCAAACTTTTGCCAAATTGGAGTCAAACAATAACTTTCCAAGTTTTTATACAAATTAACTAAAATCTCTTGTTCTGGCGGCGAAATTAAATAGCATTCGTAAGGGTTCAAGGGGCGCTGAAATATAGATTTAGCAATCTGTACTCTAGCCGTGCGGATGGCTTCGCTTTGCCAAGGACAATCTAGCATTAGTTCGTCCCAGTTTTGGGGGTGAAGGCTAGTAGTTAATTGCAAACTAGTCCAGTCCTCCAAGTCGTCCACTCCATCAATAATTGTGGGAATACCAGGGGGAAAGGGCGGAGTCTTTTGTTCTAACTGCGCTGAAAGCCAATTAGAAGGGGATGTAATGAATAAACCTTGAAAATTTTCATCAGGAAACAATTCGCCTGTACGGATAGCTTTATTTGCTCCTAACCACTCTTGCAACCTAGGAATTTCTACTTCTTTGAGGCGTTGCTGGACTTTTTCTTCGGCAACTAACACGATAGGCTGATGCCACATCAAGGCTGGCGCTAGGTAACTAAGACGATAACGCCCTTGATAACCACTAGCTGCACCTACTTGCATTAAAGCACTGCGTCCAACGCGCAAAGCCCTAGCTACAAGCCGTGCCATAGTTAAATGATGCGACCAAGAAGGCGAAGAATGCGATCGCAAAAAGTTGTGCAATGAATAATGTACGTCTGCTTCAATCACAAATTCCGTCTCATAGAGAGTTAGTAGTTGCAGCTAATATCGTCAGTTCTATTATGGATTATAGGCAAAAGACAACTAAGGCATTGTAACTCTATAGATTCGCCCGCAAAGCCTAAAAATTAAATTACTCTCCCTTCGCCCTATGACCGTCAGAAAAATATCAAACCTTAGATAGCTATAGTTCAGCCAAGAGTACGAATTTATCCTTTATAATAATTTCTCTCAAGGTGTGTTTATAAAGTACCGTTTTACCGCGATCTAAACCAACCTATTATCTAGATTTAACAACTTACTAACTATGTCTTCTGACCAAACCCAACCTCAAAGTAGCTCAAATCTAGATGAACTTCGTGCCGCTAGACTAGAAAAAGTCGCTCAACTGCAACAAGCGGGGATAAATCCTTATGCTTATAGTTGGGAATCAACCCACCACGCGGCGCAACTCCAGGAAACCTATGCAGAGTTGGCAAGTGGTGAGGAAGTAGATGTTATAGTTGCGATCGCAGGCAGAATATTAGCGCGGCGTGTTTTTGGTAAGCTGGCTTTTTTCGCCTTGCAAGATGAAACGGGAACTATTCAACTGTATCTAGACAAAAATCGCATCTCCCAAAGCATGGCAGATATAGATCCTGATGCTTTTAACCATATCAAGCAACTAACCGATGTGGGAGATATTATCGGCGTTAAAGGCACAATTAAGCGCACGGAAAAAGGCGAATTATCGGTTTATGTGAATCAATACACCGTCCTTACCAAGTCGCTTTTACCTTTACCCGACAAATGGCACGGATTGACGGATACTGAAAAGCGTTATCGTCAAAGGTATGTAGATTTAATTGTTAACCCGCAAGTTAGACAAACTTTTCGCCGTCGCGCACAAATAACCGCAGCCTTGCGACGATATTTAGACAAATTAGGCTTTATTGAAATCGAAACCCCCGTACTGCAATCGGAAGCTGGGGGAGCGGATGCGCGTCCGTTTGTTACCTATCACAACACTCTAGAAATGGAGTTGTATCTAAGGATTGCAACAGAATTGCATCTAAAGCGGCTAATTGTCGGTGGATTTGAAAAAGTCTTTGAATTGGGGAGAGTTTTTCGCAACGAAGGCATTTCCACTAGACATAATCCTGAATTTACAACCATTGAACTGTATCAGGCATACGCAGACTACTTTGATATGATGGCGCTAACGGAAAATGCGATCGCATCTGTCACCGAAGAAGTATTAGGTACATTGCAAGTCAACTATCAAGATCAAGATATTAATTTTAGTTTGCCTTGGCGCAGAGTCACCATGCACCAAGTAGTACAAGACGCGACAGGTATAGATTTTAATACTTTTTCTACATTTGCTGAAGCCAAAGCCGCTACCGAAAAAGCAGGAATTGAAGTTTCCCCCGAAGTAAATTCTATTGGAAGATTGCTAAATGAAGTCTTTGAGGAAAAGGTTGAAACAACATTAATTCAGCCTACCTTTATCATGGATTATCCCGTAGAAATTTCGCCTTTAGCAAAACCCCATCGTTCGCAACCCGGCTTAGTAGAACGTTTTGAGCTATTTATAGTCGGTAGAGAGACAGCTAATAGTTTTTCTGAGCTTACAGACCCCATAGAACAACGTCAACGCTTAGAAGCGCAAGCAGCACGTAAAGCCGAGGGAGACTTAGAAGCGCAGGGAGTAGACGAAGACTTTTTAACCGCCTTAGAGTACGGAATGCCACCTACAGGAGGCTTGGGAATAGGAATAGATCGCTTAGTAATGGTATTAACAGATTGTGCCAGTATTCGAGATGCGATCGCTTTTCCGTTGTTAAAAAGTTCTAG
>QQTW01002663.1_pt1 | contig 13058 bp, 11 predicted proteins | sample 1904831 | NCBI WGS metagenome assembly QQTW01 (sample SAMN09435610, study PRJNA476489) | Subsurface metagenome, whole genome shotgun sequencing project. | reverse complement strand
GTCTCACCCACAATACGCGGGTACCCCTTGTATGTGCCGGCAACAATTCCCTGCGCAATCTGGCCGAAATCAAGCGAGCGATCGACTCGGCACTGGCTGCGAAACCTGCTTGGGAGAGCTTACCGTTTACCGATCGGGCTGCTGTGTTTTTGAAAGCCGCAGACCTCATTAGCACGAAGTATAGATACGAGATTATGGCGGCCACAATGCTCGGACAGGGCAAGAATGCATGGCAGGCAGAGATTGATGCTGCCGCCGAATTGATCGACTTTTTCCGCTTCAACGTCAGATTCGCGGAGGATTTGTACAACCAACAGCCACCATTCAACTCGTCCGGCGTGTGGAACCGTCTAGAATATCGGCCACTTGAGGGGTTTGTGTATGCTGTTAGTCCATTTAATTTCACGGCGATTGGCGGCAACCTCCCTGGTGCGCCTGCCTTGATGGGAAACGTCGTGATCTGGAAGCCCAGCCCCTCCTCGGTGGCCTCGAACTATCTCGTTCACCAAATTTTGCTTGAGGCTGGTCTACCACCTGGAGTGATTCAGTTCGTGCCTGGTGATGCTGAAGAGGTGACCAAGACTGTTCTTGACCATCCTCTTTTTGCTGCGCTTCACTATACCGGCAGCACTGCTGTTTTTAGAAAGCTCTATGGCCAGATTGCGCAGGGAATTGTTGCCGGCACATACAAGGGGTACCCGCGTATTGTGGGTGAGACTGGAGGGAAAAACTTCCATCTGGTGCATCGAAGCGCAGATGTCCCGAACGCAGTCAACAACACCATCCGTGGAGCGTTCGAGTTCCAGGGCCAGAAGTGTAGTGCTTGTTCTCGGGCGTATGTACCGGCTTCAATGTGGGAAGAGTTTAGGTCGTTGCTTGTCACAGAGGTACAGAAGCTCAAGGTTGGACCTCCCGAGGAGCTCTCCAACTTCATTGGTCCTGTGATCCATGAGGCAAGCTTCAAGAAGTTGTCCAAAGTGATTGAAGATGCGAAGAACGATGATAGATTGGAACTGGTATTGGGTGGGACGGTCGATGACTCCCAGGGCTTCTTCGTCCACCCCAGCGTATACAAGACCAACAATCCCTCGCATCCAAATATGAGCACCGAGTTTTTTGGACCAATCTTGACGGTTTACGTTTATGATGATTCCATTCCAAGTGCTTTTGAAGATATCTGCAAGACAGTCGATCAAACCAGCGACTATGGACTGACCGGTGCTGTTTTTGCACAAGACCGAGAAGCCATTAGGTACGCAGAAGAGGCTCTGCGGAACTCATCAGGGAATTTCTACATCAATTGCAAATGTACTGGTGCTGTGGTAGGACAGCAGCCATTTGGTGGTGCCAGAGCAAGTGGGACGAACGACAAAGCCGGGAGTATGAATGTTCTGTCGAGGTTCGTAAGCCCGCGTGCGATGAAGGAGGAGTTCTTGAGCACAGCAAGCGTGACTTATCCTTCTAATGAGTAATGTCTGAGACTGCTTGGGAACGGATGAGTCGAAGGATGATATCGTTGGAGGCGTTTGGATATCAGCAAAAGTAATACACAATAGTAGCAGTCAACGACTCAACAGTAACATTTAGCTTGTGTGCTGGTGGCCTTGATGCACAGTACTTGGGTATCTTCCTTGACCACAAGTTACCCTGTCTGATTAGATAGTATTGATTGGACGTGCAGATCTAGAACACACTCAGGAACAATCAATCATGTGACTTGTCGTTTATTTGTGAGGCGCTTCTGACTGCTTCTGGCCGCTTTTGGCTGCCCACGCACTGGCACCGCGCTAACTTTGTTGATTTGACTGTCTCCCACAACTGCTTTTCAAGCCGCAACCTGGTCGAATAAACTTACCAGATACACCATACACCTACACCGTTATCTTTCTACCTCCCACTCAGTAGCTCATTTCTCACGGTTCATCATCTGCTATCCTACCTCTAAAGCCGTGAGCTGCTTCCAGTAGACCTCAACATCATGCGAGAAATTGTGAGTTGCTGCTGCTCAGACGCGTCTGCGTTGCCCATCTCCTGAACAACCCCGTCTTAGATGGACATAAGCTGACCGCTCTTCTCTTTGCAGGTTCATCTTCAGACCGGCCAATGTGTATGTCGTGCTCCAACCTCGACGGCTTCCTATACTGACACATTTGAAAGGGCAACCAAATTGGTGCTGCTTTTTGGTATGCACACTTTGCTCTCTCTTACGAGCTGCGCTTGAAACAGACACTCACATACACGCAGGCAACAAATCTCTGGCGAGCATGGGCTTGATGGCTCCGGCATGTATGGCTTCAGCCTCATGAATAATCCTTATCCGATCATTAATATATTTTCAGCTACAATGGAACATCCGATCTTCAGCTAGAACGCATGAATGTGTACTTCAATGAGGTTTGTCTATGTCCATGTTCAAGCCGTCCCAGTTCTCCTCTCACTCCTGGCAGGCTAGCGGCAACAAATATGTCCCACGTGCTGTCCTGGTTGATCTCGAGCCTGGTACTATGGATGCTGTTCGCGCCGGTCCGTTTGGCCAACTCTTCCGACCCGACAACTTTGTCTTTGGCCAGTCAGGTGCTGGAAACAACTGGGCCAAAGGTCACTACACTGAAGGCGCTGAGCTCGTCGACCAGGTTCTGGATGTGGTTCGGCGTGAGGCTGAGGGCTGTGACTGCCTCCAGGGCTTCCAGATTACACATTCTCTTGGTGGTGGTACCGGTGCTGGTATGGGCACTTTGTTGATCTCAAAGATCCGCGAAGAGTTTCCAGACCGCATGATGGCTACTTTCTCCGTTGTTCCGTCGCCAAAGGTGTCTGACACTGTTGTTGAGCCTTACAATGCCACTCTCTCCATTCACCAGCTTGTTGAGAATTCTGACGAGACATTTTGTATCGACAATGAGGTATGTCGGCTGTCCTCTTCTGGAGTTAACAGTATGACTAACCTTGTTAGGCGCTGTATGATATCTGCATGCGTACCCTCAAGCTTCAAGAGCCATCCTACGGTGATCTCAACCACCTCGTCTCTGCTGTCATGTCTGGCGTCACTACTTGCCTCCGCTTCCCTGGCCAGCTGAACTCTGATCTTCGCAAACTCGCAGTCAACATGGTCCCATTCCCTCGTCTCCATTTCTTCATGGTTGGCTTCGCTCCTCTGACCAGCCGTGGCTCCTCCAACTTCCGTGCCGTCTCCGTTCCGGAGCTTACCCAGCAAATGTTCGATCCGAAGAATATGATGGCTGCATCTGACTTCCGAAACGGTCGCTACTTGACCTGCTCAGCTATCTTCCGCGGCAAGGTCAGCATTAAGGAGGTTGAGGACCAGATGCGCAATGTTCAGAACAAGAACACAAGCTATTTCGTCGAATGGATTCCGAACAATGTCCAGACTGCTCTTTGTTCCATTCCGCCTCGTGGTCTCAAGATGTCTGCGACGTTTGTTGGAAACTCGACTGCCATCCAGGAATTGTTCAAGCGCGTTGGCGATCAGTTCACGGCCATGTTTAGGCGCAAGGCTTTCTTGCATTGGTACACTGGGGAGGGAATGGACGAGATGGAATTTACTGAAGCCGAGAGCAACATGAATGACCTCGTTTCTGAGTACCAGCAATACCAGGACGCTAGCATCTCCGAGGGTGAGGAGGAGTATGCTGAGGAAGAGGCGGCCGAAGCTGACGAATAGATCAAGTACCTACTCTCTTGGTCTTGTTGGTACTGACGATTGGTTGGTGGTCAATCTGCTCCCCCCACAGTTGTGCCCAAGCGTTTGAAATGAATGGAGACGTTGGTTGTCACTCGTGAACGAGAGGCAGAATGACAGCCAATGTTGCGAGTTTACATAAGCGTGCTTGTTCCGTGCCCTGTTTTCTTTGGACGTCTACTGTCTAGGTGAGAGCATCGACTGCAGTGTGAATGCAATAGTCTGGCTTGCAAGGCAACTTAACAAAGACAAGGTAGTCTAATGCAAATCCTCATTCGTCCCACGTCCCACGTGTCTATAGGTGTTCTCAACTTTCTGCATCTGCACATGTCTTCCGCTACTCGCTGCGTTGTATGATCGACTGCTTTTGGTTGAGACTAATCTCTGCATCTCAGAAGAAAGCCAATATATAATCTTCCTAACCGCCAAAACTCATGTCCGTAAACACGGTGTCGGCCGTATCAACATCGTGGAATGAGAGCGACAGCAGGCGAGAAGAAGAAGAAGAAGATCAATCCGAAATGTACCAAAAATCTCTTCTTCTCCACTTCAGACTCACAACTAGTACTACTAATACTATTTACTTAGATGTCACCTTCTCTCACACATGTGCACAGGCACTAAGCTTAAGTACTTACTTACTACCAACCTCCCACTCTCCTCCCCTTCCTCCGGCCGCCATGTAATAAATACTTCTAGATCAGTGGTCCACTAGACAACCCTCCCTCCCATTCTCTTCCCTTCCCTCTTCCCTTCCCTCTACCCACCTACCTACCTACCTACCTACCAGCTTCCCATGTATCTAGTATCTGGTATCTAGTATCGCAGTATCCATCCCAATCACCCAATCACCCAATCACCCAACGGAAATCATCTTCCCCCTCCCCATTTTCAGGGGCGAAAGGAAGGGGGAAGACGGCTGCTGCTGCTGCTTTCTGGGGAGGGGTGGATGAGCAAGAAAGAAGAAGAAGAAGAAGAAAAGCATCTGTTCGAGGAGGGGATGGCTAGTGTTTGCTCTTGAGGCAATCCCAATAGCCCTGGCCTAATGGAATGGGGTGCCCCATCTAACAGGAGGAGATATCAATCAATCAATCAATCAATCTGGAGGCCCATCTCTTCGCTTGAGCGAGGATGACTTACCACACTGACCAAGCAGCCCGGGGCCGGCCCTATCGAGTAGCTACGTAAGCTAGACTGCTTGAAATTCTCCTGCCCATCATCTTTCTTCACTTCATGCTGCTCTTTAATTAATTCTTCTGCTCCTCTTCCAACCACTTCCCAAACTTATCCAACCTCTCGCCCTCTCCCCGCGGGCCCCCGTCGGCTTGACCGCCATTATCTCCGTCCCCGTCCTCGTCCTCCGCCGCCACCACGTCGCTGCCCTTCTTCTCGTCGCTCTTCTTGAACTTCTCGCTTCCATCCGCAATGTAGGCTTCCAGCTGCCTTTCGTCGAACCAGCGGCCGTTCATCAACTAAATGATCTATCTCAGCAAAGGAGGGCGTTAGCAGAGCACCTGGGACAAACGTACCCGAACGCTTGCTTTGGCGGCCTCGGCGTTGGCAAAGCGCACACTTGCCACGCCCTCCGGCTCCCCGTCAAAGAGAACGACGTTGGTGACTTCGCCGAGTTTGGAACACTCGTCGCGGATGTCTTCTTTGATTTCGAGGATCGCGGCGGGATCTTCCTAGAATGGGGCGTTAATAGGTCCTGTTCGGGCTGTGAGGTGGGAAGTAGCGGAAGGGAGGATGGAGAGGGAAAAGCGTACTTCGAGTTCCTGCAGCGTGAACATATGCTTCAAAATCACGACTTTGTCCCACTTCGAACTCGTGTCCTTAAGTGAGGAGGCCTCGTCATCGCTCCAATCAGCGAGCTTACTGCGCGGAACGTCAGCGTACTCCATTCAAGCCGTGACCATGTACCCACTGATTCAGCTTCTGCGTCTTCTTTATAACCTTCTTCTGCTCCCTCTTACTCGGCTTAGCCGGCGCATCCTGCTGACTCTTGTACGAAAAATCCGCCGCCTGCACCTTCATCCTCTCCGCATCCCCGAACCTCAGACTCGTATCGTCCAGCATCTGGATGGCGAGATTGACGGATTCAGGTCGGAAATACACGATCAGCGCATCGCCTTTGAATTGTCCCTGGTCATTCTCGTACATCTTGATGCGGGGCTGGCCGCGATCGATCTCCTCGGCGATGACGCCGCACTTGGAGAAGACGGAGTTGATTTCTTCGAGAGTGGAGTCAGACGGTAGCGAGGTCACGTAGACGGCTGTGTTTGTACGGGCTTTCTTGGGCTTTTGGATTGGTTGGTCCTGGAGGGAGCCAACTTGGTTAGATCGTGATTCCAGCTTATATGTATTAACCCCCGGGCCGGGGAATATCAGTCTCGCTTACCTCTTCACCGTTGACGTGCTGCTTCTTTCTCTTCTTCGGCGCAGCAGCGGCAGCCGGCGCATCCTCATCTACACCTTCAACCTTGTAGGCTTCACCCTGCTGTTCCAGTAAAGACTGATCCAGCTGTATTCCCCAACGATACCAGACCTCGGGTTAGAATCTGCCCTTTTTCTTTGCGTTTCTGCTCGAGACCGTGGGGGTTCAAGAGGATGTGAATGGGTGAAGGGCACTGATAGGCTTCCATGGTGGTGATTGGGGAGAGAAAAAGAGGTGGTGGGTCATGGTTTGGTGCCTACCACTGGAACCCATCTCTTCAGTCCATTGATGTACTCGTATTCTGGTCCCTCTTCTGTTTCTAGGATCCACTTGTCCTCGAGCCGGGAGAAGGAGATTCGTGGGTCACTGTCAAACTCGGAGGGAGATTGGGGGAAGCCTGATTGGGCTGTTTCGTGGACAGCTGGGGTGCCATCCATTGCGAGTAGAGCGGCGGGAGAGGACGAGGAATTGATGTTTTTGAATGAGTGGACTGATCACGGTGCGCAGAGAAGATGATCACTTGAAATGGTGGTGCGATTCACCAGCACAGTAGATATCGATCGTGTAGGTGGCCCCCCATAGTACTAGGTACGTACTAAGGTTTCAGTGACACCTCTCTTGGCGTGCCGTGGCTTCTTGGTGTCTACCTTGACCGCGGGAGAACAATATTTAATATTAAGAAGAGAATGGATACATGTTTGAAGCTTGCTTTGTACTGATACAGCCATCTAAGTTGCAATCCCCGGTACTCCTCGCTTGCGTAAAGACGTCGACTGAAATCAAGAGTGATCACTCGATCACGCCCCCGACATTGTGTACATTATACCAACAAAGAGCGCTTTTGATCATTCAGAATGCCGCATAGGTTCACCCTCGAGCTCTATCGCTCTGTAGGGTCTGCTGCCGTCACTTGTGTAGATGTGCTTCTCTCGCGAAAGAGACATGGACAGCATCGGTAATGCCGAACTGTTGTCGTCCTCTACTCCATGCACGACGTCTCTCAAAAGCTCAACGTAATCATACTAATAGAGATCAGTACACCGACACGTCAACGAGGATGAAGGGTAGAGGATGGACTTACGGCGAATTCGCCAATCTCCGTATCATCCATGCCCATAATTTCATCCTCTTCAGTAGCTCTGAGATATAGTCCAGGAACGAAGTTGATAAGTAGTAGAATAAGGCAGGTACCGAAAAATGAATATGCAAAGCCTGCCGCTGAATCCGCCAGCTGATAGACAATTTGCATGTAATGATGGGTAAGCCAGCCACCGGGAATGTCGGTGGTGCCATCGAGACGTGCGATATAGTCTGTTGCAAAGAGACCGGTGAGAAGATTGCCAACGAAGCCTCCAATGCAGTGAATACTGAAAATATCGAGACTATACAAGAGTTAGAGCAATATCCAGAGCCCTGGTGATAACGCTTACCTGTCGTCGATACGCAGATAGTACTTCAATTTCGTTCCATAATTCGTAGCTGCCGCACCGACAATACCAAACACCACCGCTGCCCAAGCAGGAACGTACCCTGACCCTGGAGTAATACAGACAAGCCCGGCAACGACGCCTGAGCAGAAGCCCACAGTTGAAAACTTCCTCTCCAGTCTGTAGTCGATGAGACACCATGTCACGCCGCCCACCGAGGCAGAAAGATTAGTCACCACGGCGGCCATCACAGCTCTCATGTTGGCAGAGAGTGCTGAACCCGCATTGAATCCGAACCATCCGACCCACAGAAATACAGTACCCAGGACGATGCTGGCAACGTTATGAGGTCGGTAGTTCAACTCGTGCGTTCCGTGCCCTCGTCGCTTGCCCAGCATGAGCGAATATGCCAATGCGGCCGCTCCAGACGCGATATGTACCGGCGTACCCCCAGCGAAATCCAGACCGCCCATTCGATAACTCCATCCGTTCGGGTTCCAGGTCCAGCAAGCAATAGGATCATATATGACAGTTGACCAGACAAACATGAACACCACGCAAGGCAGTAATCTCCCCCTCTCGGCCACTGCGCCTACCGCCAAAGCCACTGTGATTGCAGCGAACATTCCCTGGTAGACTGCGAAGAGGAGGTCGGGTAGCCTGTCTGATACCACAGAGGGTGCAGCAAGAGTGTTGCGAAACCCGATATTGCTAAGGTCTCCGAGGAATCTGCCGGCTGTGTGCGAATAGACGAGAGAATAACCCCAGAAGAACCATTGGAAGGACACGACGCCGGCGGCCATTACCGAGAGCCATATTAGCGAGAGGGCGGATTTTCGCCGTGCCAGGCCTGAGTAGAAGAAGCTATCACAACATATGAGACATGTTTCTGGATATGTTCAACAGGGCAGAGAAGAATCTTACCCTACACCGGGTATCATAAGCAGCACCAGTGCAGTCGAAGTGAGCATCCAAGCTATATCTCCACTCTGGTAGTATAAGTTCAGGTCCTGGGTGAGCGGATCCCCGCCATTCGGATCATTATTATCACGATCATATGGTAGGAGGATGGTATAGTTCATTGATGAGAGGGGTTGACCTCCATGTGTACTGGCCATGTTGATGTGATTTTGTTTCAAGGAACATTCATCGGATCAAGGTTGAGGAACTCACAAAGGACCCAACGCGCTGGACATCAGACACAAGAGACGAGGGTTGCATCAGGGTACCAGCAACGACGGAAGGCGATCCGCGGAGGCAAAGGCATTATCATTGTTATCGTTGTAAGACAGCAAGATGGGAGAAGGGAGGAGCCCTAGTCCATTCTGCCAGTGTTGCGCCGTGCCGGCTAGTGACCAGCACTGGGCAAGAAAGGAGCATAGTGCCATCATGCAGCAGAAGGTAGAGTTGAAGATGTTCGCCAATGGCGATGCTAGAAGCTGGACTAGGAGGCAGTAGTCAAACGACTTTCCTCATCCAAACAAGTACAGCATGGGGGATGAGACGTCGATCCTGGTACGTACTACATACCATCCACTAGGAGACTTTTGGGAGCTTGGTTCCTGGATAACAATTGCTCGTTCGGGCTAAGAGCGCATTGACCCTTGTTTGCTGAGAGCTTGAGAAGCCAATGGGACGAGCCTCCAATTGGAGCTTGGAAGGATTCAACGCACCGAGATAGGAACCATCACTTCTTCCCGCAATTGAAACGTGGGATACATTAGCGTTGAAGTAGCCTGGATCACCGCTGCGCACGCGTAGACTGCTAATACCGCGGTACAGTAGTACGTAGTAGAGTGCTTCAGACAAAGGAACCGATCTGGCTCGGCACCAGTTCGGAAGGGTAGTCTGCAGGCGGGACATAGCAAGACATTGGTACAAACACCGGGAGGGAAACTGTGTGCCAGTTCTCCCCCAAGTAAGTCCAATGTTGGGAGAGATGCGTAGATTGGGTCCATATCTTGCCATTGAGATGTGGCGAGTGCTTGATAAGCGTCCGAGCACCCAATCTCCCCCAGACCAACAGCACTGTGAACGAAGGACTCATCACTCGATAGTTGATAGTTAGTCACTCGAGTAATCGGTCCTCTTCGGAGCCGATGTGGGGAACCCCGCTGCCAGTCTTGTGACTACTCACTACTAGTAATGTAGCAGACAGAAGTATTCGGAGCACGGCGCTAGTATTTAACATTGAAAGCAGCGGGTATACAGAGAATCCATGCCCAGAACGGTCTAGTTGTAGTGAAATGAACCGATTGTGTGGATGAAGGCAAGAGATGCTTCGAGAAAGTGCGGTGTCGCTGTATTTCATACCAGCTGCTCTTGGTGACTTGCTACAAATACTTTTGCCTGGTACCATAGTAGTGTAGGGCTAGCTTAGGGTTAGCAACCTTCAAGTTGCCGCTCTGCACCAAGAACGTCACAATTCGTAACTACCGAATACGGTTTCCTGGCTGAAGTATTAATAGTAGGATGCGAGTATTTCTCTCCCAAACGCCCGTTGAACATAACTAAAAATATCGATGAAAACAGAGAATGGAAAGAACACGGTCCAGGTTCAATTCCTACTAGCGCTTTGATGGCTCTCGTTTTCCTCGTGCTCCTTCTTTTGTATTCACTCTGTGACAGACTGACGGACTCGACAGGGGTGCCTTTTGGTGGATATTAGCGCTGTACATCACGGTGCAAGGGGTCCAAAACGCCAATTTGGGAACAGAAGAGTTGCTAGAAAAGCTGTGTTGGCTACAGAATCACTCCAATGGGGTGATTTCAACGGAGTGATTCCAATGGAGTGGCGATGTTGGGATTCTCATTGACATCAGATTGAGGGAGTTCTGTTGACAACAAGATAAGCAGGTAGGTAGTTCATTGGGTACAATTCAGCCACTGCGCAGACACAACGGGTGCTAAGGCCTGATCGACACTCTCTCTCAATCAACGCTGACGAGCTCTCAATGTTGGGTCTTTTCGTCGCTTGTTTGTGTGCATCGTTGGCGAGCATAGCATGAGCTTTGTCTATTCTTTAGAAAGGGAAGCGAGTAGCTCCGCGTGGCCTTGACATGGCCAGTTTTTTGATTAAAAAAAGGCAGTCAATCAGATATCTGCGCCAAGGACTATCTCAAATTACTTTATTTCAGCAAAATTGCGATCACCAATACTAGCTGTTCTTAACACCCGTGCTACTATTCATGCCTCCTCCTACCGCAATATGCGACAGTACCCCTATAATGCATTCCACTCATTTTACTTTTTCTGGGGTGCATCACTCCAATGCAGAATCTATGCAGAGTAGCGGGTAGCCAGCTGCAACAATCACGGGGACAGCTCCCATAGCGAAGCCCCTGATCACCGATCACCGATCAGTGACCAGTGTCCTTGGGTCAACACATCAAGGCTATGCATGATTGGGGGCCAAAATTGTGAAGGACCCCACCCCTTGCTTAGCATGAGTAGTACTTCGTCACGTGCTTGATATCACCACAGCAGTGACAGCACTGGTCTTCAAGATCTGGTAGTACTAGAAAGAGCGCAGGGCCATGAGGTGCTAATGCAAGAACGGAACTGTGTTATATCTTGTCCCTGACATAAAGATCAGCGAGCACAAGCTCAATATTAATAGCAGCAGCTTCCAGCTTTACGGCTGAACAAGCGAGCACAAGTACCATACACCAACGCTAATGTCGAGATCATGCTTCTGACCAGGTGTAACCTGTCATCGAGAAGAAGTTAAACATAAATATTTGAAGCTGGCAGATATCTGGTGTGACAGCAGAAAACACGATGATGGTCCAAGCAGCTCATCGATGGAACGTTCAAGGTATGACGATGCATGCCAACGTGTGTTCGTTGAGGTGCGTGACTCTTTAGAAGTTGCTGGAGTTCTGCCGCGAGGGATGGAGGCTGTTGGGTGCACTGTTCGTTGAACTCGCAGACAAACCTGTTTCAGATCTTGGCGTATCAGGCACATCAACTACCATCCTTCTGATCTCCACAATCCACCGGTGCTGTAGCAGCTCTGCTGCCGAGCTCCTCTTCGACGGGTCCCGCTCAAAGCACCTGCTCAAAAAGTCCAGCCCGTCTTCGCTAAGCTCGTCTTTAGATGGCATCTGCGGCGGATTACCCTGCGCAATGTTGTACATGATGGCCCACTCGTTGTCCAGCGTCGACCACGGCCGCCGCCCTGTGGCCATCTCCAAAATGACGCAGCCCAGAGACCAGATATCCGCCGCACCAGAATGACGCGTCATCGAGCTGGAAGGCGCGTCGCCCCGGATGACTTCTGGTGACATGTACATGGGAGTTCCGGTCATGGTCTTTTGAGGATTGCCGCGAGGTGCCGCCGGAGGGCTGTTATGCTTTGCATCACCGCCAGCCAGCCTATCCAGTTTGTGGGGTGGTTGCGGAGTAGGATCGGGAGCCATAATGGTCTTGCCTTGTCGCGCGATAATCTTGGCCGCCCCAAAGTCGACGTACTTGATCACTCCGTTGTGGTCGAGGAGGACGTTTTCCGGCTTGATGTCGCGATGCACAATGCCTGCTTGGTGAAGATAGGCGAGGCCTTCAAGCATCTGCAAGCCATACACCATGATGACCGTTTCATCTTCAATGCGGCCATGTTCCAGAAGACCCGCCACCGAACCACCAGAACAGTACTCCATGAAGATGTAGACTTTGTCTCGATGCACTTCGATGCCGTAATATGAAACAATATTGGGATGGTCAAGCACTGCGAGCACGCCCATCTCGTCGCTGATCTGTTTTACGATGGTGGGAACAAGCTGGGGATCTTGCAGCCGGATTTCCTTGACAGCCATAAGATAGCCCGTATCGAGATTAAGGGCAGCATAAACAGAGCCGAATGTCCCTCCACCAACGAATTGACCTTGTTGCCAACGCATCGTAACGTTTGTAGCAGAGGAAGAAAGAAAAGTAAGCGAGCGGTCAGCCTCATTGGAGCCCTCGAGGACTCGTCCAAGCGTTGCTCGATTGGCCTCTTTGTCTCGTCGAGAGTCTTCAATCTCAGTCAGCAGACACATCCGTTGGCTGGTCACCAGCTGCGCCGCTTCATCATCGTCCACCATTCGGCTGATATCCAACCGCTTAGTCGGACCATTGATTGCCTCCATTCGCACCTTCTCTTGCTGTGCAGCGAGCGTCGAGCGGGCGCCCATGATGTCGAAGTGCGAGATGAGGACAGACATACATCCGGCCACCTTGACACGAATGCGACTATACTCCTCATCACTGATCGCTAGAATATTTTGACCGCGCGTCATCATCATGGCAAACTCCAAAGCAACCACAGCCCATTTGAAGGTTTTCCGATCAGAAGCATCACAATCGTCGCAGATGAAGCTCACCCAGTCGAGCGCCAGGCGGGTTAGCTTCAGGTTGTTCATCATTCGTCGATTTGGATCCATGTACATCAAAGACCGCTTGCCAAATTCCGTGGCAAATGCGAAGCAGGATTGAATCAAGTCAGGACTCGCAATTCCTC
>QQTW01002662.1_pt1 | contig 13061 bp, 10 predicted proteins | sample 1904831 | NCBI WGS metagenome assembly QQTW01 (sample SAMN09435610, study PRJNA476489) | Subsurface metagenome, whole genome shotgun sequencing project. | reverse complement strand
TCGACAAAAGTATCAAAAATCTGGCGGCTTTCATCCTTAGATGCACCCCAGCCCCATTCTTCGCCAAAGGTCATTGTGCCAAGGCAAAGTTCAGACACGCGCAAACCGCTTTTACCTAGAAGTTTATATCGCATTGTTAATCTCCTTTTCCGTTAATTGCAATGATTTGAGGACAAGTTATTAGATTCACATTTTTAAGTGTCTGCCAGACAGTTGGGAAGTGTCTGCCAGAAAATTGATAAGTGTATGCCAGACAGTTGGGAAGTGTCTGCCAGACAGTAGGAAGGTGTATGCCAGACAGTAGGAAGGTGTCTGTCAGAAAATTGATAAGTGTATGCCAGACAGTTGGGAAGTGTATACCAGACAGTTGGGAAGTGTCTGCCAGACAGTTGGGAAGTGTCTGCCAGACAGTTGGGAAGTGTCGGGTGAGCAATAAAAGCTCGTATTATCACTTTTGCTCCCAATTAAGTAGGTGAACGAGAATAAACATAACTATGTTACGACTTGTAAACGTAGCTCAAACCCTTACCAACAGCTAATCACAAATGACAAAGGACAAATGACAAGCTAGCTTTATTTGTACCGACCTACTTAAAAGCGACTTAATATCACACAAAATCTTTGTCAACATAACACCATCGCCAGTCTTCACCAGGTTCAAACGACTTGATAATAGGATGACTTGTAGCGTGAAAATGCTTAGTAGCGTGTTTGTTTTTTGACGAATCACAACAACCAACATGACCGCAAATTAAACATTCGCGCAGGTGTACCCACGTATCGCCCATTTTCAAACATTCCTCGCAGCCTTGAGCGCTGGGTGTAACCTCTTTAATTTCGTTGAGATGCGAACATTGTGTACTCATAAAATTCTCCTGCTTAAGAAAGGGCGATCGCTTTTCAAATTAAAATCAATCGTGAATACGCAGATACTGCTCCAAGGTTTTTTAATGGGTTGCGACCCCGACTTTTTAAAAAAGTTGGGGATCTGAACAGTACTTTATAAAATCGTAATTATGGTCGCTATAGAACCATAAGTCAGAACCGCAGATGTAAGCATGGCTAATTCGCAGGCGTTGCATTGCTAGGCTGTTTAATTACTGGGTCGGGAACGTTCTCGACTCGCACATCCCCTCTTTGCGTGATAAACTGTTGCTCGCATTGCGCCCACCTTGTCAATTATTTTTGTGCTCTCAAAATCGTAGTATTTCTTTAGTCAGACCAAAATATACCCGCAGGGTGAAGTCTGATAAAACTTATAAGACTATAGGCTTAGATGTTCGATCGTCGAAAATCAAAGTTTGTAATAAAAATTCAAAGCTTTAAGACCAAAGCATCCGTACTTCATAGACCAACATCCCAAAAGATATTTGCTCATCAATAACAGAACGCCGAGCCAAACTGATAATATGTAGCATTCACCATTTCAGACATCTGCACTTCGTCGCGTTCCATCGCTTGACATTGAAAAAACTTCCCCACCTAAATCACGGATTTGCTGTACTAAGGTGTCTAAGCGATCGCTACGGCGAGCCGCTACAACAACTTTTGCTCCTTAAGCAGCAAGGGAAGAAAGCTATAGCTTCGCCTATTCTTGATGAAGCTCCCGTAACAATTGCTACTTTGCCATCTAACTTAAGAGTCATTTTTCGCTCCCGAAGATTTTTTTGTATGCGTTTGCCCTGAGAAGAAAAAACCGCGAAAGCAGCAAGGGGCTAAGGGTATATGGCGGACAACACCCTTAGTTCCCCACCAAACCATACCCCACTATCCAGAAACATGTGCATCATGCAATAGTCCCTTAACAATAGACTCAGATGCTAAACCCCATATGGGTTACTACGTTTTGGAATTAGAAAAAAATATTGTGCGATTAAGGTAATATGCACTCTTCATCATTACTATCAAGTAACTTATTCTTGCGGGCATCACACAAAAGCCAAGCCGCTTACAGGTTATGTGTCGGTAGTTGAAGGAAATAGTTGTAAATTTTCCCGCCCACCTACTTAATTTATGATTGAATTGTTAATTGATGTTGTGAGTGCCAGGTCAAACATCAAGATTAAATGCCTTAATCGCTGACGATATTCTGCAACACTGGAAGATGATTTTTTCAAACCGTGTGTACAGCCAATCAGTAAGCTCGCACAATTAGATGGCTGAAAACTCCCACGACTCAATCCAATCTCTCCCCTCTCGTCGGCTTGACGAATTGCCTCTGTAAGTAATTCCTCAAAGCGTTTCTCACCTGTTTTAAAAATATCTGCCGCGATCGCATTGCTCAAATCAATTAATTCGCTCCCATGTGGCGAATCGCAAACTAGCTCAAATAGCTCTAGATCCTTCCCTTCAAAAGCCGCATTTAGACGATCGCTAAATCTGATTTCAGACTGGAGTGCTGCTTGGGCACGGACGATCGCATTGCCATGCAAATGTTCGGACAGCGTTCTAAAAATATCTTCCTTATTTTTAAATAACAAATAGAGTGCTGCGCGGGAAATACCTGCAATCTTAGCAATATCATCCATTGCGGTGCGCTTGAAGCCATACCGCACAAAACATTCTAAAGCTGCTTTCAGGATGCGATCCCGCTTTGCGGGCAGCGCTTCGCTATCGCGTTTTGAATCTGGCTCAATTTTCATAGTTGACATTCTGACATATCACAATTAACATGTCAATTAACAGTTTGACAAATTATGCTTATTTTGTCAAAAACGGGTTTACAACAATTAGGAGATTTTCTCTATGGCAGGTCAACTTGCAAATCGCACCGCTATCGTCACTGGCGCATCTAGCGGTGTTGGACGGGCAATCGCCGAACTTTTTGGCAGTGAAGGAGCGCATGTTTTTATGATCGGTCGGACAATTGGACCGATGGAAGAATCAAAGGTTAAGATTGAGCAATCGTCCGGTAATGCCACGATTGCTGCTTTCGATCTTCAAAACGTTTCTAAGCTTCAGGCTTTCATCGAGCAAACCCATCAGCAATCTGGACGGCTGGATATTCTCGTAAATAATGCAGGCGTTAGTTTCCCCGAACCAATTCTGGAAGCTAATCCTGAAAATTGGCAAGCGATGTTAGAAACTAATGTGCTAGCACTTCTGGTCGGATCGCAAGCCGCCGTCCGTGCCATGCGTCATAGTGGAACTCAAGGAAATATTGTCAATATTTCTTCAACTACAGCCCAAAATCCTGCCTCTGGGGTTTATGGCGCAACCAAGCACATGGTGAATGTTATTTCTGCGACGCTCCGCAAAGAACTAGAGAACGATCCGATTCGCGTCACTACAATTATGCCTGGTGGAATTGCTACTAACTTTGCCCGCAACTACGATCCAGAAGTTCTCAAAGGGTTAATTGGCGAACTACCGTTTGAATTCCAACGCGGTCAACGAATTTCTGATGAGATGTTGACGCAGATTCAAACGAAGTTCAAGCAAGTGGTGTGTAGCCCAGAAGATGTCGCCCGAACAGTTCTTTATGCCATCACTCAATCGATCGACATAAATATTGCTGAAATTGTTGTCTGTCCTCCCCGTGCTATGGATTTTAGATAATTTTCAATCAGGAGTTAAGCTCGACTTTATCCATTTTTACGAAGCGCTAAAGCCAACCATGAAAGCTTTGTGAGACGGTAGTTTCACTTTTTAGATTTTACCGAGAATCAGTGATATGGAAAAAGTGTTTGCCGGAAAGCTAGGATTTTGCCAGATAAACAAAAGTTAGTTACTAATTTTGGATAAAGTCGAGCTAAGAGGATGTTTTAAAAGTCCAACATTAGGTATAATTTGTCATTCTGAGCGGAATGAAATGAAGCGTTCGCGGAGCGTGCCCGAAGGGCTTAGAATCTAGATGTCTCGTTGTGGTCGAGATGCTTCATTGCGCTTTGCTCCATTCAGCATGACAAAAATTATACTTTTAAAATACCCTCTAAGTGAAAGTGAACTCAGTTTGAGTTGATTAGTTGAGGTGGAACTTGTTTCTGCATTATCGCGTCGGGTTAGGATGCGTGAAATATCTCAAGATGATGCAGCAGCTATAGTCCAAAGTTTTCAAACTGATATAAATAGTGGTTTTTATACTTGTATTACCCTCGAAATGATTCACTACCATTGCGCCATTATCCCGCCCGCAGGCTATAAGCCTGGGGCTAATAGAAAACAAAGCCTGCGGAGGCAGGCTTCGTCTGTGTAGCCGCACCATTCTAGGGTAACGGCGGTATCTTGAGGAAATGAGGGGTCTAGCCCTCTTTTAATTCGCTAACACTATCCAAGGGTGCTTTCGCTTTAGCACTCATCGGGGGTGGAGTTGTACGAAACATCGCAGGTAATTAAACCTACTTCCTCGGAACCTTCAAACCACTACGTTCGAGAACTCCTCGCACTTCAGGACTGGGGCTGTAATTATAACCATAGGAAGAACGCTCGCTATCATCCAAGATTTGTGGAGTTAGTAAAACAATTACCTCATTACGCTGGTTATTGCGGTTTGTTCTCCTAAACAGCGAACCAAGTAGAGGAATATCGCCCAAGATAGGTATCTTAGATACACTCGTGCGGTCTTGGTCTTGGATAATACCGCTGAGAATGAGTGTTTGACCGTCGCGCAGGCGAAGTAAACCGGAAGTAAGTGTGCGTTCCGATATAAGTGTAACTAGCCCAGCTCCTGTGTTTTCTGATGCAACGGGTGCGCTTACAGAAGGAGCAACAGATAGCGAGACAAAACCATTATCATCAATTCGCTCAATTTTTACATTCAATGTTAAACCGACTTTTTGTTTATCAACTTCTCTGAACGTTCTAGAACCACCAGGAGTATCAGTTATAGTTTCTGTAATCTGTCCAATTACTTCCTGGGTTAGATTCACATTTGCATTTTGACCTTCTTGCACAATTAAAGTCGGGTCAGTCAAAATCTTGGCGTTCTGATTTTGGACTTGTGCTTGCAATGAAGCAAGAAAACGTCTGGGGTATTGGAATAAAGATGGTAAACCGAATTGAGCTGTTGCACGAGTACCTGCGGCATAGGCAGCAGTTTGTCTTCCAGTTGTGGGGTCAGTGGTAATCGTCACTGTATCTGGTGTGCCTGGTGTGAACCCGGTTAAGCTAGAACTTGTAGGGCTACCTGTCGCATTAGTAGAAGATGGACTCACGAATGTAGCATCTCCTGGTTGTTCAGTGACTACCTGACCATCTTGGATAACTCTTATACCTGAACCACCATTAGGTACTGTAAAAGTCCCATTCGCATTCAAAAGCGTTGAACCTGAATATGGATTGGCAATCGTTGGTGTATTCGTTAAACTATTTGAAACTTCATTGCTTGTTGCTGGTCGTACACCTCCAAAGTTCAAAGTCGCTGCACCACCATCATTAGTAAAGTAGTTATTACCAACACCAAACGAGAAGCTAGTCCCAAAGTCTTTAATACCTGTCAAGTTCACATCAACAATTTTGACATTAACTGCAACTTGACGGCGACGAACATCAAGTTGGCTCAACTGTGCCATTGCCAATTCAACAAGCTTTGGCGGACCAATTAAAGTTAGCGAGTTGGTACGTTGGTCGCCAAGTGCTTGTATCCCTCGCAGAAGGGGTGAGGAGTATTTTGAGTCTTCCAGCGACAACCGCTCAACTCTTGTTTCTGTAGTAGTTTGAGTTTGAGTAACAGCGTTTTGTCCTACAGGTGTTGCACTGACACTAGTCACCTGGCGTTCGCGGCTGATTGCACTTTCAGCACCTAAGCCAACTAGGAAGTTGAGAGCAACATCGACTGTCACCTGGTTAAGTCGTAGGTTCCGCATGACGACATCACGGGCAGAATTTGGTAATTTGGGTCCGACAAAGATTGTGCGTCCGCTGCGATTCGCTTCTAGTCCACTCAAACGCAGAACGTAGTTAAATACATCCTGTACTGGTTCGTTTTGAATATCAAGCGATATTTTAAGTCCTTCTCCACCTGCTTGTCCGCCTGCTGGGGCTGCTGAATCGACTGATGAATAAGCCAAATTCATGTTGGCAGCACGGGCAAGCAGCGACAATACCTCACGCACGGGTGCATCCCGCAGTACCAAGCGGGGGACTCGCTCTTGCGTGCCCAAATCAATCGCACTTGGAGAAGCATCAATTGCTGAAATCGCAATATCTCCCACTGGTGGGGCTACTGCACGCGGCAGAAATGGCGGTGCAGCATTAGAAGGCTGTCCGGGACCTTCAGCGGGTGCTGGCTGCTGGCTAATGCTCGCAGGAGGTGCGGGAACGGATGGAGCAGTAGGAGCCGATGGTGTGGGTGCAGCAGCGGTTGTACCATCCCCAGGCGTAAAGCTTAAAGTCAGTGCGCTGCTACCTCGCGTCACAGGCTGGGCACCAGGAGTACCGTTGCTACCAGTTACGACAACGCGGACGCTATTTGCATCAAGCTGATTAATCGCAATCGAAGCGATACCGGGGGCGGGATTCTCTTGACGAAAGTTGTTTCCTTGTGGTAAACGTAGTTGCGTATTGATTAAATCGGCTACTAAAGCATTGCCGCGTTTGGTAGTAAAAACTTGAGCGCGATCGCCTGCGGATGCATCCAAAACTAAGTTGATTCCATTACCAACTTGTTTAACTTGCACTCCTGTAACTTGGGTCGTCTGTGCCCAAACAGGTTGTGCTGCCAAAATCGCAACGGCTGCGCCATATATCAAACTATTACCGTGAAGTTTCACAGCTCATTCCTCACCTAATATTAATGTTTGTGTAATTTTCTGTAATTAGTTTTGAAACGAAACTAAAATCGCTGCAACAATTTGACCTTTTTCCCCGATTTGTCACATCGGTACAGAATTAGGTAATAGTGCTGAGTCGTAAGTCTTAAGTGCTGAATTGTAATTTTTCGGCTCTAAACTGGCTTAAAATTAAATTCAATAACAGGTTGTCCTACGGCTTTTTGCACCCCTACACCCCTATTTTGGTGCAGCAGCATCAGCAGGAGCAGCAGCTTTCGCAGCTGCGGCACTTTCTTCCGGAGTTAGTGGCATTAATGCCTGTAACTGGAAGGATGTAGTAATTGGTACTGGTCCAATTCGACGTATTTTTTTGCCTAATGCATCTGTTGGTTCTTCGGGCATCAGTGTCGATTGATAATCTTTAACTAACAACAGCGGTTGCAATCGCTCGATATTACGGAGGATTGCTTGGGTTTGCTCGTAAGTACCAGTAAATTCAATGTTAATTTTACTACGCTTAAGCTTGCCGTTAACTAATGCTCCAAAAGAACCATCGGTAATGATTTCGCTTTTTTGAGCATCCGGTGCGAACTTTTTGAGTTTGGCTTTGACTGCATTCGCTGGTAACAAATCGTTACCCGATTCAACCAACCGATTTAAATCGATGAGCAATGTATCCAAGGTTTTTTCGTTAGCAAATAGTCCTAAAACTTGTGCCTGTTGGACTTTGGTTTTGGCTAGTTCTTCCTTAACCTTGGGAATTTCACTAATGCTGGCTTTTTTCTGTTGAATCTGATTTTGCAAATCGGTTTGTTTTGCCTGCTGTTGCACAAAGGTGTCCCAAGTTGGCATGAGCATATTCATAGCTATATAAACCGCTCCACCTAATCCCAACAACCCGACTAAAATACCGCTAATTTTTGGTGTAAAAGTAATGCCAAAAATAACGGGGTATGCAGAACCAGCTTCCTCAAATTCTCCACCTTCAACAAAATCAAAATCTTCACTCAAAGTCATTTTTGAAGCGCTCCTGTTTGTTGCAAACTGCGGATGCGAGCAACTAGCCCAACTGTGCCTTTTTGTTCCAACTCGCGCATCAATTCCGACGCTCGAACATCGCTCAGACTCGATTGAATGGTATATTTCACAATTTTGGGAAGTTTTACACCAGGTGGTAGAGTAACACCTGGTAAAGTCGCATCAACTAACTCAGCACTATTGATTCGGGTTTCTGTCGATTTAAAGAAACGCGATTGCTGTAGAGTTAGTAAGAAATCGTTGACATCGTTGAAAGAACGAGCAAAACCACCGACTTCGATTGCACCATTTGAACTTGGCTGTGGTTGACCTGGTGTCGATGATGCTGCTGGAGTAGGTGCAGCAATCTGCTTGACATTCTCTAGTTGAGTTGTTGCCGGAATGCGTTCTTTGACATCTTGCAACATTGCTGACCAAGGACGAATTTGGTCGAATACAGTAACTAGAGCTTGTGTTTCGCTTTTAACTTGGCTAATTTCTTGGCGAATTTTGTTGATACTACCGATTTCTGCTTCTAATCTCTGGTTTTCTTGTTCGAGTCCCGCGATTTCTCCCTCTAACTTGCTATTTTGTCCTTGTAAAATAAACCATCCAGTTCCAACCAACACTAACGAAAAAACTGCAACTGCTCCACCGATATACAACGGGGTTAATTCCCCAATTGCTATTGGTGGTCTTTTTGTCTTTCCTGGTTGATTCTGTACTGGTGCCCTGTCCTTGAGAAAATTAACGTCTAAGCTATACATTTTCTTACACCTCCCGCATTCCCAAACCAAGTACTATTCCCAATCCAGGACGCTGCACCTGCGGGTATTTTGCCTCGTCAATTTGCAACGCCAAAGCACCCACGGGGTCGATTTGAGTAGTAGGTAAACTCAAACGTTGGGTAAAAAATTCGTCTATCTGTGATAGTCCACCACCCGGTCCTGCTAGCAGTATTTGCGCTACTTCCAAATTTTCACTTTGATTCAAGTAAAATTCGATCGAACGACGCAACTCGTCTGTAAGTAACCCCAATTCCCGCATCATTGCTGCCATTCCAGGATTCACTGATGTTTGACCAGTTTTTCCTCCATCCACCGACGTTGAAGGAATCGTCATTCCTTGAAGTAACTCTAAATCGCGTGATGGGGGTAAATTCATCGCTCGCGACAGCGCTGTCTGCAACTGAAACGTCCCAATGGGTACTGTCCGTGAAAATTGCGGTACGCCATTGACAATAATTGCAATTTCTGTACTATCGAATTCAATATTTACCAACACAGCCGCTTCCTGCGGTCCAAATTGCCGCAGTTGTTCGCGGATTGTCCGAATCAGTGCAAAACTGCTAATCTCTAAAACATCAACTTGCAAGCCTGCCTGCTCGAAGGTTCTTACATAAGTGTCGGTAACGTCTTTGCGCGTAGCAACCAAAAGTACCTGTACCTTTTCAATGCCATCTTCATCGACAAAGTACCCAAGCTTCTGGTAATCTACATCAGCTTCTTCACGGGGATAAGGTAAATACAAACCAGCTTCGTGGTTGAGTACCATTTCGCGCAATTCTTTGTCGTCCAATTCCGCTGGTACGGGTATCAGACGTACAATCGAATCGCGTCCCGGTACAGCTGTTGCCACTTTAGAAGCCTTGATTTTACTTTCAGTCAACGCTTGTTGAATAATTTGTGCCATCGCTGGGGGGTCAGCAATTTGACCGTCAACGAAAACGCCTTCGGGAACCAACACCGATGATAAAGCTTCTAATTTTAAGCCTTGACCCTGCTTGCGTAACTGAGCAACATTGACTCGTTGTGGTGCAAGTTCGATGCCTATCCCTTGATTTGATTTTCCAAAAAAACTATTGAAGCTTTTAATCACAGCTTTGCCCGCAGAAATGCATAAGTTGAAAAATTTAATATTGGTCAGTGGTTAGTTGTCAGCGGTCAGGGGTCAGGAGTTAGGGGTCAGGAGTTAGGGGTCAGGGATTATTACAACTGATTACTGACTACCGACTACTGACTACTGACTACCGACTACTGACTAGTAACAAATAACGCTTTAGTTACTTACTAAGTAATTTGTTTAGCCTATAATCTCGACAATTCTGTACAAGCTTTTCACCCCGATTTAGCTGAAAACTAAAACTACAATGATTTCTCAAAAGTTCAAAAAAATGACAGTTTGGGCGTTACTCGGCTTAATGACAACGTGGATTGTCAGCTGTAGCACAGGTAACGTTAGCAGCAATACTAAACAAGCTTCTTCTGAAGGGGCAAAAATCGAGTTTTGGACAATGTCGCTCAAACCGAAATTTACCAACTACTTCCAAAGCGCGATCGCAAATTTTGAATCGCAACAGGGTATAAAGGTCAACTGGGTGGATATACCCTGGGATGGAATGGAGAACAAAATCTTAACAGCTGTCTCCGCAAAAACGCCACCTGACGTGGTAAACCTAAATCCCGGTTTCGCATCGCAATTAGCGGGGCGAAATGCTTGGTTGGATTTAGATACAAAGATTCCAACTGATGTCCGTTCCTCCTATCTACCTAATATTTGGAAAGCTAGCACGTTGAATGGTAAGAGTTTTGGTATCCCTTGGTATTTGACTACACGGCTAACAATTTACAACACTGCTTTATTAAAGCAGTCAGGCATTACTAAAGTGCCCAGTACTTATACTGAACTCGCACAAGTTGCTCAACAAATTAAAGATAAAACTGGTAAGTATGCCTTTTTCACGACTTTTGTGCCGCAAGAATCGGGCGAAGTCCTGGAGTCATTTGTACAAATGGGGGTAACGCTGCTAGATGCATCGGGGAAAGCCGCATTTAATTCTCCCCAAGGGAAAGCAGCATTTCAGTACTGGGTTGATTTATATAAAAAAGGCTTACTTCCTAAAGAAGCACTTACGAAAGGACACCGACATGGAATCAACCTCTACCAAGCCGGAGAAACAGCCTTTTTGACATCAGGACCAGAATTTTTGACAGAAATCGCCAAAAATGCGCCCAAAATTTCCGAAGTCAGCGCGATCGCACCCCAACTGACCGGCGAAACTGGTAAGAAAAATGTCGCCGTGATGAATGTTGTTATCCCCCGCGACACCAAGCAACCCGATGCAGCCGTAAAATTTGCCCTATTTATCACTAACAACCAAAATCAATTAGAGTTTGCCAAAGCCGCAAACGTTCTACCATCAACAACCCAAGCCCTTGCCGATACTTACTTCAAAAACGTACCAGCCGATGCCCCAACATCCGACAAAGCCCGTGCAATTAGCGCCAGCCAATTGCAACAAGCCGAAGTATTAACACCCACCTTAAAAAATTTCAACGTTTTGCAAAAGGCAATTTATGACAACCTGCAAGCCGTAATGCTCAACGAGAAAACCATAGACCAAGCCATTACCGACGCAGAAAAAGAATGGAATAACCAGTAGGGGCGGGTTCACCAACCATCTATCCTACAAACCAAAAATCCCAATCAACCCGCCCCGCCCCAACCAAAAATCCCAATCAACCCGCACCCCGTCCCGCCCCACCCCAACCAATAGGGGCGGGTTGAGTCGAGGTGAGCATTTTACCTATTTCCAACGTGCCATCAACCCCACAGCAACCAACATCATCACCATCATAATTCCCCCTCCCACACCATAGGTTTTAGCAAGTCCAATTTGCTGACTTAAAGGCTGACTAATCAAAGGAGAAAGAAATTGCCCAAGGAAAAAACTAGTTGTCAACCCTCCCAAAACTCGCCCACGCGCACTTCCAGGTGTCACCGAAGTCAGGCAAAAATTCATATTTGGCATTAGCAAACCAAGCCCCAACCCAGTAACCCCAAGCCCTAACATCACAACTGGGTAGCTATTGCCAACACTAATAAACCCGTAACCAATCGCAATATTTAGAAAAGCGATCGCATAAATAGTAATAAAATTCAACCGAGCTTTAATCCGCTGGTAAAGCAAAGAAGTCGCCGCAGAAAAAAGAGTGGCAAATGCGATCGCAAGTCCGCTTTGAGAAGCATTTGCTTGCACTAATTCTTTAAGGTAAAACGGCAACTGTACGGGTATCATGTAAAACACCATTTGAGAAAGTAGTGCAGCGCTGTAAGTTAGCGAAATCAAAATTACTGGTAATTTTGCAGAAGTTTCTTCACTGCTACTTTGGGAAACACCCCCAAAATTTCCTCTTTCTGGTTCAAGTAAAAAGAATACAACACACGGAACTAGAAGCAAAGCAACCAAATAAATTAAAAACGGCATTCGCCAGTTAACATCCGCCAAAAAGCCGCCAAACGTCAGAAAAACAACTCCTCCCAGTGCCATAAATGCAGCTTGCAAACCAAGAAACTGTCCTCGCGCTGCCCCCGTGTAATAATCAGCAATTAAGGCTGTAGCTGTCACCATCACACCTGCTACACTCATGCCAAGCATTGCCCGTCCAATTAAAATTAACCCGATATCATTCAAATATAGTCCCGTACTTCCACTGATACCGTAAGTCATAAGAACTGTAGTTAAAAGTGGCTTTCGTCCCAACTTATCAATCAAAACGCCAACCAAAGGGGCACCAAGCGCAATAAATAAAGCGGGTGCAGTTAAAACCAATCTCACTAAATAATCGGCATTGTTGACAGTAGCAAAATGCTGCCGCATTGCAGGTAATGAAGGGGCAATAGTTGCACCAGCCATTACCGTCAGGGTACTGACAAACAGCAGTGTTAAGCGAACTGGTAACGAATTAACTTGTTTATTCATGGTAGGGAGACAAGGGAGACAAGGGAGACAAGGAAGACAAGGGAGACAAGGGAGACAAGGGAGATAAGGGAGACAAGGGAGACAAGGGAGAAACTTCCCCCTTGTCCCCTTGTCTTCCCTATCCCCCCTTCCCCTATTCCCTACTCCCTATTCCCCATGCCCAGAAAATGACCGATGAGATACAGTGAACCACATAACACGACTAAGTTATCTGATACCGCGAAAGCTGCATCTAAGGCTGAAGGTAAATCTTGAAAAGTTTGGCAAAAGTTTAATCCTGGACAAATTTCCCTAGCTAAATTGTCGAGTTTTCCTAGTTCTGCGGTATCTGGGTCGGGTACTGGTACTAGAAGTAATTTGTCATCCGTTCTCAATAAGGTTTGAAAAATGGACTCATGGTCTTTTTTTGCCATCATTCCCACTACCCAAGTCACACTTGTATATCCCAGTGTTTCTACGTAATCGCGCAAAACTTTTGCACCTGCTGGGTTATGTGCCCCATCGATTAATAGCTTTTGGTTTTTCCAAGTTGTCCACTGCATTCTCCCCAGCCATTTAGTTTTTCCTATCCT
>QQTW01002661.1_pt1 | contig 13064 bp, 12 predicted proteins | sample 1904831 | NCBI WGS metagenome assembly QQTW01 (sample SAMN09435610, study PRJNA476489) | Subsurface metagenome, whole genome shotgun sequencing project. | reverse complement strand
GAGAATGCATAGTATATCAACAAGACAACTTGCACGAAGCCAAGATAATCTCACAAATCCCCCGCCTCGTATCGTAATCCATTTCCCATTGTCAATTCATTTCAAAAACGTTCTGCATCCCGGCCTTGGGTTTCGCCATCAACCCCGCGATTCAACCCCGGAGTTGTGGGACGGAGGAAACAACAGTGAGTCCAAGGACGTGATAGAAATCAGCGTCGCCGCAGGTATTGCGCTCACTGTCGTGTTGTGGTGGTTGTGATTCGTTAAAAAGGAGCTATTTGGGTTTCTTGGTTTCGTGCAAGTTGTCTTGTTGATATACTATGCATTCTCTGAGGTAGGTCTGCATCTAATCTACTCTGATTTGAACTGTTCCATGATTCAAAGTCAGTTATGCGGATGTGGATGAGGCGTTATGGTGGGTGGGGCCTACAGAAATCATTCTGTGTAGAAATGAGTGTATTTACATTCGTTAACAAAGCTAAGGTGAAATACCTACCCGAACCTCCGTTCTGTACAGCGCGAGAATCGTGCAATGTAACGAATGACAAGACCGATCCCTCCATGGCACCCACGCGCCATCGCCACGCCGTCGTGATAATCATTGTCGTTGTACAATATGGTAAGGTAATCATAACAGCGAAGCCACATCCAAGCTCCCTGCGCTTTTCCCCAAACAGACGAGGAGGCCGAGCACGGAGCATAATTGCTATACTCTTCGTTGTCGATATGGATAATCATAACGAGCCACATCCAAGCTCCTTCCCTGAACATTCAAACACCAATCCTTCAGCTCCAGCATTGCGGCCATGAAGCAGCAACAGCAAAAACCATGAAGCAGACCAGGAAGTCTCAATAAGCTTCACCAACGCCACTCAACTTCTTCTTCCGCTCCGGCGGCGGCATATCGCCATCCTCCCGATGATGCACCGTGGAACTGATGCGCCTTGGCATCGGCAGCCCCGTCGTCCCTCCGCTTTGTCGCTTCTTGAATGCGGCCGGTGTAGGGATGGCCGAAGAGCCAGCCATATCCGTCTTGGTCAACGTACCCCGCCGTGGGACTGGCGTTGACAAGTTCGGACTTTTCTCCTCGATGTTACTCACGCTCGCAGAGTGGCCATGCCCATGAAGCGATGTGTAGCTGCCGCCAACTGACGATCTTGGCCGTCTACTTTCGTTGAGTGTACTGGTGGAGTAGTGCCCGAGTGGGGTTCTTGCGCCTGAGATGCTTTGTCGGCTGCCAGGTCGACTGAGTGAGGGTGCGGCTGGTTTGCTTGGGTTGGTGTGGCTGACGTTGCTTGAGACGCTAGCTCGACTACTGGGTCGACTGTTACCATTTCGATCAGTCGATGTTGCCGGTGGCGCACCGAACGACAAACGGCTAAGATGCTGCGTCGAAAGTGGCGTCCTCTCATCTCCGTCCTTGATGGACGAAGCGATACTGACATTGCTGCCTCCAGTCCGCTTCTTCGGGCTCCGCATAGTCACCGATGCCGGAATACTCCTCGGTCCAAGTGCGGATCCACTTCTTGGCGACGCTCGTGGGGATGCTTTCGCAGGAGCCGGCAGCTTCGATCGAGCTGAATGAACACGATGCTCCAACTCTTGCATCTTGCTGATCAAACCACGAACTTGGTAAAGTGAGCCTGACCGTGGGAGCCCTTGGGCTTTCGTGGCATCTGATGAAGCCAGCTGAGTGTGGCGAGTTACCGAAGGCGTACGATTGCTAACTGGAATTGAAGGTCCACGAGAATGACGTGCAGGCCTCGAGGAGTAGTGAAGAGGGCGTGGTGTGATATCTGAACTGGTCAAAGATAACCGGCTCTTCGGCGGAAGTGGTAATAATGTCTTCGTACCGACTGTCTCAGAGCGTTCTGACATGGGAGGAGAAGGTGGTGTGGGTGCATCCGACACTGTCGATGAACTTGATCTTGCTGGAGGTGTTGCAATTGTCGGTGACGAAGTTGTGGTGGCCGGGGAAACTTCCGAGTTTGGTGACAGGGGCGGTGCTAGACCGGGTCCAAGTGGCGTTACCTTCCTGAGATGTTGTCGCTGGCCACCCTCGGCATCTCTTAGCTTGTTCTGGGTAATTTCGGCTTCGATCTTCAAATCCGAGAGCTCGTCCCTGAGCCTCTGTGTTTCTATTCGCAATGCTTCACGCTCCTGTTCCCCAACTTTTACCTCCTCTTCAAGCATAACACCCCGCTCTATTGAGACATTGTACTTGGATTCTAGATCTTCTAATGACGAGGTTGTGTTCCGCGCTTGCCGCTCAAAGTCATCGTTCGCAACCTCGATATCTCGAAGCTTCAGTTGAATGGTCCTGTTGGTGTCACGGAGAGTCGTGATCTCTTTCTGAAGTGTGTTCTGGACGGTGTTCGCCTCTGCTTTGGCTTGCTTGTACTTCGTCTAGCAGAAATCAGACATATCAGTATCTCGCGCATCCGGTGGTGTCAGCTGCTGTTAGGAGATGATAGTCATGCTGTGAATGAACATCGCTGAATATAACATGAACTTACCTTCCATTCATCGACTTCATATCTCAGGCCCTCTACCTTCTCCCGCAACTGTCGCTCCCTCTTCTCCGCAGCTTCGACGTCCTTCTCCAGCTCGGACTCCAGCTCCCTACTGGTGGCTTGGAAATCCGCAAGTTCGGCTTCAAGCTGCTCATACTGAGATTTATAATAAGCAAGTGCATCCTCTGTCGAAGAGAAACCGCTCAACGGCGAAGAAGGTGGTTCATCGGCTGAAGGCATATTTGCTGGTAGACGTCCGAAAGCAGCGATGTGGCTGAGAGGACTGTGGGCAAAGGCGTTGGATATAGGAGAGGTCGAAGACTGCTGTTGAAGTCCAAACAGCCTTCGACGCTCTGGTGTTGATGGACTGGAAGCCGTGTTCTATGAGCTGCCGCGCAGCTCGAGGTTTGTGTGTTGATATATGGATCTTAAAACTTGGAATGCTAAGTTCTGCGCCCGGTGTTATGCAAGATATCGTTACTCTTTGAAGTCGATACAAAGTGAGCAAATAGTCAAAGCGTATCTTCGTAGTCGTCGTCGATAGTTCTGGTCGTCTTGTCGGTCCTCGTCTCGGTCGTGTTGTCGTCGTCGTCGTTGTCGCAATTGTTGGTTGACAGGTTGAGAGGTCGGACAATAATAGAAGCTCTGTAGCAACCGATTGGGTTGGCGCTATCGCGCATTTACTAGCGCGCTCTTGCCTACAGGTAGGTACTAAATCACATGTTACCCATTGCGGAAATAGCTTCCATTGATAAATAACTCCTTAAACTGCATAGTAGTGGATGCGAGACAGCTTTTACATTATATGTGCCTTCCAAAATCGGCTTGTCCACTTTAAACTACCAAAGGAAGTCGAGTTGCAGTGATTTGGCGGACGAGTCCACAAGAATAAGGTACGTAGCCCCAGTGTGACTCCGAATAAGCCGATGCAGAATATTTGCATCCCAAGTCCCATCATGAGATTTTTCTATTTAGAATAACATTCGTCTCTACCAATCCATCACTCCCACTCCCACTACGCGCCGAGATTTGCTCGCCACGCTGCAGCCCAACATTGACAAGACCTGTCCGAGGTCCCGTGAAGTTCTTTCGTCCGCCTGTAATCCAGGTGACAAGACTTATCAACGCGATTACGCCGATGGCTGCAGAAGTGTAGTTCATGTTGTCCGCGTCGACAGGGTAAAGAGCTGGGAAATTGAAGGTTATGGATGTAAAGAGAAGAAAAATGAAGCCGATTATGTTGAGGTAGATACCGTATATACCCAATGTCCATGGTCCGGGAAGGTCTCTGACGTGGCCGTAGAAATGGGCGAGGATGCGGGCGAGGAGAGGCATGGCGTAGGAAAGATCTGCGAGATTATTTAGTGTAACCCTACCATATGCTTTCGTGGACTGGCAGCGGGGGTCTCACAGAAGCCTTCTGTGGCGATAGATATCACGGTGAGGAAGCCTGTCAGGGTACCAAAGTAAATGGAGTTCAAGGCCATTTGCACGGCGGAAGCCAGGAGGATAGCGTAGACCGGCACCTGTTTCTCCTCATCGACTTTGCTGAAGATTTTCGAGTAGGGAAGGCCGTGATCCCTGGCGAATGCAAAAAGGCTTCTGGAACCCTCCGCGAGGAGAGAGTTGGCGCTTCCAAAACCCAAAATGACGAGCATGGATGCCAGGAAGCAAGTCCCGACCACGGACTGGGTGGAGTCGTAGAATATCTGTATGAGAGGTACACCAGTCGAAGACATGGCTGTCCCGTCGATGTCACCAACGCAGAAACAAACGGCAACCAGGAAAACGAAGCCCGTGACTGCTCCGATGTAGACCGACCACACGATAGCTTTCGGTGCCTCCTCGCTGGCGTTCTTCATCTCCTCTGTCATGTGCGCACTGCTTTCAAAGCATACCATCCCAAAGCATGACTGAAGTAAGCCCAAGATAGCTGTGTAAACCGTCCCAAATCCGGTGAAATTCTGGAAGTCACTGAATACAAAGCTAGCCGGCTGTTTGTTCTTATTACTTGCCAGAATGACAGCGACGATAACGACTAGCGACGTGATGTTCCAGTATAGAAGGCCATGTGATATGCCATCTAGTAAGCGTCGGCCGTAGATATTGGTAGCGGTGCAAATCAATATCACCAAGTAGCCGAGAAGGACTGTGTGCCAACGCTCGATTGTATAACCAGGAAACGATAGATTCGCTTGGCCAAGAATGAAGTTTGCTGTAATGAAGTTGTTGGTCGCTCCCATCGCGAGAACACCTGTAATTGCATATGAGCAAGGCACCTTGACGGTAGGAACTGAGGGCATCACCAGTGATCATAAACCAGCCCGTAATCCACGACATGCCCCTTGCGATCTTGGGCGGTGCAAGGACCGCAACCCAAGAGTACTGCCCACCAGCAACCGGGTATGCAGAACACAACTCAGCCATTGAGTAGGCTACAGCCAAACAAAGTATGCATACCGCGATCCATGAGTAGATCATAACTGGAGGCCCACCAGATTGAACGCCAATGATCAGAACACCACCTAAGGCACTCCAGCTAGTGACGATGCTGAAACTGAAGCCGAGCATGCCCAGCAGACCGAATGACCGCTTGAGTTCTGGTTGATACCCCAGCTCCTCAAGCAAGGCATCTTCATGGAGGACATGGTCTAAGGCGTGCTTGTCTTCTAACATGACAGAGCTGATTGGAATCTTCGAGGTATCAACAACAATGAAATCCAAGGTAATGAGAGATGTGACGCAGAGAGGGAAATCTCTTGACTATGTTGATGGCTGGACAGTGATCCTGCCTCCATTAGATCATGCATGTACATGGTTCTCGAAGCCATTTTTTAGGTCTGGACTTGATTTGTACTCCAGTCCTATCGTTCATTCTATCTCCTCTTGGAAGGAAAAAGCAACTTAGGTTGCATCCCTGCTCTTTGTGGCTGCGTTGCATCACGGTCATCGTAGCGTTATCGGTGACAGCTAAGGTATCAACGATGGAATGCATGTTGTAGGCATCGCCAACCCAGAGAAGGTTAGCAGTATTCCCGAGCTGGAGCAATTCATAAACTGGGATGCGAACTCTAATAGCCATATCAACTCAATCACTTGGCACAGCCCTATAACATAGATTGAATAAGAAGCGATCATGACCGAAACGTACTGTATGCACAGACCTTGAGGCGTTCTCGTACAAGTACCTCTTAACTGCTTGCCATTTGCGCTTGTTTACTTCGATCTTTACTTCTCTAAGATATGCTGACAGAACTTCATTGCACATTTTCTTTTTAGATTGTCTAATATCTCACAATATCTCCGCCAATACTAGGAACAAGGGGTATCAAAGTTGCACCCTCAAACAAAACAATCCCGTTAAATCAACTGATATAGCATACACAATCTCAAGTCTCATAGCAGCGTGTAAGCTGGTTCAAGATTTTCGGGTCCTCCGTAACAATGCAACTTTGAGGTGTATGAAGTTGGAATGTCGTGGAGTTGCTTGGTATCTGGGAAAGGCCACGACAAACCGTCAAGTTGAAGCTTTTCGAAATTGCCGAGCTCGTCAGAACATATATCAAATTGGCTTGTAACAATTCCTTGCAATTCGTGCACACCCAGGGGTAGGGGAGGCAGAGGTTTATCTTTATCGGTCATGGTGGATATCCTTTTCTGAACAGGACTGGGCTCTTCTCCATGGAGTATTGTCTCTGCTGGTATATTCGTCTCAGGGTGTGGAAGACTAATCTGCGAAGCTGCCAGCGTCTCCCTGATATCGTCCAGCATCACCTGCATTGGTGCAATATACGCGACTGAGTTCTTTGATGACCACGCCAGGACGTGACCACAAACCCGGCCATGGACGTTGTCGATCACCCAGGCACCAGAGTCACCTCCGACTGAGGAAGTCAATACTTGAGCAGGCTTCAGTGAGTTGGAAGTGTTGCTTACCACCAAAGTTGCCTACTACATGCCAGCTCAACGATGAGCTATATCTGCCTTGGAATTTTACCAAGCTCATGGCGGAGGAAATCGTACCGCCTTGTAGCCCACTGGTCCGTCCGAGACAATGTACCCTGAGGCCTCCAAGCTCCTCTGTTGCTGCGATTCCGTGAGGGTAGAGGTCATCATCGGCAGCAATGTTACCGTCATGCTCCGTGCAGTAGCGCTTTCCACCTTTGACGACGTTCTGGTGTTGCAGGCGCTGATCATTGAATTTGATCAAAGCCCAGTCCACCTCGTGCTTTTTTCCATCGAGCTTGCGTCTTCGAATACCTGACGAAGCATGAACGTTACCAAGCAAATGAGACGTTAAATGTTCTTCGTCCCTATCTTCTTCCCGGGGGAAAAAGCTGTCTTCAACGTCATCGATAGCTGGCTGGGTGACCAGGTAATTGAAACGATCCTCATCATCTGGGTCGACACCTGGAGCGTCGCCAAGTGATGTATTGTCATCGTCAACCGCTGACCTATCGTCAGTCACGGAAAGTTCTAACGGCCATGTCTCTCCCTGATCATAGTCGTCTGCTGCGGAGCTGTATCCATCGTCATCGTCATCAGAAATCTCAAAGGCGTATTGTACGGGCGTACCGTCGCCGGTTTCAAACAGCATCGGAGCTTCACAAGGGGTAACGCCAGACCAGTCAGGACGTTCGTCGTCTCCTTCCGAGAAGCAATCCTCGTCGTCACTCGGTGCTTCGAGCATATGATGCACGGTCATACCATAAGGCTTCCCATCAAGTAAGATAACGCCTCCGAGAGAAACTGGCGGAAGGTGCTCATTGTCGCGAAAGGCACCTATTGAGGCACCGCAAGCTGGCTGTTGCTGATAGAACGGATTCATGGCCGGCCGTTCAAAGGTGCTGTCGCTGTCGCTGGATTTTGCTGATCGTTGGGGCATACATCGTTGTCGTCGCCGTCGCCGTCCACTAGAGTCTTTCGAGCGACTGATCTCTCCTTTGCGTATCTTGACGTCGAAAAGGTTGTTGTCGTACTTCAGATGACGATGGATTGCTGCACGAACCTCGCGAACGCTGGCGCATGTAACGATTACGGTCGGCCTTAGGCACTCAGATGTCTGACCAACCATCATCAGGTCAGCGCTAAAGGATTCTCTAATGTTCTTGACTGTTCGGTTCATTATGCGCTCAAGGCACGGCAGCAAACCTCCATTCCACTCGTCAAGAACTTCTTTTGGTGGAGGAACAGTCCAGATCTTGAGTTTTCGTTTCACTGGGCAGTTCTGCTCTGCGTGAGGATTGAGGGTAGCGTGAGGACCTGTGGCTGAGACCTTTGTCGACTGTAAGTCCATATCTTGGGTAACAGTCGTGACTTCGGACGATGGTGGGCTGTAAGATTCATCAAGGAGGCAGCAGCGTTCTAGAGGTCTCAAGACGTGAAAGCTGAATTCGCAATGCATGCCGCTGGTGTTAAACTTGGACAGTCGCTGCATCAGGGAATCCACTGCTCTGAGACAATACTGCACCGTGCGCATGTAAAGACTTCCACACTTTGCGGCAAGTTTCTTGACATAAACATTCTCGAGCCGGGACTTGAAGACATCTGTGGTGTATTTCTCTTTCCAGAAAGCATTCAGGGGCATCCAGAATCCAATCTCCAGTAGAACAAGACCAAAGCTGTAGACATCGTGTGCTTGCTTTTCCGTTTGAGAGACTGCATAACTAGCCATGGGATGTTGATATAGGCTCGAGCGATGAATGTCTGCCATTCCACCTACAGAACACTTCCCATTTCGAATATCATATCCACGCCAACCCTGATAGTAGTCTCCCGCTTTTGGTCCGCTCGAGCGAGGAAACTCCATGCTCTTATTGCTTATATTACCATGGAAAGTTCCCGTCAAGTGAAGCTGGCGGAGTTCAGACGCGCAGTTGAAGGCCAAGCGGAAACGATCTTCGAGGTTTGGGACCGTAGCGCTTACATTGTCTGCAGTGAGCTGCAAGAGGGTAGCTAGAGTTACATTGCTAGCTGCAGATCCTGCTACAGCCTCGTACGGAGGCGGTAAAGAGGTATGACTCCTTTGTTCCATCGCCAGGGGATAGGGGCTTAGAAATGCTTCCGATTTTTTCGTCGGTGAGAACTTTTCGTCTCGGTCAGGCTGGGAGGGTAAACATGCTGATTTCGAAGTTTCTGATTTCAGGGCTTCCCGCACCTTCAAAGCGGGTAGCTCCTCCGCAGACAATCGAGACGTTGTTGTCGTATCAATGACATGGTTTGGGGACGGTTGGCTAGAGCGACGGCGCGACCGCGAGAGGTCGAACAGTGTATCAATGGACATAGTCAGATCTTTTAAGAGCTCTTCGAATCGAGCTCTATCTTGTTTTGGCTTTGCCCAAATGCTGTCCTCCTGAATCTTTTCGCCAGATGGTTTTCTGGGGCTCTTGGGCTGCCTCGGGAGTCGCATCTGTTCAGCATCCTCGAGTAATTCTTGAATGGAAGACATGACGCTGGCCACGATGTCACTGAGACCAGCACGGTCCAGTGCGTCGTCAATGTCTGCCGGTTGCGCGACGTTGGCATCACTCCAATCCAAGCCCCAGGTGATCAGCCGATCTTTTTGAATTCGCAGTCTGCGCTGCAAGACCCATGAAACTGAGCTCATCTGCGCCTTTTCCGGCTCTACGACTTGTTCGCAGGTCCTCTTGGTCTCTGCATACATCTTTGTCAAGCGCCGCGGCAAAACGACACTTCGGTAGGACTCCATCTTGATACTGGGGTTATGAAGTAGAATGAGAAGCGATCAGGATGTCAATGCTTACTATGACGAAACAGAGAGTCAAGAGAGTAAATTCTCAATTGAGAAAGAGGTTGAAACTCGAAAGTTATCATAAGTATAGCATTATTACAGATTGTAGATGCAAAGCAGCAAAAGTCGTGAGATTGATGGGAAAAAGTACCCAAACTGTTGCCTAGAGTTCGTGCATTTGAGCCCTCCGCGTCAGCAACGCACACTCCTTGGAGGCGAAAGGCGAACGGCGAGTTGTGTGATTATTCTCAATAGATCGTAAGTTCTGGAGCCTACCTCCACTTTGGCTTATTGAACATCAGTTTCTGTTGCCTTGCTGAATTGGAGCCTGACCATCGTGAGGTCTCCCGGTTCCCGAAGACCTCCATGCCGCTAATCGAAAGTCTTCGTGTATCTATATATAGCTCCCACATGCGGGCTATGTCACCTCTGGGAAGTGAAGTCGACTCATTTCCCAAGCCACATTTATAAGCTCCGATTTGAACTAGAGGCTGTCTCCAGCCCTTCGAAAATCATACCAGCAAGTGTCTGTGATGATTATACTAGCCAACATTCCATGACTTTCGGGTAGACTCACATAGAACAGCCTGGTGGGCAAAGCACGGATAGCAAACACAGTCATGTAAAGTCTCACGTATAACATTATAAATGTAGAGAAACGCAGTGATATTGTACACAGAGGTTGTATGATCAAATACATACAGAACGCCTGTAGAGAGGCGCTAACATCCGATCGCATGCGGAAGCCAACCCCAAACATCCCCATCCATTCGAACCCTAACCGGTCTAACCCTGTACAGCAATCCGTTGGGAGTTCGCGACAACACCGGCTCTCTTCTCACCGAAGTTATGTAACCTCTCGCCGATGAGGTAGACCTCATCTCGAATTCTTTGCTTCCACCCCTTCAGAGCCAAGCCCAGAAAATACATACACAAGGAGCAGAAGCCCACAGCAAGCATGGCGGGATAGCTGTACTGGTACACATGGCTCTGTGTCATATTACCCGCTTGGTTGAAATAGGTCTTATTTGCGATCCACCCCAGCGGCAATGGCAGTAGAAGCCCGGTAATCATCAGCGTTGATGCCGGGAAGATGAAACCCCTTGTGGCAAGGCGTACGTCGGGGTTAAGCCATCCTCTTCGTACAACAGCACGCAAGGCCAGCGCCGGGCGAGAGTTTGAGTACCACAAGATAAGACGGCCCACCATTTTGACGTAGAGTACGCCCAGAGTCCAATCCTGGATAAAGTAGATTATATGCCGCTCGCCAGCGCCGAAGTAGGTGTGGAGCGGAACAATAAAGTAGAATTCCACGATGAGCGCGGCGAGTGAGGGCAGAACCAATGCGAATGCGGAGTAGGTATATAGAAGGCGGGCCAAACGCTCTGCGTAACTGGAAATTGTTCGAACTGCCAAGTTTGGATGTTGGTAGTAGATGGACGACCTAAAGGAGTAGAACGCGGTGCGGAGGTGTAGCACGGCATAGAGGATGCCGCCGAGAACATACACGCCAATCGAGAAAGCATACACATCGTTCATGCGCACGTGATTGGGTAACAACTGGGCAAAAATCACCCGTCCAAAGACGAGAGGCACAATAGTTATACCAACCCCAGTTATGGCGGCGAACAGCCAGATCAGGATGATGAACAGTGCGATCCGTAACTTGAACAAAGGCGGAACGTAAACCTTTGTGAACATGCCGGTTCCCTTCCCATGTAACCCATCTTCAGGATCAGGCTGCCCGTCAATCCGTTCATCGTCCCTTGTCACCTCAAGGAAGGTCCTCCCGCCTTTGGGAATTCGAACCTGATCCGATGCGGGAGCTCTGACATAGCTGCCATCCCGCACGAAATGCGCCTTAATGTTCTGGTCCTCGGCGACGAGTCCTCGGTCGTTATTCAGGACAGGATCGTGGATGTTCCCTTGCTTCCTCAAGACCACGTCCCACCAAGTACGACGTATGTAGTGACCCTCCTCGTCCTCCCGACGCTCGCCGAAAAGAAAATGGCTTAGTCGTAGAAATCTTGCGCATCTCTGAAACCACCAACTGTACATCGTTTGCAAACCATCGGAGGGTCTGAAGAATTTTACTGCCAGAGGCATAAGGAAATTATAGAAGAGAAGGTCAACAGGGAATTCGAGTACTGGCTCGTTAGAGGACCAGTGGATCGGTAGAACGCCCTCCCATGCGTAGAAAAGACCCCAGACTACGCCACCCAGACAAATGATTACCAGAGCACCATACACTAATGCGCTGAAGGCGATTTTCCGCAACTGTGTGGAAATATTGCGCTCGAGAACGTCACGTACAGGATGGAATGTGGGATCGTCGGGATCACGGATGAAATCTGGTACCTCAAAATTAGTAATTTGGTTATAAGTCGGGACTCAACAAGAGATGCGCTTACACAGGACACCATTGCGCATTATCTTTCGACACATTGACACGAACAGTGCAAAATGAAACATGTAGCATGTTCCCACAAACCAATGAACAAATAGAGCCGTGCTGGGAGAATCAAGAGTAAATCGAACTCGTGACATGATGGTAACATTTTCGAAGAGTGGCAACAGAGCCACATCTAAGAGCAAACCGCAATACAAAGGGAACACTATCATCTCGACACTGATGATGAGGATCACCTTGACCACGCCGCCGGCTTGTTGCAGCGTCTCTGCCACAATGCCGGTAGCTTTCTCTCCCCGTCGAGCGTTTGTAAGAGATCCGCTCATCTGCAAATAGATGAACCCGATGGTAGTGAAGAACCCGTAACCAAGAAGAATTGTGATGAATCGATCTTTCGTGTCCCAATAGGCCAGACTATAATCAAGTGGCAGCGTTCGACGTGGGTAGTCAAGTGTAATGCTCAACGGGTTCATGAGCAGAAGAGAGTGTACGTAAGCCGTGACAGCTGCTGCTCTACTAACGAGGGCGGCGGGTAACGTACTTGCTGTCGCAAAAAGGGTGTCCTTCAACGACCAAAGCGAACGTGGACTCTGTATTGCCTGCCGTAACAAATCGATGACGGTTTTCGGCGCGAGAAAGAACACGAACCTGAATGCGTTGCCTATATCGGCTTTGATAACGCGCAAGGCCTCGTGAGACACAATTGAGAAAGTGGGCAACTCTGTTTCAGAAAGGCCGATGCTCGTGTTAATCACCTTCTTGGCGAGTCTCTCCAGGCCTTTCTCCGCGACTAACCTCGCAGCTTTGGCTAAGGCGCCCGATTGTGTGAGTCTCATTACACTGGGAAACATCTTCCCAAGGAGTATGAGCAATAGTCGAAAGCAAACATCGATCCAGTAAATTAGGCATCCCACGGCGAAGACGCAAACGTCGACGATGGTATCCGCGGTAGAAGAAAGAAACCGTAGGGGAAGCCTTATCATCATGGTCACCGGATTTGCCAGAAGTACTAACACCAATTTGCCCCAGATGTAAGGCAGCCAAACACCGGCAGCCACAGTTGTGGATATAAGGACGGCACTAAACACCCCGTTCTGCAACAATCCAGTCAAGGGTCCTTGCATTCCAATAAGTTCCATCACGCCTTCGAGGTCTTCTCCGTCCTCGATCGCATTTTGATCGTTGGGATCTGGATTTGCATCCAGGTCAGGGTGAGTCACAGGATCTTCCGCCACTTGTGGTTGTTGAGCAACAGGCTGTCCACGGTTAATGGGCACAAACGGTGCCTCTGCAGCAACATCTTGCACTACCTCTTCAGAGTCTTCGCCAAGCCCTTCTTGACGGCGCGCCAGGTGTAGCCGTTGGTGAACCGGTTGTTTGCACCGCCGGC
>QQTW01002660.1_pt1 | contig 13070 bp, 16 predicted proteins | sample 1904831 | NCBI WGS metagenome assembly QQTW01 (sample SAMN09435610, study PRJNA476489) | Subsurface metagenome, whole genome shotgun sequencing project. | reverse complement strand
CCGAAATACCCATTGCCTACGATCTGCTGAATCAGCGCCTGTGTCCCGGCGACAAAGGAATAGTCAGGAGAAGAGCAGTGATGCAACACTGAAAGTTCAGTCTCTACATAGTGGATGTCAGTTGGGCAGCCGCTCTCATGGCCCTCTGGCTTTTCAAAAGCACGAAGCAATACTCAAGATTACAGATATCTCGCAACAATCCAATCTGTCGTTCATGGCAACAGAACAAAGCCCACAGGCTAGGGCCTCGACGGCGGATGAGACACCTGTCTATCATTGCGACCACACCTCACCGACGCCGTCAACAAAGTAGCAGGCACCTTTCCAATACGCAGATCCAACCGAGCCACATGAGGCAGCTGCTCGATTTGACATCTCAGACTATCCAAATGGGATTTCGATTCTACTCGTAATCGGCACCCTCGTGCTTGTGCTGTTTGCAAGCAATCTTCAGACGACTATCATCACTACGGCGATTCCTCGCATCACGGATGATTTCCACTTCGTTGACGAGTAAATATTTGCACAAGTTTACATGTTTAGCCTCGCATTCTCTGCTAACAGATGTGTACAAGAGTTGGATGATATGGGAGTGCAGTCTTTCTCACAGTCTCCTCGTTTCAGGGAATTTGGGGCAAAGCGTACAAATTTTTCTTTCTGAAATGGAAGTACTGGATCACCACTCTCGTGTCTGAGATCGGCAGCACCATCTGCGCTGTTGCACAGAATAGCGCCACGCTGATCTTTGGGCGTTCTGTTGAGAGCACTGGTGGGGCCGGTATGGCCTCTGGGTCTTTCGTCATGGTTGCCTTCACGGCACCGCCCAAGCTTCACCCCACCTATATGGGCACGATGGGTGGTACTTACGTCGTTACGGTTTTCATCGGTCCACTTGGCGGTGTTTTGACACAGGCTCCACCTGGAGACGGTGCTTTCGGATCAACTTGCCTACTGGTGCTGCCCACGCCGCCGTCCTCTGCTTCCTCTCCAAGCCGCCCAGAGTATCTAAGCCCGTGCAGACGCCGCTCAAAGAAAGGTTCTTGTAGAAGGATGTTCTGGCAGGGTCTGCACCCTGTGTACCGTCCCATGCTACCTACTGGCCATGTAGTGAAGCGCTGTCAGCAAGCCGTGGAGTCACCGCGACGTAATCGGCACGCTCATCGGTTTGTTTGTCCTGACCATTGTCTTCATCGTCAACGAGTGGTACGTTAACGAACGTGCGCTGCTCATGCCGCGTCTGCTCAAGAAGCGCCGGGTCTGGACGACATCGACTTTGACCTTGCTGGCTTCGGGCGAGTATTTTGCCTTGATCTACTACCTGCCAATCTACTTCCATGCAATCAAAGGAACGGTAAGCATATAGCCTGGAGACCGTCGAGTGGAACTCGCTAATCCCCGAGCACTTTCAGACTGCCACTGAATCTGGTATACAGAATCTACCCATCATTGCAGGCGCCAGCGTCCTGAGCGTCAGTGCCGATTGGGTGGTGAGACTTGGGCCACTGGGTATTCCTCCTGGGCTGGGCTCATTCATCGTCATCGGCAGTCGCGCCATGATCTACACCTTTGAGGTCGAGGCCAGCATCGGTTTCGGCACGGGATTTCAGCTACCCATCATCGGCAACCAGGCCATTGTGGAGCCGCAAGACATCTCCAGCGTGTCGGACATCACCTTCTTCTTCCAAATAATGGGAGCCGCCATCTTTGTGTCGGCAGAACAGGCGGCATTTGCCAAACAATTACTGGCAGGCATTACTACCGAAAGGTTAGGTGTTGATCAGTCATCAATGCTCTCCACTGGTGCCGACGCCTTGGCCACTACTGCAGCGGCAACAGGCTGCGCTACGTCACTAATGCGTACATGCTAGGCCTGAAGGCCGATACTGCGCAGTGCATTGGGGTTTCGGTATTGTCCGTCTTCTTTGCGGTGCTGCCGAGGTGCTGCCCGAGGTGGGAGAAGGTGAGGTCGGACAAGGAGCAGAAGACGTGGGGCTTCAAATCTGATCCAGAATGATCAGCTCTGGTTCGTTTACCGAGGAACAGATTGAGGCCATTGAAGTGGATCGGGAATTAACTTTCAGCACCGTCTTTCAGCACCGGCTTTCAGCAAGGATTTATCAAGTAAGTGGCTTTTAAACCTATCAACGCTGTTCTTTTGGCGGAGGGGTTGATGCATCCTTTTTCTCTGATCACTCAGATTCCATTGACAGTTGACTGGCGCCGCACTGACACTTCTATTTTCCGACGCCCGGAATTATGCCACTCCTCAGCTTACATCACGCAGTCACTGCCATGGCGATCACAGTATCTGGGAGCATCTATTTTCAACTCTATGTTATTTCTCAATTCGGTCCCATTATAATCGACATTTTGATATCTGATTCCCGAAGCAACCCCAGGTGTGATGCATCTCCGGGTGTCCCACATCAACCGCCCTGAAACAACGCAGCATGCCAGAGCGTGGCTTGCCTTGGACACCCGGACGATTCTTTCGGTACACAGAGCTTGCCCCGAGATGCTTTTGGAATCCTTACGCAGAGCCTTCACCGCATACTTAAGGTGTCGTTGAAGCACCAATGGATGAACAGATCCAACGTCTCGTCCGCGTTATCCCTCGACATACACTACATCTCAGCGCGCAGGAGTTCGCCCCGATCCGAGACCATTGTAAACGAGGCAGATTTTTGTGACGAAGGGTCTGCGTTTCGGCGGCCGCTTGACTCGGGGGCAGTCGCAGGCCTTGGAAGCAAAAGGTACGAGTACGCGAATGCTATGCTCTTAGCGAAGCCGCATGAGCACTGGTCCTAACTCGTGATGGGGAAATGGTCGGGAATATGGCAAACCACACGGTTTCCAAGTCACAGGTACGGAACATGGCTGGCAAAGGTGATGTTCTTATATTTTCACCACAAGGTGCGGCTGGGGACGTCTTAACATAATTGATATTATTAGTATAGAGCGTAATCATTTTACGGTGCGGTAACATAGTCTTGGCAATAGAAACACAGAATGACCACCTTTCCTGGAGTGGATTGGCGTACCCGCCATTTAGCGCATTAAGTGCTGCAGTCTTGGCAGATGGAACATCAAGCATCAAGAGTTCAGATCTTTCATCGACATCGACATCGACCTACTGCATTTGCGAAATAATACGGTTTCATGGAGTCATCAAGCCATTCGCCGGCCTCAACTACCCACTCTTCCATTTCCGTATCTGTGAATAGTTATTGTCGTAGTTGTTGTTATGAAGAAACAACGAAATTGAGTAGAATTCGTCGAAAATTCGTTGTTTCTACCGCATCGTTCTGATTGCACGCATTTGCTGTCGAGCACTCGTAATGCGGAAAGGTTAATTAATTTGTAAGATGAATACAGGTATATTTCGGCAAGCTGTAGAATTGTTCCCACATGTAGGACGTTGAGCGATAAGCGATACTTATCGGGATGAGAACATTTCATAAACGCTCAGACACCCACAACCCATAAGGTGTAGCTCCACAACCAAGACTTCTTGTCAAAAACTCCACAACTTCTTCTGTACACAACAGCACAAGCAGCTTCGCCCAATGGACTATCAGAACCGCGCAGGCTCCAAATTCGGGGGCGGCGGCGTCGCCTCCCAGAGCGCCACGAATGCGGACCGGCGGGAGCGTCTGCGCAAACTGGCGCTCGAGACCATCGACCTGGACAAAGACCCGTACTTCTTCAAGAACCACGTGGGCTCCTTCGAGTGCCGGCTCTGCCTCACCGTGCACCAGAACGACGGGTCCTACCTCGCGCACACGCAGGGCCGCAAGCACCAGACCAACCTCGCCAGGCGCGCGGCGCGGGAGCAGAAGGAGGCCAAGGATGGCGCGGCGGCGCTGGCGGGCATGCCGATGACGGGCGGGGTCGCCGTCCGCAGGAACGTGGTCAAGATCGGCCGGCCGGGCTACAAGATCACGAAGACGCGGGACCCCTTCACGCGGCAGCACGGCCTGCTGTTCCAGCTCCAGTATCCCGAGATCTCGCCCGGGGTGGAGCCGAGGGTCCGGTTCATGAGCGCCTACGAGCAGAAGGTGGACGACCCCCCCGACAAGAACTTCCAGTACCTCCTCGTCGCCGCCGAGCCTTACGAGACCTGCGGCTTCAAATTGCAGGCCAGGGAGGTGGATCGCAGGGAGGATCGCTTCTGGACCTGGTGGGATAATGACAGCAGGGAGTTTTGGTGTCAGGTCATGTTCAAGACGGAGAGGGACGAGAGGTACTCGAACGTGCCGGGTCTGGCTCCGAGTGCGTCTAGGAGGTGAGGGTGGGATGTCGTCTACAGTATGGGGCCTTTCGCGAGTGAGCGAGCATTGCAGGTGTCTGGAAGGCAGACATGTCTAGAAACGGGGTTGCTAATAGTACCTAGCACTTCTTCCACAATTCTGTTGGTCTTCATAAAATCAGCACCTTGCTTCTTTGATCTCGCTGTCAGTCAATTAATACAGTGGCCCAGGACACCGTCGCTATGCCATATACTTGAGCACTTTTTATGATTCCTAGTTCTTCGTCTCTCCTCTTGCACCATAACCGGCCTGCTGCTTTGACTGCCCCTGCTGCTGTGTGTGCTCCGCTTGCTGCTCGCGTTGTTGTTGTTGTTGTTGTTGCGGCTGCTGTTGCGGCACAACCGCCCTGTCATCAAAAAGATCCCCAAACTGCTTCAAACTGAAATCCCGATCCACCAAAGTCTCTACTGCCCTCTGGTAATCTTCCTGAGCCTTTCTGTTGTTCCACCCACTACCAGGCACATACTGCTTGTCATTCCCGTTCTGCTGCCCGGCCGTCGTCTCCCCAGCCCTGTTCGTCCCATTCCCATTCCCATTCGCACCATCGTAGGCTGCCGCTCCGTCGCCACTACCCATCCCACCCATCTCTACCGAGTCGTTGGGCTCCGTCGCTACCTGTTGTGAAGTAGACTGAGACCGTGGAGGGGACAGCTCGCCTGGCGCGATTGCGTTGAGGTGGTTGTTCTTAGGTGTTGAAGGTCGATCGGAGGAGGGGAAGAGGTCTTGATCGTCGTCGTTGTAGAGGTTCTGATCTGAATCGTGGTCGCCTTCGTTGGAGGGGGTAGAGAGCATGGAGGAGTCAGGGTCATTGTCTTCGGCTGGGGAAGGAAACGTCAATATTAGTCTGCGTCCGTACTTTTTAGAGAGGGTGGTGATGGACTGTGTAATTACCTGACATATTTGATGACAAGTGAGTGAATTTCATGTGTTGGAGGCGGTTACAGGCGAGCAAACAACGTGAAAGGTATGGGTTTGAGTGGTAGGTCGGGGTACAGCAGGCATCAATCGACAATCTAATCTTATCTAATCTAGCGATGGACAACACTTGGTCATTTGTCGCAACATTTTTGTACTACATCCAGGGCTGAAAGCTTACTTATGTGTATAGGCAAGTCACAGCATGCCATGGCAACATCCTCATCATCTCTGACAGCTTCTTCGACTTTCACATTTCCTCCTACTTACTCCTTCCCACCCTTCTTCAGCCCACAACCAAATGCCCAGACTCGCTCAGCTCAACTATACAAATGGTCGACCCTAGTCCAATCGTACTGTCGTCACCACCGTATATACAAGCTCTTTCTTTCAGATGCCCTGGAATCGCCCCTCTTCCACAACTCGAAGCTAAAGCGTCGCCTCTCAGCACAGGACGCAAAAGCAGTGATTGACTACATGGCCAGTAAGGAGGGTGATAATCGCGCCGAGTGGATCGGACCAGCTACCGAAAAAGCAAGCGCATGGATCTGGTGGCGCAGGCCGGAGGAATGGGCTGGGGTTCTGGAGGCTTGGGTTGATGAGACGGGTCAGAAGGGAACAGTCTTGACGCTGTATGAATTAGTGGAGGGTGAGGCAACCGAAAGCCAGGACTTCCATGGAATGGATATGGAGGTGCTGAGAAAGAGTCTGGCGACTCTGGTCAAGAAGGGAAGAGCGCAGGTGTTTGGAGGAGAGGGACAAGAAGGAGTCAAGTTCTTTTGAATCGATTCTCTGCGCTTCCAAACAGTCAATACCTACCTGCCGTCACTCCAACACTGGTACTGAACACCGAGAAAGACGTCTAAGCTATACAACACTCAGCTTTTGTTAAACACTGCGGAGCAAAACAGTTCTCCAAAGGTCGGACAATTACCACAGTACGAGAATCAGCGAAGCTCATGAGTACCCACTGGCAAGATCTCCTGCGCCATAGCCGATTCAACCAACCACTCCGATCGCACAATTCTCGGGATCTTCCTGCTGCCCTCAGCCATCTGTCGGAACTTGGACCAGAGACGTTCTTGGTCTTGCCCGCTGATCAAAAAGACTTCTGCCTGGGATGCCTCATCTGCCGTGCTTGTTTCGCTGTCCGCTCGTCGTGACGGCACCATTGTTCCTGGTCTCCCTCGATACAAATTGCATTGGCCTCCATTGGCTTCGACGATGGATTTGTAGGTCTCGAAACCTCCATGGATATTCTCCACGCAGTATATCGTGCGACCTTCAAGTAACTTGTTGCGGTTCTCCTTGGCTCGCTTCTGTGATTCGGCGAGCGAAAAGTGAAAGCGCTTCTCGTTTGCTTTGTCTTGCAAAAGGAAGTCTTCTGGGTCTAAGAATTCGTCCTTTTCAAGGCATTCGTCGACGAAACTGGTGGATACGATGGTCGGCGCATACGCCATGGCCGAGATGAACTTGTGAGTCCGAAGGATGCTTGGAGCTGCAAGATGGGTTGCGCGAGATGGGTCTTGAGTCACAATGATTCCAAGATCTCTTAGTTGTTTCTGTGAACGTCAATTAGGAACAGAGACTGGAGGTGAAAGGGATGAACCTTATTGGCATCTTCGAGTTTGGGATGTGAAAGCCATTTCTTGTATCCTGATATTAGTAGATGAATTGTAGTTCGAGCCGTACCACTTCGCAATCGTTTCGACTCTCCTCCTTCGGTCACATCACTATCAGGATCCTCAGTGATCGATCTCTTCCGACCAGCTCCTACTCGGTCTGGGTCGTTCTTTCGACGTCCACCATAAACAACACCACCTACTCTTTTCTTTTCTTTTTCGTACAAAGTGATATCCGAAACAATGTCATGAAGACGTGCGACCGCTGCGTCTTTAGCCTTGCGACTGCTTGTTGTTGAGGGAGTTTGGTTCTCTTTGCCATCACTAACAATCCCTCCTACTACAAGAGTCCGCATCTTGCCGGCCTCCGACTTTCTCTCCGCACCTGTAGGAATTTGCGGCGTAATGGCGGTATGAGCACTATTTCTGACTGCCTTCTGCCTCACGTGAGGCGTTCGAGGAGTATTTACCGAACTGCTAGTCGGTATCGGTGCCATGTTTGGGTCTTTTCGTTGCATGGGTTGTGGTTCAACCTCAGCGTCTTCCATTTCTGTATCCTCGGTATGAAAAAAAAAATGCTCCAAAGCATGACGATCGATTCTAGTTTGCCCTACGACCTCTCCGAGATTGGTTCGACGGGGGAAATGCGTATATCTTGAATTTGTGATGCTCTGTGTCTTCCACTTCGAATAGCTCTCTTCTAGCCACAGGTGATTGATAATGTGCACTCCCCAGTCCTTTGCGGCCGCACATTTCTCGCTCATGATATGTGCAGTGATCAGATGGGTATTGTCCTGTTTGAGTGTCTTCGTACATTCTGCACCGGCAGCAATAATAAGATTCTCCAAGTATAACCTGGCCTCCCCACTATAGTTGGACAAGCTGATGCGGAACGCTTGGAAACCAGGAAGGCCACTGCGAGCAACAGGATAGTGTAATAACCGACGCGTAGGCGACGTCCAAGAATTGTTGGTGATCAGATAGTAGAGCCAAGCAAGGTTGCCAACGTCTTTGCCAGCTTGCGACGTCAGACGGTAGTCTGTTCCTTCACGATACTTGCATACGAACATGTCAGCCATGCGGGCATCTTCAGTCACATGACCCCTACTCTCCTCGACCAAACCTTTTAGAACATCCTTGAGATGACTGCCTATACCAAGATCTTGAGACAGCATAATTTTCTTCCTGGCAAAGACGTGAAGAGGACCACGTGGTGAGCGGATGGGGGTTGAGGACGGAGCACGAGATGGATCAGGATCAATGGCACCCGTGAGGTGTCCATTTTGCGCAGCTCTCGGTACGATAGCACTGGACGGGCGAAGGATCTCAGGATCTGGCAGGAGGTATGGATTTTCGTCGATTCGCCGTCCGAGTTTGAGACAGTCATCGAACCTTTGACGATTGTCAGCAAACAGGCGTCACAAGAAAGAAGAATCAAGCCTACCAATGGGGCAGTACAATCTTCATGTTTAATTTCCTCATAGCAACACTTCTGCAGATTTCCGAATCCATGGTCAACGCGACGATATGTGTAACCATACTCGAAACTTTTGCAGAGTGCAATCCTCCCATCGCCAGTACACCACCAATGATCGCATCCTTGTCGCCTTCGGGCAAGTCGGCACAGCAAATAACGACATTAGACATGAATAGTCGAGGATCCGAACTATATTGGCGAGGATTGGCGAGCTTTGATCTAGCTAGGGAGGCATCGACCCATTGCGGTTTAATTACTGGTATTAAAGCATCTGATGCGGCATCATAGCTGGGAAAGTCGCAAGTGGCGCAAACGATATGGGTGAGTTCTTCAAGTGGCAGGTTTTCGCCATCGTATTGATCTGTCACAATTTCTCCACCGTGCAACTTGAGAGTGCTTACAAGCTGAATTTTGTTAGGCAATGAGCCGCAGTCGGTGAGCATCGCATACCTTCTTTGCAGCGTCAACATCCAGGCCGTCACCACAAACCAGCGCAAATCGACATTGCGCGAAGAGTGCTGGAGTAGCCTCGTCAACCTCCATCGGAGCCATGAGACCGAGGGTTTAACCAAAGGTGTGCTTGCAGGTATCTAAGCGATTTAAAGTAGCATGGTCAGCATTGTTTGGCGGCCAATACCTGGTGGGATTAGGTCTTTGAAGATGGATATAATGTGCAACACATAATCCTACGTAAGACGCGTAACGCGGTCACGGATTATTGCCAAGATCATCGTCGTTACACCACTACAGCAGCTATCCAGACCATTTGCGCATCTTCTCCCACGACATCACGTGCAAATACCATTTTTGCCATTTGCAGTCCCGTAGCAGGCTGCAATACAGTGCTTCAGCTTTCATCTCACATAAAATCCGTCCACGACCAAGGCACACATGCTCAGAATCGCGGAGTCATGCCTGGAACGCGGGATGGCCCACTGCAGTAGCAGACCCGACACCAACGGCTTGAGCGCGGCACCACCTAGCCTCGGCAGGATGGGGCGGGATGGTTACATAAAATGCTCCAATCAGCAGGGCTGCTATGTTTTTGTCTAAAGAATCTCACTCCCATCTGCCGGATCTCGGATTTTGTGCTGCCTTGAACTCTGGATATGTCAGCACATTTGTTCCGTGTTGAAGAACACGTCGTCCCAAGTCAGCACATAAGAGAGTATCCGCGTGCTACCGCAGATAAGCAGGAAGATGTGCTCAATCTGGCCGTAAAGCAGTACACCCCGTTAAACAACTTGGATCCGCAACCGGGGGACGTTACCATAATTGGCGCGCATGCCAATGGCTTTCCCAAGGTAAGGTTGTCTGAGAAGGAGACCATACGTAGCTGAAAGTTGCGAAGGAGCTGTATGAGCCTTTATGGGACGAGATCCTGGCTCGCTCGGAGCAACATGGTTTCCGCATCCGAGGCATATGGATAGCCGACATTGTCCATCAAGGGGATAGCGGTATACTGAACGAACGACTTTTGGGTAATGATCCTGGATGGCATGATCACGCCAGAGACCTTCTACATTTGATCAATTTAAAACGTGATCAGATGCCGCGACCTATCGTCGGCGTTGGACACAGCTTCGGAGGAACTCATTTGTACGCACCTCAGCCCCTACGATCGCGGCGAGGCTGACCTCAAACAGAGTATCCCTGTCGCTAATACATCCTCGACTACTTACAACGCTAGTTCTGCTCGACCCTGTTGTCATTTCCCCAGAGAGACCTTCTGGTTTCGAAACATACGACGTTGCGAGATTGTCGACCTGGCGAAGAGACCTTTGGCGCTCGCGGGACGAGGCAGCCAAGAGCTTCAAGAAAAGCAAGTTTTACGCCGCTTGGGATCCTCGAGTGCTAGATAGGTGGCTTCAGTATGGTCTGCGAGATCTACCCACCATTTTGTATCCCGACTCAACTGAAGGGGATCAGAGAGTCACGCTCAAGACTACGAAACACCAGGAAGTATTCACCTTTACTAGGCCCAATTTTGAAGGCTTTGAAAGAGGTCACTTTGATCGGAAAACCCACATTGATATGGAGCCAGAAGATGCAGCCAACTTGAAATTTGTTCGCCCGGAACCTTTGGATGTCTTCTGTCGTTTGCCCAATCTACGTCCCAGTGTGCTATACATATTTGGAGGTGATTCTGACATGTCAAACCCTGAGCGGAGAAAGGCCAAGATGGATGTGACTGGAGTCGGGGTGGGAGGCAGTGGTGGCGCAAAAGACGGGAAGGTCCATGAAGTTGTTTTAGAAGGCATTGGTCACCTCGTAGCCATGGAAGCCGTGGGTCAATGCGCTGAATCTGCTGTCCAATGGATTGGCGCAGAATTGAAGATATGGAATGCAGACGAGGAAGAATTTAGGAGCTTATGGGCCAAAAAATCACTGACAGAGAAGACTACTATCGACGAAAAGTGGCGTGAAATGATAGGACGAATCCCAGGAAGCTCTAAAGCAGCAGACGAGTCGAAGTTGTGAGCTTTGAGCCGGATGCATACCACAAATAGAAGCGTGGACAGTGACGGAGTGCCGAAATCTTGGCACCCCTGAGCTACTGCGCCAAGACCTCCCTCGCGTGCCTCTTCTACCCTCGATCGAGTAAGAAGGGAAGTTTACTGTTTTCAACACAGCTGTTCATACTTGTTTCAGTTGACCCCTTGTCAGAAACGGAACTATGGGTCGGCCACCACAGCCGCAGTGATGCCAGGTTCTCCTCTTATTGTGCTCATGCCAACTATGAAAGGGTCTTCGGTGTTGCGAAGGAAGGATTCAACGTCTGGCTTGATGTTTGTTGCGATCCTGGTTCGAGCTTGCATCTTTCGAGTGTGCGGAACCTTATGGAGGAGTAGTCAATTGGAATCCTGCATGGCGCTGTCAGATACAACGAATGTCTTTATTGATTTCATGACAGATCTGTTGGCGAATACAGATAGAGGAGCTGGAAAAGCACGCCATGTTTCATGGATGGGCAGTCAATTCCAACCTGGGTAGATAGAACAGGCCGGGTTCACAAATGTTCGTACTGTATAGGCGATATCAGATTCCAGTACTTTAATTCAAGATCCTCTCTGGCTGCCCACTTCTAGGTGTGTGAGATCTCACTATCGGATAGCTTCTATGATAGGCAGTCTCGATCCAAAGCTTAAAAAGGTTTCTTTTCGAAGACACAAATTATTTCGAAGGAAGGAGTTGGTGGGTGCTAGTGTTGAGGAATGTGCGGACAGGATGAATGTAGATTGATCAGAGGAAGGTGCAGATGAGATGAATATAATCGGCAGCTCTGGGGGCTGCTGGACTCTTTTTCCGAACAGACCAAACACAGTATCTGACCCTGCAACATCTTTACAGGGTGGACTCTGACCTGCTCTGAATAAACGCCACAACAGACATCCAGCGGGCGCTGGCTGAATGTGGCGTAAGCACAGCGAGTTGATATACATCAATGTGAGATCTCGTGGCAGATCCCCGTATGACGATGCAGCGTACACCAACCATGTTGATGGGAAAAGCGGTGTTATTATCTGTAGTGAGAACTACAAGGAGCGAGACGCTAATACCCCCAGTCGTTGGTGCCCTATTTGTCACCATATCGTATTCCGCGACTACTTCCACGACTTGAAAGATTATCTGCTTGGAGAGACCCTCGTCTGGAACTGGCGGGAATACTTATCCAATTCAACCGGACAACCCAGGAGTGATGCAGGTCACAGCATCACTCATTCTTAAGGCGCTTAGAGTGGGAGACGGACCCCATTTCTAGGTGCCGATGAGCATCCTAATGATCAGAACAATCCTGAGGCGGTCTTCGGACGTACGGTGACCTTTAACTACCCGGGTGGGCTATCGTGAGCCCAGCGCAGCTCGAGGACGGATTTGTTCCCCGTATCGTAAGGGGTAAGTTGTCACAATACCGCTCACCATTCTTCTCTGAGGCAAAATTCCGACCCTGCACCTCCGCGCGGTGCCTCTGGGTATCACCCCTTGTCGTGGTGGTAGCTAAGCAGGGCGGTAAAACGAAAACAACAGCGGAACAGCAAGCTTCGATCTTTTCATTTCACCCTCTTTGGTCCAGAATGGACAAAAATGATGCTGTCCGCACAACAAATGTGTCATTCTTGGCACTACTCTTGGTAGACTGTATTCCCGCACTCGTTCAATACAAATATTTCCTCCAACGCTGAGTCCTTTCATGATCATTTTCACGAGCTACAACCCCGTCCTCTTTTCCAGTCTAACACCCTCAACTACAAGCATACCAGAGCTCTACCCTGGAGACGAGAATCTACGGTTTCCGATCTCAAGATAGAAATCATACTGTTCTCTGTTTGAGATTTTGTCTACCTTTGCTGCTGATCCGTCACAGCACCATTTCTACAAATCTACGCGGCCATATCTCAACACGGATTGCAGCAATCTCACTCGATCTATTAAAGACCGGCGCGTTTGCACTACAGCTTGTCCGAGGATTATGGCATCCTCGGTCACTCTTCGCGAGAATCAAGGCGTAGCTGAGAAAATCTATCGCTCAAATCGTGAAATTGATAAGTATTGGCTGTCAGTCGTCATCGAAGAGCCAGTTTCCGATGACTTAAAAGCATTGGTCAGAGCAGATCTCAAGAAGTCATGGCATTTCCAGAGGGATATGAAGTTTCGCGAGAATATGAAGAGGAGATGGGCGGCGACAGACTATTACAGAATACTTCTGAAAGACCCGGTTGGCAAAATGAAGCGCAGACATCTTGA
>QQTW01002659.1_pt1 | contig 13071 bp, 14 predicted proteins | sample 1904831 | NCBI WGS metagenome assembly QQTW01 (sample SAMN09435610, study PRJNA476489) | Subsurface metagenome, whole genome shotgun sequencing project. | reverse complement strand
CCACAGGGGTGCACTACATGCACATCGAACGCCCAACGCGCTTATACTAAGCGGGCGATGTGTCAAGCGGCGTCGCATAGCAGCAAGCCCTGAAAATTGGCTAGAAACCGAAATATGAACGTTTTTCGGATGATGACCCTGGGAGAGACCAAGATTTCGGACATGGTGCAAGGGCATATGCGGGACTTTTCTTGCCGCGAACCAACCCGGTCACGCGTCGAGATCTACGGCCGAGGTGGATGTCAACCCCTGCCGGCCGTCAGTGACAGGTGTTGTTGGTGAAAACAAGTACCCGTTGAAGATGCTGCGATTAATTTCTGGTGCCTGCAGGGCGCCTGGTACGTAGGCTCCGTCCACAGATTATTGATCCAGATGCGGGACAGTTTTGGAAAGCATGTGATGTCCTAGCCCCTAAACATCCGAGTGTGCGATGATACCAATCCAGATCACGTTGAGATGGAACGGTAGCGGGGCTCATGACATATCTCCTTGCGCTGGCCAGACTCGTTTGCCATATCGCCAGAAATCAACATCTCCCAGCATCGTTCTGTCCTGCATTGGCGGAAGATGTCAATGTTGCACGGTAAATTCTTACTTGTCCAGAATGAATAGTAATACAATAGTTCTTAGGATCAACCGCACTAGAGCGGATTCCAACCGCCTCAATGGGCAACGAGGAACAGGAAGTAGAATCTCAAGGACGCCGTAGAAAGAAACGTGTCGATGAGCTCGTCCCTATAGGGCTGAGGCTGATGGATCTGGCTGTTCGTGATCGTCTCTTGGTTGAGTCTCACAAGACCCAGCTGCAAATCACGGTAGGTGGGCAGCACCCAGCACAGCAGCCCGTTCTTTGCAAATCCCAATGGACGTGGTTTATCTGCCGAAACCCCCTCTTGTCCGTCACCGTGCAGCCATTGGAAACGGCACCTGTTCCCGCGTGACTGGTCAGCTCTTTCGCTCGGGTTTGAGAGCTGCCAAACGATCAGTGCAGCGGAGGACCTCCTTCAATCCCTCAGAGAGAATTAAGATAGCCGATCCAGATTTTCAAATGAATCTGTAGCGCAACCGCACTTCTTTTTAAACCCAACAACGTCCCATTATACAACAGCGTGATTGCCGGCGATAAACATCGGAATTCTTATTTCTGATTCCAGGAAGATGCACCTTTAGGGGCACATTTGGGGGATTGAATGTATGGCCAATAGTCATCGTGATAGTTTCCAAGCCTTACGCCGCCTGCTTTGGCCACCTTGCAACACTCGAGGGAGCTTGGAGATGCGATGAAGCGGAGCGGGCTCTTGAACCTTTTAGGGATTTCCCCGACTCAGAAGCTGCCGGGCAGCTATTCTGGCACTCCGACAGGGCTTTGAGGTTGATCCGGCCACGCAGACTTCGGTGTCAGGAGCGATGAAGCTTCAGAGATCAGGCGACGCCGTTGCCAAGCAGCTGTCCCCGGAAAGCCAGTGTGACGTTGGGCGAGGGAAGCTGTCTCTCTGTTCCCGTTGTTCCCTTCTCTTTCCTAACGCACAATTGTCAGCGGATGTTATCGTAGAGTAATTGGTGATAGACTTTTATGAACGCAACGAGTATGGCGTCCATACTCTCTGAGTGGATATAGTACCTAGGAGTCCGAGTGCTACATATATAGCATCCAGCGATTGGGAGCACGGAAACGATAGATCGCTAATTGGGTTGAAGGCCATAAGAGATCAAACCCAATATCGACCCCATCGAAGTAGACTGTGAAACTGAGCTTCAAGTGGTGCCTGCGTCGCGTGTGCGGGCCTCCGCATTCTTTCAACGCGACACCGCGAATTTCCGACATGGAGTTGTTACTATAATCTGCAGCGATCCCTGCGCGACCGTTTATATCTTTTCCCTACAGAGGTGTTGTGTTTAAGTTCCTGAAGTGAACCCGCCGAAAACAAATACCCGTTGGAGATGCTTATTGGCGTATGCGGAGGTCAGTCAGCTCGCCCTTGGAGAAGGGTGTTGCCTGAGAGATAGCAGGGATTTGTGCAGGCAAGTCGTCCATCGCGGAATACCTCATAGCGAAGCATGCCTTTCGTCGCATCTCTCTCGCTCGTACCGCTGCCACTCCGATGGTGGAGAAATCAGCCTCGAACGTTCGGGTGCCGGATCACGACGAGGATACGGATGCGGCCGCGCATACATTCGAGGATGCTGGCTCCCTGCTCGACTTCGTGACCACCCGCTGGAGGGAGCGATGGGTGACGACGTCTGTGTGGGACGAATCTGTGCTTGACGTCCTCTTACAACGACCCTTCTTCCTTCTTGTCAGCGTCGACGCACCCGTCAGTGTTCGGTGGAGCCGTTTTCGAGCACGCTGTGCCCATTATGCGCTCACTCCACCAACGCTAGAAGAGTTCGTTGTGCGAAATGACATGCACCTCTTCTCGCCTCTTGGAGGCATCGCCCCGCTCATACATAGGGCGCAGCTGCGTCTTTTGAACTCATCTCCCTCGCTCGAGAAGCTTCATGTGGCATTGCAAGTCGTTGATTTACCCAATGAGGCGAGGTTAAGACCAAATTGGGACCAATATTTTATGCAGCTGGCAGGCCTGGCTGCTCAGAGGAGCAATTGCATGAAACGGCGCGTTGGGTGCGTCCTCGTCCAGGAGCGTCGAGTTATAAGCACCGGATATAACGGAACACCAAGGGGCATGCGAAATTGCAACGAGGGAGGATGTAAGTGCTGCTAAGCTCACCTTGCCCTTGATGTACAGCTTTCGGGGCCGATGAGCGGATACAGGGTTTCTCTGATGGCGAATGAGTAGGCCTTCGGTGCAACAGCGGTCAACGGGCGGGTATTTCTCTTTCAACCTGCCTCTGCATACATGCTGAGGAAAACGCATTGCTCGAAGCCGGCCGTGAAAGAATCCGCGATGGCTCCATCCTCTACTGCGATACGTATGTTTATCATTCAGCACTCCCAATGGTCGGAAGACACCATCACTGATACAGAAACCTTTTAGTTGTCCCTGCCTAACTTGCAGCATCAAGATCACCCAAGTAGGAATCTCGGAAGTTGTCTACAGCAGAGGATACGGAATGGACACTGAGGTCAGTCAGTTTTCCTCGATCAGATTGGTTGACCCGTAGCTTATTTGATTGATTGCTCCTAACGCTCATGCCGCCGCTTATAGACTGCTGCAGTCTTTAAAGAAGGAGGCGTCCGGCTGAGGCAGTTTTCTCCCGTACGTGGTTTGGGCCCCTGTCATCTCATAATGACTGTCTTCATTGACTGCTATGCATCTTGCAGGTCCCAGAAGGCCTCATAGATCTCAACAACATGGACCAAGACACGGTAACAGACGCAGCCTTTAACAGCAGCTTAGATGATCTGACAAAGTTCGCTTTCTAAATGCTTCGAATGCAGAATCATGGGCATGTGGTATCCCTTCTTTCTTGGTGCGAGAAGAGGAGAACGGGTTGGCCGATTCTGAAGTGTCATGTTTGCTCGAGACAAGAGTGCCACATGGCGATCACCCGGCGCCACTTTTGGTAGTGTTAGCGCCTTTAAGATGTGCCGAGCTGCCTCCAAACAGGCTCTGCCATATGAAAGCTTCGCTCAAGAGTAATTCGACATCCTTTTCGGTCCATTCCCGCGTGGGTAGGGCTTGCAAGAACATCATGATCTCTTGAAAGTCCATCTTCAAAAGTTGGTCGGACCATTTCACCAGAAATGCAGCGCAGACGTAGAGATGAAAATCAGAAAAGCCACGGGGTTCCGCCTGATTATTGACAAATCATCAGTAACGATATTTAGTGGCGCTGAGGCTCAGAGATTACGTGAAGATTTGAAAAACTGGGTAGAGCTGTTCACTGGAATTTAATCTTACCATATACGTATCCCACATCCTGATCGTGTTTTTGACGCTCATTTCTCGCATCAGCAAGCAGTTCATCCAACGAAAGCTGAACTGAATAAACTCCACTCCTTCGTTCTCAAGATGCTTGGCCAAACCAAGATCGATCCGCGTAGTGAGGTCCCTGAGCGCCGTCACCTGACGTTGAATACCGGGTTGCGCAAAGACGTAGTTATCCTGAATCCCGTCCAGGAGCTTCGACAAACACCAAAAGGTATCTGCCTCGACGGCATCCAGCAGGGGCCTCGGCAACTGGCCTGGATCCATGCCTGTCTCGATATTCGAGTCTGTTATGTAGCTACCGAGAAACACCTGCCAAAATGGCGTGGCGAGGTCATTGATGCCTTGAACGTAACCGCTTGCGGGATGCCGAATCGCCCACACATACAATATGCGCTCCAGCGATCTCTGTGTGGCCTCATAACCGTACAGTTCCAAGTGAGGGTTTGTGCGAGGTACGTCAATGCTGATCTGATGCCACACCGCCTCGTCTAGGCCCCTTCCGCGGCCCCGATTTGTTGTATCGCCACCGGCGGTCCCAGCAGTTCCTCTCTCGAACGCCTGGCGCACGCCGTCAAGGTACTCGCGCCTCTTTCGCTCCAACGTTGCGACTCGCCGCTCACTGCTTGTTGGCAGATAACCAAGTAACAGTTGCCAAGACATTGCTCGAACCTCCTCCGGCACTCCGGACCACGCCGAATCTCGCAGCTCGGACAGAGAAACAGAAGTTGCCTGAAGAATGCGTTTGAACTTGTTGATGCGAGTGATGCGCGCCGAGTGCTCGTCGATCTCCTTGGATGATGCGCCGGCAGGGACCGATGGATGCCGGATCAGATGCAGAGCGTTGGCCGGATCGCGCAATATTTCTTTGTATTGAGGCCGCAGGATCTTTCCCTCACTCTTTCTCGTGCTTGGATAGTTGGGCACACCACGCTCCTCGGCGATGTCGCCCGTGCTAGCACTCAACCCTCCCGAAGGCGGATTCCGTAGGCCATTTAGATCGATCGATCCTCCTCCTGGATCTTTGCCGTAAGTCTTTGGTTTCCGCTTGGCCTTGCGCCGCATATTGGCGATGCTTGGAAGCCCGAACTCATCTTCGTCTTCATCGTAGGTCAGGACTGGTGCGTCGTCCTCATCATCTTCATCGTTGGCCGTCCAGTCGCTGTTGGTATCCTTAAGAAACGTGGTATATGATTTTCGGGGTGGAGGAGAGATGTTTCCCCTTATTCGCGCCGCATGTGCGCTTGAATCGCGGCTATGGGACGCTGAAGGAGGAGTGCGCGGCCGGCCTGAGTTTGATAAAGATCTGTCTACCGTGTCAGATTTCCGGCCAAAGAGGACGCTCGGGTTTCGCGTACAGCGAGTCGAATTTTAGTATGTCGGCGTGGGAATACGAAGCTCCTATGACCTTTCTGCCATCGTTCGCCTTCGAAGAGTTCGAAGATGCTGCTCGCCAGAAGGGGGAAGCGGAGCTTGTCCTTGCGTAAGCGATACACACTCACTGCACTTCAATCTCATCTGATGTCTCCTACCTGGATCGATCTGAACCAATTGCCTGCTGTTAGCTTCAGAACTTTCGAAAACATGTGTAATAACATATGACATGGCACGAACCAACCTGAGCCATTTCCTACATAGTCCATTAGCCCCTATACTTGTCGGCATGACCTGAACCTACCTGTTGCGGCTGTTGATGCCCTTTAGAGCCCATAATTGCAGGCATGCGGTGACTGAATAGTCACTGATTCGTATCAAACAACCTCACGATGCCATCAATGCCGTCAATGAGGTCGCAGTACGGAGTACTTTGGTACGGCGTGCGAGGTACTTCGGACCATTGGACTGTCACGTGAGGCCACCACAACCGGCGGCTTGGCAAATCCTCATTGTTGTCTTCACTGTAACACTGTGGTCGCACCTTCTTCAGCTCCTGATTTTCTATTCTGACAGATCAGGTCCATCACCACCGAGAGCTTCATCAATCTGACAGTACTTCACGACTGGCAACGACACCTTTACTCACCGGTTGCTCGCTTTCTCCCCTAGCGTCCCTTCGCCGACTTGGATTCACTGAGCAACAACATTGTCATCGCGGTTGACGCTGCCTCGCTCGGGCTCCGTCAGCTCATTTCATCGTCACTCTTACTCCAAAGCCCACGCTTATGAGTTCGTGGAAAAATGGCCGAACCGGAGGAACTTGATGAAGACCTCTTTGCCGATCTGTAGGTTCCAAGCTGTGTCTATCTCATTTCAATAAGACCCGCAGTGGAACGCCTCCAGTAGCAAAGAACATGCGCCGCTAACACCACCGTAGATACGATGGGGACGATACCTCTGCAAAGCCGGCGCCCAGCGCGGCTCCCGTTTCCTCCAACCCTGTCGCGGCGGAGCCCGCTGTAGCCGTGCCATATGCTACGATAGAGGAACACGAGGTTCATCCTGAACCGGCAGTCATATCGAATGGCATCGAATCTCAGCCAGAAGCAGATGAGCCCATGTCGCATGATCAGCGATATGACGATTCGCATGCGAATGGATATGACTCTGGTGGACACGAAGAGAGTTATGGTCCCATAGGCATTAAAGAGGATGGGTGAGTGGTTCTTTTTCTACATGGGTCTCTTATGTTGTTACTTTGCGCGCGAATGTACAGACTCAAAGGTAAAACCGCGGATGATACGCAAGGCGCTGGTCTGGCGCAACGTGCATCACGCAACTGCCATGACGCCCGACCTGGCTGCTTTGCGGGCAATGGCAATCGAAATGGATGCAGGTCTGCTGCTCAGCAAACCTCAAAATACACATGCATCTGAAGCAAAAGCTGCTTCAACGCTCCAAACAGCGGGCCACCATGCTGCTTGAAACATTCGAGGCGCACAAGCAAGGTCCATCACTACCTGTCAACTGCGAGAATGGTTGGCGGGAACACCTTGAGCCTAGTGTGTCTCTTAGTGAGCACCTGGATGGACGCTGTTTCAGTCGCAGATCAAGGCGGGCTGGTCAGTCATTGGTCAGTCATTGGTCGCTGCCCATGCTGGTGGAGCAGAAGTCCATTATCACAGAGCTAGACTTGAAGGCAGACATTCGATATTAAGAGGCTAGACAGTATACAGCAGTGACATTGGCAATTTGGTCGGACAGGAGGGACCCGGCACATCATGTCGAAGCAAGTCAAGACGATGATTAACTCCGGAACATGGTCGTCAGCTTAAACGAATCCCGGAAAGGCGAAACAATATCAGATCTGCTACCGTTAGGTACATAGCTTCTTGTCGATATATATCTTCATAGAGCACGCAGCAGAAGGCAGACCTTTTGACGGGATAGATACTACTGGTATATCAACGAAGCCTGTCCTTGGCAAATGCCTAGTCCACGTCTCAATAGAAGAAAAAAGACGAACCAATCGATCTGCTTGTTCGTGTTTCTCTTCGACAGGCATACGGCCAGCTGGATGCCGTACCGAGATCAAAGAGCTATGCACCTCCAAAGGAATGGCGATGTTCACATCCTTCACCTGAACTTTACTCGACTGTTCGAGGCCACCAAGTGTACCCCGCCTGAAACAAAGAGCATCATCTTGCTAATGCAGTGCGGCATCACGCTGGGTCTACGATATGGGAGGTCACGAATTAATCTGCTATTGAGGTGGACGGGCTGTCCAGATATCAGTTCCCGTCAATCCGCAGAGGAACCACTGCCATCATTCTTCGACTGGACTGGGCGGAGCAGTGTCTTAATTGATAGTTCTTAGTTGTGATTTTGTGATAGCTTCTTATTTGCGTTGGAGTTTGAAATTTACTTAGATTATACAGATGGCTGACGTGAGCTGTGACATTATAGGAAAATGTTCATCGGTGGCCTCAATTGGGAGACGACAGATCGTGAGTGAGATTATATACCCCTACAATTCGCGGGCTGACATGTCTGCCACCATGCAGAATCACTGAAGGATTACTTTTCTCAGTTTGGAGAAGTAATCGAGTGCACCGTTATGCGAGATGGCGCAACTGGACGTTCCAGGGGCTTTGGCTTCCTCACGTTCAAAGATCCTAAAACAGTCAATATCGTCATGGTCAAGGAACATTACCTTGACGGCAAGATTGTGAGTGCGAGCATATATCGACACTTTATCAGTATGAACCCATGAGCGTGTGTACTGATGATCCATCAGATTGACCCCAAGCGCGCCATTCCACGTGAAGAGCAAGAGCGAACGAGCAAGATCTTTGTGGGCGGGGTGAGCCAAGAGGCTACGGAGAAGGACTTTAGAGAGTTCTTCATGAGGTTTGGCCGAGTCATCGATGCGACGCTCATGATAGACAAGGACACTGGCCGTCCCAGAGGCTTTGGTTTCGTGACTTTCGATGGAGAAGCAGCCGTGGACGCGACCTTGGCCCAACCGCTCGACATCTTGGGGAAGCCGATCGAAGTAAAGAGAGCCCAGCCTCGTGGCAACCTCAACAGAGAAAACGAAGACGACAAGAAATTCAATCGCCGAGGTGGTCACGACAAGTACAACCGTGACAACCAGCACCAGAACGGCAACTACGACGGCCAGCAGTCGCAGAACCAGCAGTCCAACGATGCGGCGGGCACGGCCGGCATGAGCCCCGCTATGATGGCGCAGTACTGGCAGCGCATGCAGCAGTACTTCCACATGATGCAGCAACAGATGGCCGCCAACATGGCTGCTCAGGGCCAAGGCATGGCGAATCCCATGGCCATGGGACAGATGAATCCGGCCATGATGCAGCAGATGATGGCAATGCAAGCCATGGGCAGGGGCCAGGGCATGCCGGGAGGTGGTGCCCCGCAGGCACAGTCGCCCGGAGCACAGGCCATGGCGGGCATGGCGGGCGGCGGCGGCATGAGCCCAGCAATGTTGCAGCAGATGCAGCAGATGCAACAGATGCAGATGCAACAGGCAGGAAACGGCGGGTTTGGCGGCAATGGCTCCATGAGCCCGATGTCCGCCTCCAATGCCGCCGCCATGGGCCAACGACCGGGCTACACCGCGCAGGAACAGCTGGCTTTCGAGCAGCAAAAGTATGAGCAACAACAGCAGCACCAGCAGCGCGGCATCATGCAGCACCAGCAGTTTGGCGGATACGGGCCCGGCGGACCGACGTCCTGGGAAGGCATGTATGACGACGTGCCGCAGCCCAACATGCCGCCGTCCGGACCCTCGCGCGGAGGCATGCAGGGCGGTGGAGGAAACTATGGCGGTGGCGGTGGCGGTGGAGGACGTCAGATGTCGCCGGCTCAGGCCGGCGGAGGCAGAGGATCCAGAGCGGGAGGATCTGCGGGTCCCCCCGTCCAGCCGAGCCAGGCGCCCGCAAACGCGCCGACGGGACCGAAGAATGCGGGGAAGCCAGGAGCAAACTATCGTGGCGGAGGCCGGATGGGCCATCGTGGCTTCCATCCGTATGCCAGGAACGGGCAGTGACTGGAAATCTGAATGGCTATGGACGTAGGAGACGTCAACGGAAAGGTAGCAGCGTCTTCGATGCTGCTACCGTTGCTACTTTTCAGATTTTCCCTTCTTTCCATAGGAGTCCGGCTGGGGCACTCACCAAGGAGCAGTGATCACATACCGGTGCGTTTCTTTACTCTCCTGGATATCTGGGTGCGATACTTCCCTTGCTCGCTTGAAGCATCACCCAATGCCCAGTGTAAATCAGTTGATCCAGTCCATATCAAATCGGTTCTGCTTGCATCTTATCCTCTTATAAGGATTGGGAGACTGACCCGTGGACCTGCTCCGGTGACTGTTGCAGACTTTCGTAAACATCGTTGTCTATACCTTATCTCAAGCTCATCTGCGTTGTAGGCCTAGGTAGAGGATGGTCAGCATGGTTCTAGAGAAGTCCTGGCTCACTTAGACGTTGTGTATGCATCAAGGAAAATTCTGGGCAGAGTTGAGAGGGGAGTGGTAGGTGTGATGGCTTTATCGGAAACACTGTTGAGGCTCCTACTTGTCACGGGTTGGAGTAAGAGAAACGTGGAAATACAGCAGCCGGAGCATCATCACTAGATTGGTGACAAAAACCTAGGAGCCTGTGTAGGAGGCATTATGGGGGGATGAGATGAGCTGCACGCCTGGGTACGTTCTTTGTGTAGCAGAACCTGTATCTCACGCTAACAGCGTGATGGCAAACCATGCAGCTGGCAGATGTGATCTTGGTATCTCTATCTTCAAAGGATATCATTGCACATGGGAACCGTTCCAAGACCGTATCTCAAACTCCACTTGCAGCTTCATGAGTCTTGAGGTCAGCTCGAACGGAGCCTCTCCCCCCGGCACGACCTAAAAAGCATTCCTCCGCGCCACCACAGACTCAACAACATCCACCTCTAGGACCTTTCCTCTCATACCCTCGGACCCGTCGCCGACGACCAGCTCGACCCAGCCGGACTTTGCTTTCGCGACGGCAAGCGGACCGGGGTTGACGACGCAGCAGCCGTCGTAGACGAGCGCGAAGGCGGGCACCTCCGCATCGGCCACGACGAGCGCGGACGGCAGCGGGTAGAGGCTGAGCGCGGAGCCGTACGCCCAGTGGACGGGCCGCATGCTGAGCGGGAACGGCGAGAGGTGGGATTGGGCTACGAGGGTGCGCACCAGGCGCCGGGCTAGCAGGATGTCCGGGTCTATGCTGGGGGGATCGACGTCCATCTGGTCGGTGTGGCTCTCGGCGGCGGAGGTTGGATGGGGTGATGATGGTTGTTCGGATAGTCTGTTTGCTCCGCCGGAGACTCCACTAGGAGCTGGCTCAGCGTCTGGCTCGTGGTCTTCCTGCTCTTCCGCGTCAGGAGATCCAAACGTGACCGCGCTCCTTCGCAGCCGGCCGGCGATATCGTCCCGGAAGAGAACTATCTCGCCCGCAGGCCCGAAGATGCTCAGCCGCGCCGGATTCGTCGCCCAGATGGCCTCGCCCTCCTTAGCATGGCCCTTCCTGCCGTGGTCCCGGTTAGCCTCCGCGACGACCCTCCGCACCCGCGTCGTGAACAGGTCCGGAACGGGCCGTCGCGGGACAGGGGTCGCGGCTCCGGCAGAGGCTGCACTGGCCCAGGCATCGTTGTCGCCCGGCACGAAGACCAGAGTCGTACGAGCGAGCAGGGCGGGAAAGTCCGCCAGCACGGCGGCGAGCGCGTCGAAGCCCTCCTTGTACTCGATGCTGGCGCCGCCCCCGCCGGCCGACGGGCCGCTCGCGGCGGAGCTGACGCCGGCCATTGTGGCGACGGAGCAGAAGTCGCCCATCAGCACGATCGCGAGCGGGTAGGAGTCGGGTTCGTCCGATGCGTAGGAGGCGAGCATGGCGCGCAGGGCGGAGAGAGTGCCGGGGACGTCGAGCGCGACCTGGGCGGCGATTGCGATCCGGGCGGCGCCGGAGCGGTCGCTGCTTGGGCCGAGTAGGCGTTGCTGCAGCTTGTGCATGCGAGTGCCGCTCGCGCGCATGGAGCCGACTCCGAGGAAGTCTGTCCAGCCGAAGGGAGCAGCGCCGCTCGCCGTGATGGTGGCCTCGCGCTTCAAGAGCTGGTTGCCTCCGACCGTGTGGGCGCGGCGCTCACAGGGCGGATGGGCGACGGACAAGGCGATGAACTTGCCGCCGACGGTTCCTCCGACGCCGCCCGTATTGCCTAGGGAGCCTGCGCCGGCCGCGGTGCTATACTCTTCTTCGTAGACTCCATCGACGAGCACGATCATACCGGCACCGAACCAGGCGCCGTCCGCGGGGATCGGTCTGGCATGGCGAAGGTCGAGGGCGATGGTGCCGGTCAGATCGGACAAGGCTAGTGTGCTGGTCGGGGATATCGTGAGAAGACCGAGCAGGAGATGGTTGCTGCCGCCACGGCCGAGGAGGTTGGCTATCTGGGTGATCTTGGTGAGGGACTGCGGATTGGAGGATGAGGAGGCTGAGGTGAAGGCGGAGGGCTGGAAGGAGTCGTTGCGGAGGATACGCTGGTGGGTGATTTGGTACCGCTGGCGGAAATACTCTGTCTTTTGAGATGGTGATGGAAAGAGGGAGGCTTTAGTGGCAGACCTGTATATCCATCAGCGCCAGCTTGAGATGACAAAGAGCGTGCTTTCTCCTTTTCAAAGTCTACTCACGTCTCGAACTGCTTCTTCAAGATATTGTACACCAGTCGTGGCTGGTCGAACGCATCAACAACCTTGATCCACTCGCGGGGATCGGTCAAGTGTTCGTCGTCGTCGCCGTCCTGACCTCCAACCGCCAGCTTCGACAGGCCGAAACTGCTCTCATGGCTCAGAGTCGGTCTCGCGCCCGCCTGCTCCGCATTCTCCCCAAACGCAAAGCTGCTCTGCCTGCTGAGCGCGCTCTTCCCCAGCACGGCCTTCCCCCCCACCATGCAGCCCTCGAGCGTCTTGAGTAGCGTCCGTAGCGTCTCGCCGTCACCGTCGACGATGACGCCGCCGCCCGCCTTCTTCCAGCTACGCGCGACCTCCTCCAGCACGCCCTCGGCGAGCCCGTCCTCGCGCCATCCCGAGCCGCAATGGCGTCCGATGAAAGTGGCCAGCGCCGCGAGCGCGGACGAGGTCAGCGTCAGGCCGTGCTTCTTGGTGAAGGTGCGGAAGGCGAGCGGACGGAGGGTCGCGGGCGGCAGGAGGACGGGGAGGATTGTTGCTGGCCTGATAGCTGCCGGAGCCGGGATCGCGGCGCTGCGATGGGGGATGATGGGGTGGGCGGGCGTGCCGAAGGCGGGCGAGGAGGACGGGATCGGGTTGGCGGTTGGAGCGGTGTCGGCCATTGTGCAGGATTCTGAGGATGGCGATGCTCAGAGCTATTGCTTCAGCGTATTAGTGGGTCTCATGTTGCAATAATGAAGGCTGGAGGTGAAGAATCGCGCATTTTGTTGAAGCTCTAGTAGGCGTGGTGGTGGTGGAGGCGGTGGTGCAGCTGAGGTGACGCGACTTGGACACTTTCAAACTTCGCGCGACACGCGCCTCAGCTTTATTAGAGAGCATTGAGCGTCTTCTGTCACCTCTCACCTCGTCTTTCCTCTTTACTTCCAACAACAATCGTCCTTCTCTTCATCTCCTCGAACCTCAAACTCATCCGCCAGAGCAACTCTCTCGGAACTCACGACGACAACGACAAATACAACAGCGCCATCGACAGCCCACCATGGCCTCCCCCCACCCTCCCGACGCCGATGC
>QQTW01002658.1_pt1 | contig 13074 bp, 18 predicted proteins | sample 1904831 | NCBI WGS metagenome assembly QQTW01 (sample SAMN09435610, study PRJNA476489) | Subsurface metagenome, whole genome shotgun sequencing project. | reverse complement strand
ATGGGGAGGTCATGCGCCATCATATCTCTACCGCATCGTGTCGGATCATTATCGAGTGGAGGACATCAATCTTCAGCAGTAAAGGATATCAAACGAGTCTGGTCACGAGCGTTTACTAACTCCACTAATGACCACCGGATGTCCCACGACGGCCGGCTTTCTATGGATTGGGGGAACGTGATTATAACTCATTGCCTCCGTATCGTCTCTGAGATGCCCAATCTGTTGTTCACCATCTTCACGATATCGGTCCACTCCATCATCGCGCCATCGCCGACATCTCCACAGGCCAGCACCTTCTTGATGGGCGACAAGACCTCGAACCATCCATTGTTGGGTCCGTCGACGCCCCACTCTTCTTCTAAGACTCTGATTTGCTTTTCCGTGATCGGATGCATCCACATGGCGGTATTCATCGCGGGAGCCACCAAGATCCGTTTCCTGCGCCCCGTCGTCTCCGTCGTGCCCGTGGTATCCCAGGCGCGGACGACGGAGAGCAAGAGATTATCGGACATGCCGCCGGTGATCTTGGCGAGCGAGTTGGCCGACAAGGGCGCGATCAGGAGCAGATCCGCCCAGCGTCGCAGTTCGATATGTAAGATATCGGCTCCCCTCGTCCAGGGCACCCGCCACTCATCCTCGTCGAAGTAGATCGCCTCGACGTTGGATGCTTTCCTCAATTGGTCTAGGGCAGAAAGTTCTTCTCCATTCTTGTGCTCGAGAAATTTGCGTGCATTCTCCGTCAAGATGATTTTGATGATAACATCTTGATGCTCCGAAAATCCGTGAACGATGTCCGGCAACTTGATGGTCGCCACGGACCCAGTACAGGCGATGAGGAGGTGGTGGGGCCGATCTTGACGTTCCGTTTGTGCCATATCCTCTTACCAGGAGGTAGGCAGCGGCGTGAGGACTTCAATGTAATTTCCAGGGTAAGCGATGCTTATGTTCTGAGAGGGGTGATGACATTTTATATGTTTGAAGGTCCTGAACAGCTGTACTGTAGAGCTTTCTTTGTAATCGCTGAGATCTTTTCGTGATTCCACCGCCTTCTAGCAGAGGACGCTGTTTGCCGTTGCCTCGCTCGCATTCATTCTCAATTTGCAATCCCTTAATTCTACAACAACAACAACACAACATGCTTCCGCGATCGAGATTAACAGCTGTAAGCCAACATGCATGAATCTCTGTGATGTTCGACTCAATGAAGACCATGTAGGCACTGCGCAGTGCGCCATCACTACTTCAACGAACGGCACTTCAACCATGGCCGACCACACGCCTCACGCCATCTCTCCTGCGTTATCTTTCATCAGCGACCCGAGCAGCAATCGATAAAGCCGTGGCATCCGCCCCAGTCGTGCTCTTCATGAAAGGCACGCCCGAGATGCCGCAGTGCGGCTTCTCACGTGCCAGCCTGCAGGTGCTGAGCCTACAGGGCGTGGATCCCTCCAAGTTTACAGCCTTCAATGTGCTCGAAGATAACGAGCTTCGACAGGGTCTGTCATACTGTATTATCTTTCACATTGGATGGAATATATAAAGAGAAAGAAATTATTCAGAGCTAACTTGTGATGAAAATGTAGGAATCAAGGAGTATTCGGATTGGCCGACTATTCCGCAGCTCTATGTCAATAAGAATTTTGTTGGAGGAACGGACATCCTCATGTCGATGCATCAGAGCGGGGAACTGGCTAAGATGCTGGAGGAAGAGAAGGTGTTGGTGAATGCAGAGCAACCGCCAGAGCAGACTTCATGAGGCGTTGGACGAAGCATTCTTTGTATATATATTTTAAGGGACTATATCAGCGGTCATGTTCACAAGAGGTGTGTCTTTTACCCTTCTAATTGCAGCAATTAAGCAATCTTCCTAGGTGAATGGCGCATCTAGTATTTTTAAGTGTCATACTTGGGTCGATCGCACTTCAATTTTACCTCATGTCATACTATATAATGTCTAGCGACCTGTCTTTCAGCAACCCCAGCTTGCTTCATTTTATTTTCCCCATGATCGACGAGCATGAGACAGCTACGGCTGAGCTCGCGCCAGTAAATGACAAGGGTTCAGTTGTCAACTGGATTGAAAAAATTCACAGGATATAGGATAGAGCCATCAGCCAATCGCTGATTCTTCATCAACAGAACTATAGCCGGGCGAACGAATTGACAGATGGGCCGAGCTTGCGCCTAATTCTGGTAGACCAACCATAACACACATTACTATGGGACGTATTGTCAGCTGGCGCGATATCTCATCGTGCTCATCTATCCTATATCTCTCTGTGCTCGAATTTAACGCAATATCAAAATCCTCTTTTGGTGACGTCGAATTCCCTCCGCCCTCCGAGGACCGAACCCATCCGGTTACTGACGGGTGCCGGCTAGCCTCGGCTTTAAGCAACGACGGTTAACACGGCTGAGGGGGCCCTCATCAAACACACGCCCTTTCGACCGTATCAATGCTTCCTACTCCGGGCCCTGGACGAACCACGGTTGGATGACGAGCATCTTTCTTATCTCTGGACCAAGCCGATATCGGACCTTGTTGACTTGTTCACAGCTCCATATCAAATCCATTGAGGTTTGTGCAACATGCCCGGGATCGGCATGTTCGTATGCATTGATATATGGGACGCTTCCTCCACGCGTCCCATCTTTCTTTCTCTTTCTTTCCATCTTCATCTCGGTCGTTCTGCATTCAATCATCTCTACGATTGAATCTTCCGTCATGGCTCCAGCTCTGGTCGACGAAACGACGCAGGACCTCACGAACCTAGCCATTGCCAAGGACATTGCCAGCCATGCCAAGGCCCATGCTTCCAATGGCGTGTCCAACGGATCTGTCAATGCTCCTTCCGAATTGGATGCCTCCAAACTCCGGATGACCTTAACCAACGACTCTCGAGCTATTCCTGCTCCCAGTTCCGCCCAGGTCAAGTCCCAGAATGCTTGCACCGACCACATGATCACCGCCGTATGGACCTCGAGTGAAGGCTGGCACGACCCCGAGTTGAAGGCCTACGGACCATTTTCCATCATGCCGAATGCCAGCGTGCTACATTATGGCACGGAGTGCTTCGAAGGGATGAAGGTGTTTCGAGGCTACGACGGGAAACTGCGTCTGTTCCGACCCGACCGGAATTGCGCTCGCATGCTCATCTCAGCGACCCGAGTAGCCCTGCCAGCATTTCCACCGCTGGAGCTCGAGAAGCTGATCAAGATGTTGGTGGCGGTTGATGCGCCCAAATGGCTGCCCAAGGATCGACCGGGGAATCTGCTGTATCTGCGGCCGGCCATGATCGGCACGGCCGCAGCATTAGGTGTACAGAAACCGCAAGAAGCCACGCTCTTTATCATCATGTGCATGTTTCCCAACCTCGACGCACCGATAAATGCGGCACCCTCGACCGCCTCAATCAATGGCAACGCTCAACAACAGGTGTCCAAAAATCCCGGACTGAAGCTGCTGGCGAGTCAAGACGACATGGTCCGCGCCTGGCCCGGTGGATTCGGATACGCGAAGGTGGGAGGGAACTACGGCCCGACGCTAGCGGCAACAGCAGAGGCCAAGAGTAGAGGATACGATCAGATCCTGTGGTTGTTCGGAGCGGAGAAACACGTGACGGAAGCCGGGGCGAGCAACTTCTTCATCGTGTGGCGGACCAAAGAAGGAGGTGTGGAGCTGGTTACAGCGCCGTTAGACGACCGGATGATTCTGGATGGGGTGGTGCGTCGGAGCACGCTGGGGCTCGCTCGAGAGCGTCTGACGGGGAAGAGTAAGAATAACTTCGATGGGCCGCCTGAGATGGAACCACTGTCTGTGGTCGAGAGGAAATTCAGCATGTTGGAGATCGAAGAGGCTATCCTCGAAGATCGAATGCTCGAAGCTTTTGTGTGCGGTACTGCGGTTAGTATCCCCATTAACCAGTCATATAGCCCTTCAACGAATTATTGTCTGTTTCTCATGGGTTGATGCTAATGATAAAGAGGATGTAGTACTTCATAGCATCCATCTCCTCGATTCATTTCCGAGGTAGAGATCTTGCTGTTCCTGTTCCTTGCCCTACGACCACTACTTCTACTTCTTCCCCTGCTTTCAATGCAACGACGCAACAGAATGGGTGGTCTTCATCTCATAGGAAATCACAGTTTTCGTATACGGCTTTACTCAAGACGTGGTTGAAGAACATCATGTACGGAACTGGTCCACCGAGAGACGCACTGCATGAATGGGCTGTTGTTGTCGATGAGGACTCGTCTGTTTAGATTAGAGTAGATCGATCGGGTTATGCTTATAACCTGGTCAAGGAAAGGGGGGTGATCTGTATGTCTGTCTGTTGAGGTCCGGATTAAAACGTCATGAGAAGATGCTTGTAGAGTAGAATCTCTAGAACATAGATACATACACCTTCGATTGCGAATGATGGCATTCTTCCAGTCATTGTAGTGTTATGTGGTTACTAATTATATGCCACAATTCTATCAATCTATCCAATGCGCTTAACCATCCCATACCATCGAACTCTCTATGCATGACAATCCAATGCTATCCAATATCGTCTGTAATCTCGGGCGTCAAGCCAGCCAACCAAACAAGAATCACCCAACCTAATCTCTACACCGACCATCAATAACCATGTAAGCCTCAAAACAATGAGTCTAGAATTCGTGATTACACTGATTTTCCTTCATCTCCATCATTCATTCGTCTTGATTTCACTCTCCACCAGGTTCTTAGCAGCTTTCATCCTCTGCCGCTCTTCATACGCTTTTCGATTCGTGAGGATTCGCTGGACAATCATCTCGGCATTGACGTTCTGATAATCATGCTTTGGAATCTCTTGGTAGATTCCCAGCTTCTTTGCGTCACGATAGACGTTCACTGTGTCTGACTGGGGAGGAGGTACGGGATTGGTAGGACCGTGATAGACCGCCGCTGGTAACCCTCCATAGGGTAACGAGGTGAGGTAATTCTCCGTGGGGATGAATGGAGCGGAGAAGATGACAGCTTGGATACACTATTCTCATTCATTTCTCCATCAATCAATCTTGTATCGCTTTGGGGGTCCTTTTGTTTCTTTGGTTCGTCTCTAGGGAAATTCTCGATGTAGCTTCTTGGTAGAGAGATATATCAAAATACGCACCTTGCATTGCAAAACACACAGTCCTCTTTCAAAGATATTCATAATCGGATAATTCGCCCCTTTCCACCGATTAACCATCTCATCGTCATGAATCCCCACGACGATGAACGCGGGACGATAATCCTTTCCATCGTATTTCTCGAGTCGAATTTTCCTCGCCTCTTCTTCGTCCCAGCCACGCTTCTGTCCCGCCTCTTCTTCGGCTTCGTACACGAGTTTCAGGAACTCGATATGGCCTGAGGAAAATAAGTCGAAGCCGCCGTCTACGTAGATGATGCGTTGGCCTTCCTTTGGTCCAGTGCCGGTCACGAGCTTAGTGAATGCTTTATCGCTATTCCCATAATCTTTCCCGTTGGTGGTGATGGTAGTGGACGTTCCAGGATCAATCCAGCTCCATACGTCGGCTCCCGGTCCATGACCTGATTGATCGCTCGCGAACCCCTCGATCATTCCGCGCATACTCTCCGCTCGGACTCGTCTCTCGTCGATGCTCCCTAGGCCTTCCTCGCCGCTAAGTACCTTTGATAATGAATGGATGAAATGCTCTTTTGAGTATAGTAGCATTCGTCCTACGAGATCCGTCGTCGAGATGCCTGGCGTGCGCTTGACCACGAGAAATCGGCCCGCGGATTTGACATACCGGTAGCAGTCTTGTCCGCTGCTGTCGGAGGTGATATCGTCGCCGTGGACGACGTAGTGGCATCCATAGTGAGAGATCCAGGGGAGGGAGGTGACGTAGGGTGCGTGGGGGACGACAGAGGAGGACCAACGACAGGCGGAGACGGCTGATATACTGTATTATACGGAAAAATCAATCCAGAACTCGAAAATGAGAAAAAAGGAATAAGGTATAAATCTTGGATTCAAGAATGGGCAAAAGAGAGAGTGAATCGTAAGATTCAAGGATATGAAGAACAAGAGTAGGATTTCGTAATCATGATAGTGGTGATGGTAATGCTGGTGAGGGTGTATAACACTCGTAAACCCACCGTTCTTTCAAAGTCATCACCGTCGGTCCTTTATTGTCCATGATTTCTTCGTCCGAATGGACACCGACTATCAACTCTTTGCCTAGACGGCGGGCTTGTAGCATAGCGCCCGCATGACCTTCATAGAATTACCACGTCAGTATAGAGGTTCCAATCCAAAAATGGGTTGTCCGAATGTGATGGAATATGGAATATGGAATACCGTGATGACTGAAGTCGAAGCATCCATCGATCCATATTCGATCTTTCGAGATGGGGATGTCCTCTTGGGGGTCTGCAGGCCATTGTCCGCTGGAAGGGATCTTGATTGAATCCATTGTCTGTTTGTATTAAAAGATGTATTTCCGCGTTTCTTGAAAGATGCTGAAGCTTGATGCGCCAAGCAGTGTTTTCCAAGATTGTATTCATGCAGTCTTTATGGATCCTTTATGAATGGTTTTTAAGTCATTCTTGCCTTCTTGAATGAAGCACATCGGAATTTGAATCGGGACTCTTTCTTTGTAACCATTCCATGCTGGTTGCCGCTGCTTCAAGTGTAATTCATTCCTGTTGTCGTCCTTGGTGGGGGGGCATCGTGATATATCGTCCCTCTCCTGAAACCCCCCACTTGTTCATTCATTCCAACACAAGCATGAAAGAGATAGATAATGCTATAGATTGAATGTAAGAGCACAGTAAGTTATGTATAGTTCATCTATGAAGCGTCTTTTTACTTACACTGTGAATATCTAGATTCGCCATCGGAGCTCCTTCGGCAACGTCCGAGCTGGGCTACTCAAGAATGATGCGGTCCCCCTTGCACCAAATGATACCAATCTGATTATATCTTTCCTTGACTCGACAATAACCACCATCGACTTCTTCGACAGTTGTAAACCCTTCCCATATTAGTCCACCATGACAGTGCTAGGAGCCAAGAAACAGCTGGAACCCAGCAGGCCCGGTCCACCAATTCATTCCGTGTCCGACTACGGCCAGACGACCGGATCCAGTCATGGAGCGACGGGTAGTGTGGCAGGAATTCAGAACCCCAGTGTCATCTATCAACACATCCAAGATCTATCGGCCAAGCGGATCTGTACGTTCGATTATCTTCGAAAAGCGTAAGTCGAGGTCGTCACCGTTAGATATCAAATAACATTACGCTGACTCTTTGGTAGCCAAGATGGCCAGATGTACTGGTTCAACACTCTTCTCTTCGACAAGCAAGACATCTCGAAACTACCTTGCTTCGATCCGCGAAAGAACGCTCGACGAGCGACTAACTACCTCCTCCTCGGCCTCTCCCTCCCCACCTTATCCGACCTGACGTCCCAAAACCCGGCCGACTACCTTCGCACGCTGTTGGCCTTGCTCACCGAATTCGAGTCTTACCAGCAGGTGCACCCCTCCGATGGCTCATCCACATCCTCATCCTTATCGCGCGGTCGAATCCCCAATATGTTTCGACGGGCTACGCACGTTTCGACGGGAAAAGGTCGACGGGCCAGTTCCGCCACGGAGATTGGTCTTCCCTTGAACAGCGGTGGCGGCGGTGGCGGAGAGATCAGCGACGTCCGATCCGCAGCAGGCACCATCGCTTCCACCGCCTCCGCGACCGCCTCGTCGCTCCCCGCCAACGATCCCGAACTGCTACCAGGCGAGGAATACGCCTATCTCTCGACTCCTTTTCTGCCCTTCGATCCGGACTTCCATGAAACCTTTGCGACGCTGTGCGATGTCCTCATCGATTCATACACGCGCATCATGACCCTGGCGAATACTCCGTTGGTATGTACTCCCGCCGTGGCCGACCTGTTCGCCAAAGCCGACGGCAAGATCCGGAAGTTGATCGTCGGTGGGATCGTCAATAATCTCGAGGAAGCCAGTCGTAGCGGGATCAAGGCCGAGCTGGGGGGGATCAGCAAGGTGGTATTGGGCGGGCTGAAGTAGTCCCGTGTACCAGTTGACATGGATATTGATATCGCCGACCTGGTGGCTGATATCGGATTGGTCATTTGACGACGGGCTGTTATCGGACCATGCTCGCTTCCAGGGTCGGGACATGGATGTGAACGGGATGAACGATGAATGACGAATGCAATGAAGGGAAGGGAGCTCCGGCACTGGGTTCTTGTCATCATCACCATGCTGTCATTACATCCCAAGTCTAATACGACCGGCTTGAAATTTGTGATGCATCAAGCTACCCCATCCGTCTTCTGACGCTGTTGGGTCACGCATCGCTGTCGATAGGTTTCGAGTGTCTGCTTCATCGTCGGCGACATTCTTCCCTTTAAGGCTTCACCGACGAACTTAACCGCCTCATCGAAGCGTCGGAGATAATAAAGCTCTTCGACAGCGTGCAAGACACGCTGGGAGTCGATCTTGGACGGGTTCTGCAGAGGTAAAGCGATTGTCTTCCAAATCTACATTGTCGAAGAGTACGTTGAATATCTTCTGTTAGCTGTGCACGCATTCTCTCAAGAGTTCGATGTTTCTATAAAATTGCATATTGTGCAACGATATTCATTCATACTTACTTCACCATCATCGATCCGAGGTCTCCACTGCGCCTTCTGCTCTAGGAATTGTTGTTCTGTCTGTCGATTGCGATTGTCTTCTTTGTCTGATGCACCTTCTGCATCTTCATTGATATCGAGATTGATATGTAGCAACTCTGCTGCTGCGTTGTTCATGTTCGTTTCCATTGCTGTGAGTCAAAGACGCACCAACTTCTGAATCGGGTCAGTTGGGTCGTTGGTCGTCAGTTGGCGGTATTTGAATCCTTCGGATGATCGGCATACACGGATCGTCATTTGGTATCGTGACATTCACACTCTGGTGTGGAGGGGAGTAGTGAAGTGTGTTTCACCTGCTCACGGAAGAAAAAGTGATCGCAAGGTACGTCTGAGTTGGCGCATTGCCCGTCCAGTACTGTCAAGCCACGCTGTCTTCAGGCAATGAATGAACGGCAGGATGGTGCAATATGTTGGTCAGATGAGTAACTGAGATGCTGATCTGATGACAGGTTCCATCATTCGTTCGTCCACGACAAACTGCGGGCCGAAGCCAGAGCCAGTGCCGCTCGGTTGGTGACGGAACGAATGTGAGTTGGATCAGGGGAGAGGTTATATCAGCTGGGTTCTCCGCTGACTTCAAGAAGCAGTAAGAAGTTTGATCATATCGAGGTTCAATTCTCGAATAGACATCATGGACGACCAAGTAAACCGGTTGGTGCTCAAGACTTGGGGTGAGTCGCAATGAATATACCAGCAAAGATGCTACGGCAGTAATGCTGCAGCACCACGCCCGTCGCACAACAGCATTATGCCCCGCCCCCACCAAGGACCCTGAAAGAAAAGCAAAACACCACTGGCCGGGGCATCAACAACGCGGATGTCGATGGCCAGTTCCCCGTCACGGAAGATGGAGAAACTCATTAAGCAACAGATGCTGATGCACCACGGTACACAGAGTCGTACAAAAACACTCCACCCTCGAGACGATACCTAATTGCCGTCTCCGGGATTCCAGGATCTGGTATGTCCTACGTTTATCCCTCCAACCCATCCTCTTCTACTATAATCCACTGCACCACAATTTTAATATAAAACCCCCAGGTAAAACCACCCTGGCGTCCACCGTAGCCATCCGCCTCAACGCCCTGCATCAGCAGCACCACCCTTCCTCTCCCCTCTCCTCCATCGCCACCTTCGTCTCCATGGACGGCTACCACCTCTCGCGCGCTCAGCTTTCGGCCATGCCCGACCCAGTTCACGCCCACGCCCGCCGCGGGGCCGCATTCACCTTCGACTCCCTCTCTTTCCTCTCCCTCGTGCGCTCCCTACGCCAATCTCTCACCCCGAGTACTCCCACGATCTACGCACCCAGTTTCGACCACGCCGTGAAAGATCCCGTAGCGAACGATATCGCCATCCCACCCACTGCGCGCATCATCATCTTCGAGGGCAATTATCTGAGTTTGAACGAACCCCCCTGGAATGAGATCGCGGTATCGATGAACGAATTGTGGTTCGTCGAAGTCGATTTTGAGACCGCTCGACGGAGATTGGTAGCCAGGCATTTACGAGCCGGATTGGAGACGGACGAACAAGCGGCGTTGAAGAGAGTCGAGGAGAATGACTTGGTGAATGGTCGGGAGATTGTCGAGGGACGGATACAAGTCGTGGATGAAATTGTGAGGAGTAAGGAGGATGATGGCTGGAAGTGAGAAGTGAAAGAAGGATGGGAGGGAGGAACTGTGTAATGGTCATGAATTATGATGGTTGCTGCCATGATTGTAAACGTTGGTCTCTATATCCTTGTGGGTTTTCCTAGGTCGAACGGACCACTACGGGAAATACATGTATTGAAGTACGAGTAACTCGTCTAGATACATAAGTTAAGCTACTAGATCAACTAGTAGTTGATAACGGCACGTGGGGTGGATAGTAACTAGCGTTGCGACCACCGCGTCAGACCACGCCGAACCTGGTGCTCCCGCCATCGCTTCAGCTGCCTGGGGGACAATATCGGGTACGAGCGCTGGTGCTTGAGTCGGGAAGCGGACATCAAGATACTAACGCGGTCGACCAGAGCGGCCGAGCGCGGATGCAGTCGATGCTGAGCAGCTTCAACAATGGGGCTCATCACAACGACGAACAGGCGCCAACGACCACCTCGTCCTCGCCTCAGGTGGATGGCTTGGGGGATCGCCAGCGCAGTCTCAGTCCAGAGGATAACTGGGACACGCTGCTTACGACCATCACGCCGGACCAGCAGCTTCCGAGCGCCGATTCGTCGTTTACGTCGGCCTCGGCGGCCTCGCTACCTCTGTCGCATCCCATGACGGCGTCGACCTCGTTGACGGCACCCGAGGGAGAAAACCAAGAGGAAGGAATGGAAGACCGTGATAGCACGCCGCTGTCTCAAGTGACCTCCGCCGAACTCGACCGCCGAGCCGAACAAGATCCCCGAGCCGTCGAACTCGAGCGCTTCCGTCGCCGCATTTTTCACATCGACTCCCCTCTGGACTCGTCGACCAGTGACCGTCCCAGCACCACCGCGACCAGCACCACCACTGCCAGCAGCGGTCGTCGCAGGATGCGTACTCGTCCAGCGACTCATGGAGAAGTCGTCGCTGCGATGCGTCGCCGTAACAACAACAATTCTTCACGCAATGATACTCCACGCACCGATCCAGCAATCACTCATCCCCGTCGTGAGCTATCCCGGCTCGCGGCACAAGCTTTTCGCGAGCACAATCGTCTGCCGCAGTCTCTTGGTGGAGGACCAGTCCGTCAACCCTCTCAACGGCGGTCTCGGGCATCTGGTGGTCCATCCACCCAGCCATCCCAGCAGCCATCCCAAGCCCTGAGCGAAGAGCCTTCTTCCGTCGATCCTATTGGAGAACAGACGCGAGCCATCGCAGAAGCTGCAGCAGCACGTCAACGTCGTCGTCTACGTCGTCGCCTCGAACAGGAAGAAGAAGCAGATCGAGAATCGCTACCACATCGCTCTCCAGCTGCTCCTCCGACGCAACAGCAAACCCCGCCCGACACGCAGACGCAGTCGCCAATGGAGACTCCATTCCAAGCGAACACTCCCTTCTACAGCCCGATTGTGCCACATGTTCAGAGTTTCGACACGCTCGACGCCGGGGCCTATAGACTGGGAACAGGACCAAGAACAGGCGAAGGCGAAGAGAACGGAATTCAAGCCCGCAACGGAAACGAAGCAGGATCACCACCAAGGCAAACCGACGAAGGAAGAAGACAGCGAGAAACGACTCTCCGAGATCTAGTTCTCCAAGTCCGCCACGAATTCGGAGAGATGAACAGGGAATTCACCGAGATGAGGAATCTACTTCTACAACAACAACAACCCCGTCAAGAAGTCCAGGATACGAACCGCAACAACGAATTGATCGATCTAAGGAATCTTCTTTCGAGGATGGTTCAGAGGGAGGATATCCCCGATGAATTCTGGGCCGAGGTCGGATTGAGGAGAATGGTGTCGTCTATTTCGAGGTCGATTGATCTTGCTTAATTGAGGAATCAGGGTAGTTACTCACTAACCAAGGCTCTGTGTTGCTCCTCTTCCTGTTGTTCTTTATAAGTTCCTCTTTGCTTTTATTATCACCCTGTATGTACGAGCACCCTCAGTTCTAGATTGTTTCTCCCCCTACTCACCAAAAAAATTGCCTCTTATCGCATCGTCGTCATCAGTCCGGTGTATGTATAGTCTTCGTCATATGTTCGATAAAACTGAGGGCTATATTACCATCATCAGTCCGGTGTATACATAGTCTTCATCATAAGTTCGATGAAACCGAGGGCTATATTACCATCATCAGTGTGGTATATGTATAGTCTTCGTCATAAGTTTGATTAAACGGAGGGCTAGACTACCATCGTCAGTGTGGTGAAGGCTGGGTGATCTTCATCATAAGTTTGATGAAAAGAAGGGCTGTATCTACCATCGTCAGTGTGGTGAAAGCCAGACCATCTTCGTAAGTTTGATGAAAGGGAAGCTATATTTACCATCATCAGTCCGGTGTATACACAGTCTTCATGATAAGTCTGATGAAACTGAGACTGTATCACCATCATCAGTGTCATGAAGGCCAGGCCATCTTCTTCGTAAGGCTGATGACGACTTCTCCCTCGTAAGGCTGACGAAGCTACCTTCTGCCATGAGGGTGATGAATTTAACTTTCGTCATAAGGATGATGAAGATGCTTTCATTGTAGGGCTGATGAAGTTAACTTTTGTCATCAGGATGATGAAGATGCCTTATTGTAAGGCTGATGAAGTTCACTTTCGTCGTAAGGATGATGAAGATACTAAAAAGGTATGAAGCGATTATTCTGAGCCGAGCTATGCTAGTTACTATCCACCCCACGTGCCGTTATCAACTACTAGTTGATCTAGTAGCTTAACTTATGTATCTAGACGAGT
>QQTW01002657.1_pt1 | contig 13075 bp, 17 predicted proteins | sample 1904831 | NCBI WGS metagenome assembly QQTW01 (sample SAMN09435610, study PRJNA476489) | Subsurface metagenome, whole genome shotgun sequencing project. | reverse complement strand
AGGGGATGTGGAATCTGGGGCTTGAAGTCGAAGTCGAGGTTGAAGTCGAGGATTGGATGGGTGGGCGAGGTCGAGATAAGCGCTGCTGGTGAGGTAGGCGCCAAGGAATTGCAACGTCTATCCTTTCAAAAGAAGTTTAGTCAGATAATAAATAATAGTCTATGCTTGTTTAAGTTAGATTGACAGATGATCTACTGTAATTGACATCTTTACCACTGTCCACTTCGCCTTGTGCATCCCTTTGACGCTGGCTGAACATTAACGTTGTCGATGTAAACATTGACCATCTTCCATGACATCCCCAACAAATAGGCGTCCCAAAGGTTCTCTGGTGAGCAGGAGAGCTCTTGAAGTCTATAGATGCCTCACGAAACAGTTATAGGCCTCAATATGACGCTGTAGCTGTTCGTAAAAGCTACTAAGTCACAAAGTGCATCTGATTCTCCAGAGTAATTCAAGAGGTCGTATCCTCGCTTCCTTGGTCACTAACAGCGATTTTTCTCGCTGACCATGGATGACAGCTGCATGATTCCTCCGCGATCCCGTTCAAGCTTGGGTCTATGGGTTTCTAATTCATGGGTGACGGGCCAGGGTTAGCTCTGCAGGAGCACCTGGTCTGTCCGGTAGAAACTGAAAGGATGAAGGTGGAAGGCTTCAGTAATGAAGACGCTAAGCTTTACCGCCTGTATATAAGGCTGGTTGTCACCTTCAGCAATCTCTCCTTTCACTTCCATCCCATCAGTCCTTTTAGGGGGAAATGTCTACCACACCTCTATCCCTAATTCTTGACGCCCTCGCTCTTTTCCGTCGCCATGTACTCCAAGCAGAGATCATGGCGGACGAGAGTCTCGTCGATCTCCTCTGGCCGGTTGACGAACGATCAATAACCGGATACATGTACCGACCAACTGACGCAGAAACCCGGGGCCAGTATCAACTACTTCCAACTGGCGATGCCGACTCTCTTGCTGACGAGGTTGCATCACCAATTCCAAATGAAGAGGCAGACTTCTCTGCCGACGAAAGCACACCACTACTCCTCCGTATGAAAGAAGAGTAGGAGCCTCTCACAAACGAAGACACCGACTTCAACACCTAAGACCTCACCCTCTCAGCACACCAATCCCAATCCCAATCCCCGTCCCCAACGCCAACTCTCCCACCGTATCCACGCTTCCGGACCTTCCCCCACAAGCCCCAGATTCCACATCCCCCATACACGAGAACCGCGAAGGCAACCCCATCTCCATCTCCATCTCCATCCCCATCCCCACCCCACCAGCAGCGCTCATCTCGACCTCGCCCACCCATCCAATCCTCGACTTCAACCTCGACTTCGACTTCAAGCCCCAGATTCCACATCCCCTCTGCACGAGAACCGCGAAGGCGACCCCATCTCCATCCCATCCCCACCAGCAGCGCTCATCTCGACCTCGCCCACCCACCCATCCAATCCTCGACTTCAACCTCGACTTCGACTTCAACAACTCCACCCCTCACGACCTCGAACCGCACGACTTTCCCCTCCGCAATTTCTGCGCCGTCGTGGATCGACTGCACCATGTCCCTCTGCCGGCCGAGCCGATAGCTCAGTCTAGACACGTGGTGATGCAATATCTTGCAATAAGAGGGGCGCGCTGTCGATGGGAGAAACGGAGAGAAGAAGAAAAACGTTCTCGTGGCCTCGATTGGAGTGAGTAGTCGTGCTGGTGCTGGTGCCGGGATCTATGGTAGTAGGTAGATAGGACAGAGAGGTTGTGGCGGGATAGCTGTGCGTGATCTGATAGAAAAGGAGGGGGAGGGGAGAAGAGGTGGTAAAGGTGCTTATTTAATTCCAATCTTCTGCCTCCTATATTTGGTGTAGCTCTTTTATGCAAAAACTTGGAAAATAGGTTGACAACCCGCCCCACCAGCCCCCCTTCCACCACGCTGTGCTATGCTATGCAGTTCAGTCCAGTCCCTCATAAATTCTGACATGATAATGCCAAAGCCCCAATCCTTTACTACACAGTATCATTCCAGACGGATCCGCCTTCTAGACAGCATCATCTTTCTTTTCTCACACGCGGTCCAGCCTCTGCACGACGACGACCGTCGCCGCGCCGCCACCATTACAGATGGCGGCGCAGCCGTACTCGCCGACCGCGAGCTGGTGCAGCAGGGTGGTGAGGATCCTGGAACCGGAGCTGCCGAGCGCGTGGCCCAGCGCCACGGCTCCGCCCTGGAGATTGACCCGTGCGTTCTCGAGGCCTAGGATCTGGGGGACCGTATGCGTCAGCTTATAACAAACATACACACACACTGCTCTCGTTCAGGATCCCAGGGGGGTACTAACCCGTTCGTTGGCCTTGATGACGGCTGCAAAGGCCTCGTTGATCTCCCAGATGGCGATGTCTTCTTTCTTCAGGCCTGCCCGCTCCAGGGCCAGCGGCACCGCCTTGGCGGGCGCGATGGGGAAGTCGACCGGATCCAGCGCCGCGTCGGCGTGGCTGATGATCTTCGCGAGGACGCGGTTGCCCTGTCCGAATTCCTGTGCGATTGCCTCGGAGCCGAGGACCAGCGCGCTCGCGCCGTCGTTGAAGGTCGAGCTGTTGGCCGCCGTGACGGTGCCGGTGCCGTCTCTCACAAAAGCTGGTTTCAGGGTAGGGACCTTGTCTCTCCTTAGGCTCTCGTATCCTTCGTCTCTGCTGATGACTGTGTCTCCCTTCTTCCCTTTGACCGTCACGGGGGCAATCTCGTCGTCGAATTTACCGGCTTTCCACGCCTCCTGCGCTCGCTCGAAGGAGCGGATCGCATATGCATCCTGCTCTTCACGCGTGACGTTGTATTTCTGCGCCGTCTTCTCCGCACATACACCCATGTGGATCTGGTTATATACATCCCACAATCCGTCCCCAATCAGCCCGTCATCCATCTTGATCTCGCCGAACGGCGGGTGCTGATTCGCTCGCGGCATGTAGTACGGCACTCGAGACATGTTCTCCATCCCGCCCGCCACCTGTGCTTCCGCGAGGCCGAGCTGGATGTTTTGAGCTGCGAGGACGACGGCCTTGAGGCCCGAGGAGCAGACTTTGTTCACGCTGATGGCTTCGACGGTCGGTGGGAGGCCGGCGAAGATAGATGCTTGTCGCGCCGGGGCTTGACCCAGGCCGGCGGAGTAGACGTTGCCGTAGTAGACGTCTGTTATCTTTGAGATGGGGACGTTGGACTTGCTGAGGGCGGCTTTAATGGCGGTGGCGCCCAGGTAGGGAGCGGGGACGGTGGTGAAGGCGCCGTTGAACTTGGGACCTTTGTTAGTAGTAGCAAGGACTGGTTGCGTGATTGAGCACTCACTCTCCCGGTTGGCGTTCGCGCAGCTGAGAGGATGTATGCATCCCGAATCTCTTTTCGTATTGGGGTGGAAGCGGAGAAATGTCTGTTCAGTTGCGAGAGGCGCTGTCTAGAGGGCGTTGAGGGTAGAGGGTTCGCCATACGGTGCGTCGGCCTCAACTTGGAGGTAATCATGATGAGAGGGGGCTGTGCTCTTTACTGGAAGCTGTATGACGGTGGAACAGGTGAAGAACGTCGAAGAACTTCTTCAATTGCCTCTCTGCGGCATGTGAAGAGTGAAGAGAGCGGAATATGCGGAGAAGCATCCGAGGTATTCCCGGCCTCGGCTGAGCTTCCTTTCGATGTCCTAATTAGGTAACTGCTAGTTCAGTCAAGATCGCCCCTGAAGATCCTGCAACAAAATATCTGACTAAATGTAATCCTCCTCTTCTGTCGAGGTATCAGAAAGGCATGCCGTTCACGGTACCTCTGCCGGTGGCAGTGACTAGGCACCCGCATCTACGTACCTAGCTTTAGCAGGTTGTGAAGGCACACTGCACAGGTTTTTGCCCAGAAGCTCGATTTCATTGCGTAGAAAAATATCCTACATCGATTGACAGATCGTTGCCAGGGCGTTGGCACCCGAAAAGGCACACATCATTACTCAAGGGTCACCGCTGTGACGGGAAAATTAGGCGGTTCGGTCCGGATTCAAATGGTCATGACTAGCATTATGCAGTGGGCAGGTGTCCTCTGAGTTGTGAAGTACTAGGAATTGACGGGGATTGTAATGAACGAGAATGAAGAAGCGGATTCAGGATGCCAACGTCACCTGGGGGGCAATGCGAGCAGCAGATATAGAGTGAAGAGCTAGTGTATCGAAAGAGAATGCGAATATTGGGGCCGATTCTATGCTATCGTCTCCTCCACTCTAGCACCGCCCTTTCCGGATGCAGCAACTGCAGAAGCAGCCTCATTCCCCTGTCCATCATGATCTGATGCAATAGTCTCGCCCTTGCCATCCCATCGTCCTTTCCTTTCAAGGGCACCGGCCTCACTTTGGAATCGCAAAGCAACACCACTAGGACGCCGACGAATTCGAGCTGCGCGCTCCACCGGACCAGCCGACGAAGGGACTGTTGCGAGTGGGCGGCCCCTTCAAGTGCTTCACTGGTTGTGCTGACGGTGCTTGAGAGTCGTTGATCGTGGATAGGTGAGGATCCGGGATGATCCATCGCGGGGGCTCGAGCTCGGGTGAATCCTGGTCCCAATGGCGGGGATGAGAGTTTATTGCGGAATATTAGGGTATTACGACTGTTTGCTTCGGGAGAAGCATGGTGGAGGTACCGAGTTTCAGGGATTGCGGACTCGAGCCGGTGGACTTGGCAATTGCAACGGCGGTGTAGAGACGTACGGTCTTAAGCTGGCGAGAGCGTGTTAAATTGCTTCCCCGCAAGGTGCAGGAGCGTCACTTACTATTACTACTAAGCAGCGTGGGAGACGCGAAAACACAGCATCACAGGATGAGTCCTTGGATTGGACGCCATCGAGAACAGCATTGATCTCCTCCACAATGCAGTCTTGAATATCGGGCCGAGCTGCTAACAGACAAATGCCTATTGTAAGGGATTTTGCGGTTACATCAGGTCCCGCAAAGCTGAATACGAACACGTTGCCGTATACCTCTTCTTCTATCAGACCCTCCTGATGGGACTCCTTAGTGTGTCCTTTCTGCGAAATATGTTGCCAGGGTGGTTCCAAGCACAGGCCACCAAATGAGCTTCTGCCCTCGTACGTTCGCGCAGGACGTTTGAAGAACCAAAGAAATGAGATGTTATTGGCCAAAGCGCGGAATAGAAGAGAATTATGCTAGCCAACGTGCAGTTGAAATAGCTTTCGGCGAGTTGTGCAAAGCCCTCATCCGGCATCTCCAGGGCAGCCGCCACTGTTATGGTATAGAACATATGCCAGGCATAGATCTGCCATATGATGGCTTTGACGAGGACGAAAGTTGCGGAGACATAATTGATCTCGCTCTTAAGCCACCAAAAGGCGAAATGTGTGCACAAGCTGCTTCAACATGAGGATTTGTCAGTGGATCTGACTCTCTGCTTAGACTGCCAGCCTCATTTAACGACGAAATGGGGTTTAGCATGACCAAGAGACTGCTAAACCCGAAGATGGATGAGGTACTGCCAGCTTCGCCGGGATGTGACGAGACTGCTGAGTCGAATGACGCTAGATAGCTCATCCATAGATGTTGCCATTCGTGAAGTCCTCAGTCCAGAACCATTCGTCGAAATCGAAGTTCAAGTCAAGAGCCTCTTCTACGTTTCTCACATCCACTTCCGCCGGCCCTCCCTTCCGACCTTCAACGGGCAGCGAGAGGCTTCTGGCTGGCGTCATGGGCTCCATCTCCGCCTCCACCTCATCTGGTCCAACTTTGCTGGGAGATTGGACTGAGCTCTCCGTCTCGCTCCCGCTCACCCCCCTCTCAAACTCTTTCACGTACGCCCCTACCGTAACCCCCATCGTCTTCTTAAAGACGCGGCAAAGATAGCTAGGCGAAATTCCCACCTCTTTTGCCAATTCCTTCAAGCCTCTCTTCACCGTCGAATCATCTCTCTTCACCCGCAGAAGCGCCATCGCCCTTGTGACTACTTCTTCTCCCTCCCCAGCGAAGGTCGTGTCATCCGGTTTGCACCTCTTGCACGGCCTGAATCCGTCGCGTTGCGCTTGGTCTTCTGTATCGTAAAATTCGATATTAGCTCTTCGAGCAAGGCGTGCAGAGCACGTAGGGCGGCAATAGATCTTGGTGGATTTGACGCCGTAGAGAAAGGATGAGTGGGAAGAGGGGGCGCGGTGGGTGAGGGCGAGCCAGCGGGAGTGGGAGCTTTGGTACGGGTCGGGACTCATTGAGGACGTCGGAGTTTGTGATTGCATGCTGAGATGAGCTTAGGGTTGAATGAGGCAGTCTGGTTAGGGATCTGCAATTGCCAATAGGCTGGCAGTAGATTGGACCCGAGGCATTCAGATTTGAATGTCAAGCCCCAGGCCGTCTCAATCCGCCACGTTCGCCTGAATTAAAGGGCTGGTCCTACACACTCTGTCCTCCGAAGTTGTGGTGTCTGTTCTGCCAAGGCTGCAGCAAGTTATCATATTCCTAACCAGGAACTGAGCCTAAAACGGCTACGGCTGCAGGCCTAACTGTTATAAGCCTCCCCCGGGTCAAAATATCTTACAAACACTCTTTTTACATACACACTCCTGTCAGCACCCCTGTCGCTCTCCTATTGCACATCCAAGCTTCTACGAATTCTGTGTATTCTCACATTTTGCACATTCGAAAAGACTTACTAGCTCTATCAAATATACTTATTACGTAAGAGTTGTGTCTATTACATGTCTTGTTAGGCTATTTGTCAGCGAGAGATCAAAGTGTAATAGACGCCAGTCAGATGCAAGCTGTGTAGAAGGCTAGTCTTATTTAGGGCATAATGTAAGAGTCTATACTCAATATAGCGTAGTAGGCGATTTACAGGTGCTACTAGTAGCTTCTTACCCAGTGAGGTACTTAAGTTAGGCCTGTAGCCGTACTATTCAGTGTCACAGAAACACAGATGCATTCAAGATGATGCATTATCTACAAGTGCTTAAAGAGAATGCTGTTGGGTCATGCTTACTGTATGATAGATCAGTTCACAGATCAGTCAGTGGCTCTGCCCTGAGCCCTGCCGAGCCTAGTCCATGCAAGCCCATCAGTCAACGCTTGTCGCTTGTCGCTGAATGGTCATTTCGAGTACACAACGAGTGCTTGCCTCTGATTGGTCACTTTAGGTACACACCTGATGCTTGCCAGTCGCTGATTGATCAATATGAGTTCACAGCTATGTCAGTTGTCGCTGATTAGATACTTTGGATACGTATTTCCTATTCAGTTGCTTTCGCGGTGAGTGGTCAATTTCAGTACAGGATTTTCCGATGCTCTGCCTATAAAGTGTTCTCATCCACTCCGTGTCCGCTTCACTTTCTTGTCTCCCATTAAACCCTTGAAAATTTTCCTATTTCTTCTCGTCGTGAAAAAGGTTCGAGAGCGACAGCAGCGCCAAACATCGCCTTCTCGCCTTCTTCCCTAAGGGGTGATTTAAATCCAGCAACCCCACGCTGATTTGACCCATCACTTCTCCTTTTGAAGAAAAACGTCTGTCGACTGGAAACATACGACGAGAATCATATGGTCCACTTTCGCGTCCTCTGAGTTTCGACACATTGCAAATCTTTCAAAGCGAAGCATAGGGGATAATGGCAGCGAACTTCGAACACAATTCGTCACAGAACGCTTTCCCGCACATCCCGGATGGCAAAAAAGAGACGTTCGCTGACGAAGCTTCTTCTCCCCATGTTGAAAAGCCTTCGCCGTCTCTTCCCATTTCGGTTGGCTCGCCGCCTGTCGACACCGAGGTCACTTATCCCGAGGGTGGCCGTGATGCCTGGTTGGTGGTGTTGGGTGCTTGGTGTGGCTTGGCCGCCTCGCTAGGTGTCTACAACACAGCTGGAGTATTCGAGGTGGTCATCTCAAAAGTCATCTTACCGAAAGAATCTCCATCTACTCTTGGCTGGATATTCTCAACCTACGCCTTCGTGAACTGGGTTTGTGGGGCGCAAGTTGGACCGACCTTCGATGCGATGGGCCCGCGCGCACTGATAATTGCGGGAACCATTTGCACCCTCGTTGGCATTTTCTCGCTGAGCATCTGTACAGGTGAGATCAGTTTTCATACGATACTCCATGCATCACCCAATCTCGTAACAATCTGCTGAGATTGATGCTAGCCTGACATTTTTCAAAACTCTGTTCATTACTGATAATGACACAGAATATTATCAGATCATTCTTTCATTCTCCATCTTGGTTGGTATCGGATCATCCCTTCTCATCACCCCATCAATGGGCTGCGTCGCTCATTGGTTCATGAAACGCCGTGGTCTCGCCAGTGGCATAGCATTCATAGGGAGCGGTTTCGGTGGCGTTCTTTTTCCCTTGATAATACAATCACTCCTCCCTCAAGTCGGATGGGGATGGTCGATCCGCATTCTCGGATTTGTCCTGCTGGTGCTTTGCGCTATCAGCGTGGCATTTTGCCGAAGCAGAGTTCCACCGCGGAAAGGAGCAGCAACTACTTGGCGAGAAACACTACCAGACCCGCGAATCTTTATGGATGGAACAGGAGCAATGGCAGCCACAACCGCTGGACTCCTTTTGACGGATCTGGCGTACTTCATACCTATCACATACGCGCCGCGCTACTACATCGATCGACAACGTCTGTCTCACGAGGAGGCCTTGACGGGGTCAGCGGCGTTCGCATATCAACTTCTCGCGATTCTCAATGCTGCTTCATGCGTCGGCCGGTACGTGGCGGGCGACCTGGCTGATCGATTCGGCCGATACAACACCATGATTGTCTCGTTGTTCCTGTGCACGGTATCAGTGCTATGTTTCTGGTTGTTAGACATTCTCCTACCAAACCTGGACAACTACGCACTCCTGGTAGTCTTTGTAGTACTATTTGGATTCGTTAGCGGGTCAAATGTTAGCTTGACGCCAATCTGCCTAGGTCAGCTTTGCGAAACTCAGGAATATGGGCGATATTTCGCAAGCTGCTTCACGGTAGTAGCTTTTGGCGTGTTGGTAAGTATCCCTATCGCCGGGAGCCTTCTGGATGCGGTGGAGGCCACAGGTAAAGAAGGGTATTGGGGCGTCGCCCTTTTCGCTGGGCTCAGCTATGTGGCCTCCTTTCTATGTTTTTTATGGGTCAGGATCAAAGTAAAGGGGTGGAATTGGAGGACAAAATGGTAGAAAGTCAAGCGAAAGGTGCTAAGAGGACCATAAACGCCTCGCAAATCTGTATCAATGCAATCCAAACACGTTTATAGTTCGAGACATTTTGATGCAGCGATTCTTGTGAACTGCTTCGTTACAATATGGTCGCTGGTTGCTGGATTGAATCGCAGGGTTAATTTCCGCCAGCGCCGAGTTGTAGACGGTTTCAACCATGAAGCGCATGCGGATCCACGTCTACCCTACCGATAGCAGGGATTGCACCAAACTGTTTGATACTATCGAGTTCAGTGTAGAAGGTTCAATAGCACAGGTTCCCAATACAGATAGGCTAGGTTTGCAGTGATGAAGTGCAAGGCGAAATTGGCAATCTAGAGGGTGTTAGTAGGCCAAGCGGAGTCACGTGAAGAAGGGCTATGTCAGGCGTTAGCCAAGAGTTGAGAGAAAATCAACCATTCATTGCTCAGAGTTTATTCTGTCAATTGTAATCCAAGGCCCTGTTGAAAGTTTGAATTGGCCTTTTGGCTTTAATAATAGTCCGCCGTGATATACTGCTCGGCTGACTATACTGCGGTGAGTATACTACTCGCAACGCATTCCGCCATCGTCGGACCTGTCCCCAGGTAACGTGGCCAACTAACCTATGCACCACAACTCAATTGGCAACGGCAACAGCTCGATCATCATCAATCATTCAATCTGAGGTCACAAAGATTACACAAGGCTACCAAAAATCACCAAACAATTGAAGAAGAATATGAGGAGATTCTTCAACCATGAGACCAGACTGACTACTCATACAGAACCTAGCCTCCATAACCCAAGGGTTTTGAAATCAAGTGTGGAACAAGGCGGGTCTTCTCATCTTCCGCTGAACCGTTAGATGCCGTTAGATGCGTTAGATCCTCGCGGTTCCCAGTCCACTACCATTTCGAAGCCTGCCAACGTGAAGCCAGGTGCAACAGTGCAGCCCACCAATGTCCAGTCACCCAGACTCTGTGCCCGCTGCCACTCGCCTCTCTCGATGATGATCTGCGGTTCCTGGTTGTCGAAGATATCGGGGCCGAGGATATGGTGCCTCACCGGCTTGCCATCATCGAATGAGAGGGACAGCTGAAGTGGAGCGCCCGCATAATGGTGCCAAATCTCAGTCGCATCAAGGACACGGTGCCAGTACGATACTTCGCCTTTCTCGAGGAGGTAGTAGATGGCGGTGCTGGCAGAGCGATTGTTTGTCTTCTCTGGGTCCTCGAAAGTTTGGATGTACCAGCCCTTTTCGGGATGCGGAGTGAGACCGAGCTGCGTGATGACTTTTTGAGCTGGGCGCATGGCGGAGGGACTTGAGTCCGGCTTATCGCAATGCGTGTCGGGTAGGCTAGATGCCTGCGCAAAGGTGGTATGCTGTAGGAGGGACAGCAGCGCTACGCAAAGAAGGTGATAATACATGATGTGGTTAGCAGAGTGAGTGACAGTAAAGATAATGAATATAACGAGGAGATCATGATATATAGGAGTGAAGTTTGAGGGCAAAAGAAAATCACCACTCCACCGATAAAATCGTTGCTTGACGAAGATATACCTTGATTATAAATCTCACTTCAGCTGTAAATAGCAGCACACTAGAATTCTGAATGTAACCAGGCTGTATCTGCGCGCTAGCACCCGTCCCCCGACTTCGTATGCTGGTGCCCTGTGGAAGTGTGTAACGAATCCTTCACGTTACATCGAGTATTGCTGGTGCTTCTCTATAACATTTTCTGAGCCTTGTAACGTAGGGTTTAATCCCTTTTCAGAAAAGTAAAGTATTACACGTACAAAATAGATTTCCTTGACCTGTATTACTCAAACCTGGAAGTTCAAAGATTTAATTTTCATCAAGATATGCTCGCCAAAAGTAGCCGATTGATATAGGTTAGACAGCTTCTACTGCTCAATGGAGAATTTGGTATGAATGGTTGGAGGAGCAGCAGCAGAGTTTGGGTGCCAAGATTTTCGCAACACTTGGCATTCTAACTAACACAAAAGTGCGCTATCACGTGACTACGCGCCCTGAATAGTACTACTAGGTTAGAATAGCTTCATTCGGCCACTCCATCGTTTTGGGCACGACTTCTGATGATAGCTGCCGACCATCAATCAACCCAGATCACGTAGTCCCCCTGTGCTATTTCGAAGTCTAGTCACACATCTATCATCATACCTCAGATCGCTAGTTGGTAACGCTCTACAATGGGTTCCCTCGTAGTAGAAGACCCACCAACCATGGCGACCCAAGTCTTGACCCCGCTCAACGCCCTCGAAACATTCTTCACCTCCCTCCTGACCTCCCTAACCACAACACCAACCTACTCCGCCGCCCCCGTCGCAACCCAGTCCCTCCTCACAGCCGACACCTCCCTGACTAGCGCCCTTCGAGTCCTCTACACGCACCAGCAGAACCACGCTCGGATCTTACAGCTCCGCGCCGAAGCCAGCAGCCTGGAAGAGCAGATCAGAAACACGATACGAACATGTGTCGAGCTGCGGAAAGAGATCGGGGACATCCACCCTAGTATCCTCTCGCATTCTTATTCGGACGATGAGTCCGACCCGGAAGGCGAAGACCAGCAAGACGTAGATTACCACACTCTGTTATCGTTTGCGTCCAAGATTGGGAAACACAACGCCGCCGCCGCGAAGGAGGCGGAGGAGGAATCTGCTCGTCGTCTTGTCCAAGCGAGGAAAGAAAAGGACAAATCTAGTGCAAGCGCCGCCGCACCCCAGACGAATGGACATACATCAACTGCTATACCGGCATTGGTAACGGCAGCTCCTGCGTCTGCAAATACGATTACAGCAAATGCAAACGGAGAAAGCACATCTCCTAGTCTAAATCTGATACCCCAACATGAGCGGGATTGGTTGGATGCCGAAGCGGCGATGGCAAGAGCAAGATCCGGAATGGCCTTTCCCGCAGCCGAGAATCTGAGGAAAGGCGCTTTGGGCCGGCTACAGTGGATTCGGGAGCAGGGCGGAGAGGAGGCGGTAGACACGGAGATCGAGAGGCTTCATGGGGGTGGGAAGGAGAGCGTCGAGAAAGATGCCGGAGAAGGAGAGGATGTAATTGGGAAGCAGGAAGTGATAGAGACGATAGCAACACCAGGGAGACAGGGCGTCGGTGCTGGGGTGCCGAGTAGACCGCAGCAGCAGCAGCCGCCGCCGCGAGCCGCACGGGAGCCCGAGAAGAAGCAGAGCGTAGCGCTAGATCTGGACCTATGGAATGAGAGTGATGACGATGAAGACTAGGCCTTGGACTGCGGTTCCCTTCGCCGAATCAATAAGTATAGCACATCCCACCAAACCATCCAGCTTTGCATGAGCTCCTTGCAGTATACTCTCTCTCTCTCTCTCTCTCTCTCTCTCCCTCTCTCCCCCCTTCTCCCCAGCGTAGGTGTGTGTGTGTTGTGACAGCAGACTAAGTCTCCGATAAAGTATCCGAAGACGCAAAGACAAACCTACCTCTACAGAAAGAACTCCCACCTTGACACATCACATCCCTCACCCCCTTCCCCGTGGACAAACTCACCACTCCTCTTACTTCCTTCTTCTTCTTCCTCCCTACAGGCCGGAAAAGAAAGAAAGGAGAGGGGATGTCGTAACAGCCTGAGACACAAGTGAAAGCGAAAGCGAAAGCCCGCCGTCGTCGATAGAACCCTGCCCTGAGATATCCATTTCCTATCCTATTCGGATGAGGGGCAAAAGGAGGATTCAATGATTTTATATCGGTTGTAGTTGTTGCAGTAAGTAAAGTAAGGAAGTTAGAGGACGGTTTGTGGGCACAGAATAGAGTAGAGTAGAGAGCTCTGGCAAAAAGAGAGAGAGAGAGAGAGAGAGAGAGAGTATACTGCAAGGAGCTCATGCAAAGCTGGATGGTTTGGTGGGATG
>QQTW01002656.1_pt1 | contig 13075 bp, 12 predicted proteins | sample 1904831 | NCBI WGS metagenome assembly QQTW01 (sample SAMN09435610, study PRJNA476489) | Subsurface metagenome, whole genome shotgun sequencing project. | reverse complement strand
AAAGGATACTGTCCTACTTGGGCAATCGAGTGATGCGTGCGTCAAGCTAAATTTTGTAAAGATCCGGTGCATGACGTCTTTTAGGAGCAGCTATTCAAAATATGAACAGTTTTAAATACCGCAATCCTGTGTTACTGGTTCACGGCATTAATGACACGGGCGCAATTTTTGAGAAGATGGCTCCCTACTTGACTCAATTGGGTTGGTCTGTGTATGACCTGGATCTGATCCCCTGTAATGGCGATCTCGGTCTTGACCAGTTGGGTCAGCAAGTCGCTAATTATGTCGCAGCAACCTTTGCACCCGAACAACCTTTTGATCTAATCGGCTTCAGCATGGGAGGAATTGTCAGCCGCTACTATGTCCAGCGACTAGGAGGAATTGACCGCGTTCAGCGCTTCATTACGCTGGCTTCCCCACACCACGGTACATGGGTGGCTTACCTATCCGAGCGCCCTGGTTGTCTTCAGATGCGTCCTGATAGCCCTTTTCTACAGCAACTGAATCAAGATGCCGTTATGTTGGAGCAGCTAAATTTTACGTCGATCTGGACACCATATGATTTGATGATCGTTCCCGCCAACAGTTCACAAATGGAGGTGGGTAAAGACGTGCAGGTGCAAGTGTTGAACCATGCCTGGATGCTGACAGATCCAAGGAGCCTTAAGGTTGTGGCGGCGGCGCTTTCCGAACCGCTCAAGCGCGGACGCGAAGTTGCGTCTCCTTTGGAGAATCGCCAATTTGTGCATAATCGTAACTACCAAAAATTGCCTCAACGTGACGGTAGTACTTAAATTCCATCAAGTTATAAAACGGATCCTCTAAAAAGAACGTGCGATGCTCTAAGGGTGAACCGGGAAACCGGTGCTTGGGTTCTTCTCTAAAGAGCAATTGCCTCTGTTGCGCTCGTTCTAGCAAGCATTCCCAGTCACTTTCCAAGCTAAAAATCAACCCAAAGTGTCTGGGATAGATGCCCTGTTGGGGTAGTAGGGGTTCTTTAGTTATGTGGGCTACCAGCTGATGACCGTATAGATTAAGAATCAAGGCATGATGAGTTTCACGACCAGCGGCACAGCCCAAGCCATCGATATAAAATGCTTTTGTTTGGGCAATGTCGGTGATTGGAAAGGCAAGATGAAATAAAGTTTGGTTCACGGCTTGTGATCTGGGAGGCTTGTGGTTTATGCTTTCTACTTATTCTCTAAATCCTTGGCTGGTTGCTGTTGGATTAAATACAGTTTTACTAGCGATCGCTTGGATTGCTCCGAAAAAGCTACTCACCCCAGCTGGGTTATTCCACTCTTGGTTGCTGGGCGTTCTGATTTGGGGTAGCTTGGGTTGGCAGGGATATTTAGTAGTATTGTTCTATTTTCTGGTTGGTTCTGCCGTCACACGCATCGGCATGGCTGAAAAGGAAGCAGAAGGGATTGCTGAGAAACGCTCTGGAGCGCGCGGACCAGAGAATGTCTGGGGTTCTGCTCTGACTGGGGCGCTGTGTGCCTTGGGGACGCTGGTGGTTCCTGCGCTTGAGGTAGAAACCGGATTAATTACGTCTTTACTATTGTTGGGCTATGTGGCGAGTTTTAGCACCAAGCTTTCTGACACCTGCGCTAGTGAAGTTGGTAAAGCCTACGGCAAGCGCACGTTTCTCATTACTACGTTACAACCGGTGTCGCGTGGTACAGAAGGGGCGGTGAGTCTGGAGGGGACACTGGCTGGGATAGTGGCTTCAGTTGCGATCGCGCTGGTTGGTTGGGGGGTAGGACTGATCGACCTGCTAGGAGTAGTCTTGTGTGTGCTGGCAGCGTTTATTGCCACCAATTTAGAAAGTGTGATTGGTGCTACGCTGCAAGCCAAGGTAGGCTGGCTCACGAATGAAGTAGTCAATATTTTAAATACGTTGATAGGTGCGATCGCAGCCGTGCTACTGGCGTTGGCATGGCAATGGTCTAATCTTTTTTAATGTTGGCGAATTGCCATTGCGCAGCAGTAGGGTGGGCACTGCCCACCAATTGCTCTAGCTTTCAATTTGTTCAACCAAAAGCCATTTACCAGCGTGATTCAACTCCCCATAGATTGTGAGAGGTTGCTGGTCAAGACACATTTGCAGTTGCTCGTCTAAGCGCGATCGCAAGGTGACAAGTGTCCAAGTTGTTGAACGCATGTCAGCTGGATCAGTGAGGGTGAGGGTGTAATCCTGCTCATCGCGGCGGTGGAAAATGCCAGAGAAGCGGGGAGTGGGGACTGAGAAGTAGGGAGTAGGTTCAACATCGCAGGGGCAATTGCCGCTCTCAGGATAGGCATCTGGGCGATCCAGGTAGTAGCGCTGCCAGTGCAACCAGTCGGGGTGGTTGGGAGGTAAATTGAACAACGGCACAATTGCTGCCCTCGCTCGCTGGTCTTGCAACAATGCGAATTGCAGGTTTCTTACAGGCAAATCCCGAGGGTTCAAGCCTAGAGTCACACACAGCGCCGCTGCCATCCCAGCTGCTTGACCAATACCCATGACCACCGGTTGCAATCTAGTGGCACCATTGGCAATGTGAGACACGGAGATATTTTTTTCACACACCAATAGACCATCAATCTGGGCTGGAATCAGGCAACCATAGGGAATCGTGAAGGGGGTTCCCGTCCAACGTCCTCCCCAGCGGATGGATTTTGATTTGAGAGGGAAATTGACGCCGGGATAATGGTGGTCGTTGGCATAATTGCCGAGAGCGATCGCTTCGCAGACGCCTCCAGCATCAACTAGTAATGGAGCAACCCGTCCCCCAGGGAGCGGCAAAATATCCTGCTCCCGCACTGTAACTAGTCCCACTAGGCGTCGGCTTTCCCGGTAGTAGGGATGCAGAGCGTAAGCACCTCCGCCGAGGGAGTGAGTAGTGGGGAAGACTTGATCCGCCAAGCCGTAGCGACGACCTAGCTGTGTTTGGATAAAGCGGGCAAAACTTTGGGTATGCCAGCGGGATTCCTGCAGAAACTGACGCCGTGATGACGAGGATTCAATCAGACGCCCCACCCCTTCACCGTAATCATTGCCGCACTGAGGCCAGTTGATCATAAATAGACCCCCTGGTAGGCGTCCGTAATTCAGGAACTGCTCTGGTCCGTAGCCATCCCAAGCACCGGCAAACTGGGCTAAGTCCTCTTGAGGAGGAGCTAGGATTTCTGGAGCACCGGGCTCACCAAAATCTTGCATGATCACAGCCCAAGTGGGTGCTTGGACGGGGTATCGTTCGCTGAGCGCGTTAAGGAGCGAGTTTCCGGTGTGGCTTTGCTTCCCCCAAACTCGCGTAGTAGTTGGCGCACTAGGTTCCCCCCACTCGGACTGCAATTCCCAACCCCAGCGGTAAGGCACCTCAGCCAGAGCAAGTAAATCTCCCAGTTCTGTAGCGTCCAGAGTAATCTTTGCCTTGACAGTAAAATCGGCAAACCGAACCCCAGTAATACAATTTTCTTGCCTGAAAACCTCTAACGGCACCTGCCCAGCAATCCAATGCAAGTTCGGCAACTCCTGCACCCAATCGGCAAACACCTGGGCACCAAGGCGGGGATCATAGCTAAAAAAGCTGACCCAGCTATTGTCTAATCCTCCTAATTGCCGATGCTGCAATTCCCGCAGAAAAGCACCCCATAGCCCCGTCTGGAAAGCTACTAATTCATTGCCATCCGGAGCAGACACCCCAGCTGACGTCAGCATCCCCCCCAGCCAGGAAAATTCACTCACAAGGATAGTCTTGGCTCCGCGACGAGCTGCTTGGATGGCAGCAGCCGTACCCCCAGTGCCACCTCCCACGACTAAGACATCAGCTGTTAATTCATCTATCACTGGCTGTTTCCTTAGAACCATCTGCGGCGGGACAACACTGTTCGCCAACGGTATCCCCGACTCGGGTGACCGAATCTGCTTGAGGTAATATTAAGCCAAATCGAACAGCAGTACTTCTGAGGTATCGTTTGCACTAATTTCGAGTTTTTCTTCCTCGCTTACCGCAGCGCCATCACCTGCTTTGAGCTGCATGCCATTGAGCAGCACTGCACCACGCGCCACCTGTACCCAAGCATGGCGATTCGGTTTCAGCTGATGTATAACCTGCTCCCCAGGAGCCAGTAAGGTCACAAATAAATCAACATCCTGATGCACAGTCACAGCACCATCACGACCATCTCTAGCGGCAAGCAAGCGTAGTTTGCCGCGCTTCTCCTCCAACGGAAAGTCGCGCTGTTCATAACTCGGCTGCAATCCTTCTTTATCAGGAATAATCCAGATTTGCAGTAAGTGAACTGGATCGGTTTGGGACTGATTGAATTCGCTGTGGCTAATGCCGGTACCGGCACTCATGCGCTGTGCCTCTCCGGGAGCGATCGCCGCCCCCGTACCCAAGCTGTCCTTGTGCTCTAGCGCGCCTTCTAGGACATAGGTGATAATTTCCATGTCGCGATGACTGTGTGTACCAAAGCCTTTGCCCCCCTGCACACGGTCTTCATTGATTACACGTAAATGACGAAACCCCATGTTTTTAGGGTCGTAGTAGTTGGCAAAAGAGAATGTGTGATAACTGTCGAGCCAGCCATGATTTGCATGACCGCGCTCATTTCCGGGTCGTAGTGTAATCATTTTGTACTCGTTGCTCCTCTTGGTTTGCTTGTGTGAAGCTAGTTCACTTCATTAATTTAACATAAAATCATTTAATGTTTAAGTATATGAGCAAAAAATTAGCGCTTCCAGCTCAATCCTTTTTTCCCAGTTGCCGACACAGACAGCCCAGTTCTTCCTGCTCAGATTCTGTGAGAATGCTTATTTCCTCCACAACAGCCGCCACATGCTGTGGAAATATCTTGCTGATCAGTTGTCTTCCCTCCTCCGTCAAGCAGACACTTACGAATCGGCGATCCTCCACAGAGCGTTCACGCTTGACAAGCTGCCGCTTCTCAAGGTTGTCAATGACCATGGTCATATTTCCACCACTTTTGAGCAGTTTCTCCGCAAGGTCACGCTGAGACAGTGAACCGAGGTGAAAAAGCGCTTCTAGCACACCAAACTGGCTGATGGTCAAGTTAACTGCAGTTAGGTGACGATGGATGCGTGTCGTCACTAATTCGGCTGCGCGCATCAACTTAATGTAGGTGTCTAAAGCCCTGACTTCCTCTTGTGTGCCACGGTATCGCGTTACCATTACATTAGTGTTAAATAGTTTAATGTTAATTTATGTTTTGGCACCTGCATTTGTCAAGCAGGAGACTAGTATTTTAAGAATTAGCTACTGTTGGAATTAGGATGAGCACTAGGTCAGCACGTTCCTACGTAACCCTCTCGATTGGCGCGGCGATACTCACCATAGCACTGAAGTTTGGAGCCTACTTGCTGACTGGCTCGGTGGGTTTGTTCTCTGATGCTGCTGAATCAGTCGTCAACCTAATTGCGGCAGTGGTGGCATTCTGGGCGCTGACGTTGGCTGCACGTCCGCCTGACGAGGAACACGCTTTCGGTCATTCTAAAGCTGAATACTTCTCTAGCGGACTAGAAGGTGCATTGATTTTGGTTGCAGCGGTCAGTATTGGTGTAGCGGCATGGAATCGCCTACTCGCTCCACAGCCTTTGGAGCAGGTTGGACTGGGGCTTTTGCTCACGCTCGTTGCTTCAGCTGTCAATGGCAGCGTCGCACTGATCTTATTGCGATCCGGGAGACGCTTGCGCTCAGTTGCGTTGCGAGCCGACGCGCATCATCTGCTCACTGATGTGTGGACTTCGGGTGGCGTTGTGCTGGGCATTGCACTGGTGCAATTAACGGGCTGGCTTATTCTTGACCCTGTGATTGCGCTGCTCGTAGCAGCAAACATCGTGTGGGCAGGGATTCGACTCCTGCGCGAAACCGGCTATGGCTTGCTAGATAGCGCGCTACCTGCTACCGAGCAACAAATCATCGCCACCACGCTGCTACGCTATGAAGAGAAAGGCATCCTGTTTCATGCACTGCGAACACGGGTAGCTGGGTCACGCCGCTTCGTGTCGTTGCATGTTCTTGTGCCTGGTGCGTGGACTGTTCAGTGCGGTCATGATTTGTGTGAGGAAATCGAGTTAGACATTAGCAGAGCGCTGCCAAGCACCAACGTCATGACCCACTTAGAGCCATTGGAAGATCCGCTCTCATGGGAAGATCAGGATTTAGAGCGCATAGACAAAAGGGAAAACCATGAAAGCACAGGTATTTAGAGGCGTCAATCAGCTCAGTTATGAAGAATTGCCAGTACCAGCGATCGCACCGGATGAGGTGCTGGTACAGGTGCGGGTAGTGGGCTTGTGCCAGTCGGATATCAAAAAGATTCGTTATCCCCTCTATGAGCCACCGCGTATCTTCGGGCATGAGACAGCTGGGGTGATTGCAGCTTGCGGTAATGAAGTAACCGACTGGCAAGTAGGGCAACGGGTTGTGGTGATGCACCATATCCCTTGTATGCGCTGTAGCTACTGTCTTAACGACAACTTCTCGATGTGCAATGTCTACAAAAACATCTCCACAACAGCTGGGTTTAATCCCAGTGGTGGCGGCTTTGCAGATTACGTCAAAGTTCCGGGTCATATTGTCCGCAACGGGGGGCTAATTTCTATCCCAACTGAGGTGAGTTTTGAGCAGGCTAGTTTTGTGGAGCCGACTAACTGCTGCCTCAAGGCGGTTAGAAAAGCCCAGATTGCCCCAGGTCAATCAGTTCTGGTAACCGGTGCTGGACCAATTGGGTTGATGTTCATTATGTTGGTAAAATACTTCGGAGGCAGAGCGATCGCAACAGACCTCCTCCCCTCCCGAATTGAAAAAGCCTTAAGCGTGGGCGCAGAAGCAGCGTTTGATGCCCGCGACCCCGATTTGCCAACAAAAGTGCAAGCACTCACCGATGGTATGGGAGTCGATACGACTCTGTTAGCAGTGCCCAGTCAAAAAGCTTTCTTACAAGCCCTCGACTGTACCCGCAAGGGCGGTAAAATTCTCTTTTTTGCTGAGTTTCCCGATCAGGTGGAAATTCCCATCAACCCGAATATCCTCTACCGACGGGAAATTGACTTGATGGGCAGCTATAGTTCTTCTTACCGGCTCCAGAGCCTGGCAGCTGATATTGTGTTCAACCGGCGAATTGATGTAGAGGCTTTAATTAGCGATCGCTACCCTTTGCAAGATTTATCCGCAGCCGTGGAACGTGCGATCGATCCCAGTCCCGATACTTATAAGATTCTCATCTATCCGCAGCAGGCAGATTCAGATTCAGCAAAGGAGGGTATAAGACCGAGATAGCAACGGATCACAGCTTCGAGCTCATCCAGCATATAGGGCTTGCTAATGTAGTTATTACAGCCAGCTTCCAGTAGACTATCGCGGTCTTCTACTCTTGCTAAGGCGGTTACAGCAATGACTGGGATTGTCATAGTTTGCCGATTCTGCCTCAAGCGATGAACAACTTCTACGCCATGAACGTCGGGCAGCATCACATCTAGCAGAATCAGGTCAGGCTGGTGTTTTTGTGCCAATTTCAGAGCCGTCTGACCGTCTGTTGCTGTCATGAATGAGCATTTCATAGGCTCAAGCACTTCAGTAAGTAGCATCAAGTTGTCTTCATCGTCATCGACAGCCAGAATTAGGGGTTGGTTAATCACAGGGGGCTGAATCTTATCAAATATAAGTTCCACATTTACGATCCGTTGAATGACAGTCGTCAAGCACCCAGGTTATTCTTAGCAAAAGTTTTTTAAGGCGAGTCCCAAGCGGCAATCATAGCACTTTCAATGAATTGACTCCTAGCTGATCCACTTGCTTTTTGATTGTGCGTTTGCGCAGCGCCAACCGGGAAACAATATCGCAGTAATCTTCAATTTGGGTCAATTATAGCGAAAATATACCTAATTTCTAACTTTTTTAAGTTTACTACCCAATGAGCTTATCTAATTTTACGTTCTCGTAACGATAAGCGATTTTTTAGGTATAAGTTGTGTGAATTGTTACAAGCTGTTTTTTATATTTAAATAGTTTTTCAAAATAACTCATCTTTTTCTGATGCTACTGGCATTTGTGCCAAATTAAACACAAGTTAAACATAAGTTAGACATAAATTAGATACTATACAGCGCCTAGGCTGGAAAGAAAAAGTAAGTTGAAATACTTTGAGTTCTGCATAGAACGAAAAGAGCAGAGTTTTAGGGGAGCTAGGCTATAAAGTAGAAATAAAAAGCTACCCCAATTTATTGTTAAACAGGTTTATCGTTAAACAGGGGATCAAACAATGGGTATAGCTACAATCAATCCCGCAAATGGAGAAACTCTTAAGACGTTTGAGCCACTGGAAGATGCAGAGATTGCGGCTAAACTTGAGCGGGCGCAACAGGCTTTTGAGGAGTACCGCAAGACGTCAATGAAGCAGCGCTCCGAGTGGCTGCTCTGCGCCGCTGAGATTTTAGAGCGAGAAAAGGAACAATTTGGCAAGCTGATGACCCTGGAAATGGGCAAACCCCTCTTGGGTGCGATCGCAGAAGTGGAGAAATGCGCTCTCGTCTGTCGCTACTACGCCGAACATGCGGCAGAATTCCTCGCCGATGTTCCAGTATCAACCGATGCCAGCCATAGCTTTGTCCGCTACCAGCCACTGGGTCCGGTTTTGGCAGTAATGCCCTGGAATTTTCCCTTTTGGCAGGTGTTCCGCTTTGCCGCTCCTGCCTTAATGGCGGGAAATGTGGGTTTACTCAAACACTCCTCCAATGTGCCTCAGTGTGCTTTGGCAATTGAAGACATTATTCAACGCTCAGGCATCCCAACGGGTGTATTTCAAACTTTGTTGGTGGGGTCTGATAAAGTTGCCGCTCTGATTGCTGATGAGCGAGTTAAGGCTGCTACACTGACTGGGAGCGAGCCAGCTGGAGCGAGTTTGGCAGCAGCTGCGGGGAAACACCTAAAAAAAACTGTCTTAGAATTAGGGGGAAGTGACCCGTTTATTGTAATGTCAAGTGCTGATCTAGATGCAGCTGCTACAACAGCTGTGACGGCGCGGATGCTGAATAACGGTCAATCTTGCATTGCGGCGAAACGGTTTATTGTGGTGGAGGCAATCGCAGAAAAGTTTGAAAAACAACTGGTGGAGAAATTTGAGGCGCTGTGTGTGGGCGATCCGATGAATCCAGAAATGGATTTGGGACCATTAGCAACGCCAAAGATCCTCAAGGATCTAGACCGCCAAGTTAAAGAGTCGATCAAAAGCGGAGCCAGAGTACTCACTGGTGGAGAGCCTTTGTCGGATCGTCCGGGAAACTTCTATCCGCCTACGCTTTTGACCAACATACCACCTGGCAGCCCAGCTGAACAAGAAGAATTTTTTGGTCCGGTGGCGCTGTTATTCCGGGTAGCAGATATCGATGCAGCAATAAAGCTAGCTAATGCCACACCCTTTGGATTGGGAGCGAGTGCCTGGACAAAGGATGCTCTTGAGCGCGATCGCTTGATTTCGGAACTCGAAGCCGGTGCCGTATTTATCAACGGCATGGTCAAATCTGATCCCCGCCTTCCCTTTGGGGGCATCAAACGTTCTGGGTACGGACGAGAATTGAGCAGCCAAGGCATTCATGAATTTGTCAATGTTAAAACAGTGTGGGTAAGGTAAAAACACGCTCGGCGGCTCGTCCCTAAGAGGAGTGAAAAATGAACACAGCTGAACTATTGATACGTTGCCTGGAAAACGAAGGCGTGCGTTACGTCTTTGGTCTGCCTGGGGAAGAAAATCTGGACGTCCTGGAAGCGCTAAAACAATCTTCGATTCAATTCATCACCACGCGTCACGAGCAGGGCGCAGCCTTTATGGCAGATGTGTATGGTCGCTTGACTGGAAAAGCGGGGGTGTGCCTCTCCACCTTGGGACCAGGTGCCACCAACCTGATGACTGGAGTGGCTGATGCCAACCTCGACGGCGCTCCCCTGGTGGCGATTACAGGACAGGTGGGAACGGATCAGATGCACATAGAAGCCCATCAGTACCTGGATCTAGTGGCGATGTTTGCGCCGGTAACCAAATGGAATTCCCAGATTGTCCGACCGAGCAATACACCAGAAATTGTGCGGAAGGCATTTAAGCGATCGCAAAGCGAAAAACCTGGAGCGGTTCACATCGATTTGCCGGAAAACATTGCCGCCATGCCAGCTGTTGGCAAACCCCTGAATAAGGACAAGCTGGACAAAACCTATGCTGCCTTCCAAAGTATTACTGATGCAGCTGCCGCCATCTCCCAAGCGACCAATCCTTTAATTATGGTGGGAAATGGGGCTATCCGAGCCAATGCCAGTGAGGCTTTGACCGAATTTGCCACACAACTGAATATCCCAGTAGCGAATACTTTCATGGGCAAAGGGGTCATTCCCTATACTCATCCCTTAGCTTTGTGGGCGGTGGGATTGCAGCAGCGAGATTTCATCAACTATGCTTTTGACAACACAGATCTGGTTATTGCCATTGGCTATGACTTGATTGAATATTCCCCGAAAAAGTGGAATCCCGATGGTAAGATTCCGATTATTCATATTGGGGTAAACTCATCTGAAATTGATAGCAGCTATATTCCGATTGTTGAAGTAGTGGGAGATATTTCCGATTCCCTAAACGAAATCTTAAAACGGTCAGACCGACAGGGAAAGCCTGAGCCACAAGCCCTGGAACTACGGGCAGATATTCGAGCAGATTACGAACAGTACGCGCAGGACGATGAATTTCCGATTAAGCCGCAAAAACTGATCTATGATCTGCGGCAGGTGATGGGACCAGAGGATATTGTCATCTCCGATGTGGGGGCTCACAAAATTTGGATTGCGCGCCATTATCATTGCGATCGCCCCAACACCTGCTTGATCTCGAATGGCTTCGCCGCGATGGGCATTGCGATTCCCGGTGCTTTAGCTGCAAAACTGGTTTATCCAGAACGGAAAGTTGTGGCGGCAACCGGCGATGGAGGCTTTATGATGAATTGCCAGGAATTAGAGACGGCTCTGCGCGTCGGGACGCCCTTTGTGACTTTGATTTTCAATGACGGTGGCTATGGGTTGATTGAATGGAAGCAGCAGAACCAGTTTGGAGAGTCGTCCTATGTCCGTTTTGGCAATCCGGATTTTGTCAAATTAGCAGAAAGTATGGGACTCAAAGGCTACCGGGTTGAATCGACAGCTGATTTCATTCCCACGCTCAAAACAGCCCTAGCGCAAGATGTTCCCAGCGTGATTGACTGCCCTGTGGACTACCGGGAGAACTACCGCCTCACTCAAAAAGCAGGCGAGTTCAATTGTAAGATGTGACCGTTGCGCACGGAAAGACGCGACAGGGGCCTTTAACCCTGTCCCCTAACGAAACATAAACACCGTGTGCTTATGGCGGTATTCATTTGCATATATATCTGACTATTGGTGCTAAATTTGGCATATTATACAAATTTTAGCACCAACAGTCTGCTTAACAATTACAGACATTTTAAGTTTTGGCTGTTAAAACAGAGAAGAACTGATACTAAGTTGCATTCAGTAGAAGCCCTCACTGTGCTGTTAGGGTAAGGGATTCCATTGTCTAAACTGCAACAAAGAGTACTCAGTACTTAAAATAGGTGCAATAAAGATGAAAGATAAGGCGAAAAAATTTAGAAAATCCTCGTTGAATCATTGGCAGCGCCAAATGCGTTCAAAGATAGAATTTATATCCGAAAAACTAAACCATCGTAGTTTCCACCGCCGTCGCCATTGGTGGCTTGTGGCAGGAGTGGGTGCGACGATGGTGATATGCAGTTTAGTTGGGGTTTTTTGGTCGTCAAGCGTAGGAGCCACTGGTTCAACTTACGAAGTACTGTCTACTTCTGAAAACGTGATCTGGGGGGAATTATTCAAGCCATCTAGCAATCCGATCTTGAGAGTCAGTTCAGGCGATCGCGTCGTCATGCAGACGATTTCCCATGAAGGAATCTTGCCGGACCAAGGAGATACGATTGATTTTTTCGCTCAAGGTGGAATTCCTGAGAATACCAAAAGCGCAATTTCGCAAGTGCAAATTCTGCCAGACCAGTTGAACGTAAAAGCAACGGTTCAAAAAACTGGTCCAGGTCCTCACGTGATTACAGGTCCAATCTATATAGAAGATGCGCAACCAGGGGACGTGCTGGAGATTAAAACAGTTGCGATTGATTACCGCTCTCCCTATGGCGTGATTTCTAACCGTCATGGAAGAGGTGCCCTTCCTGGGGAATATCCAGAAAATGGTGCTGACATTTATTCTAAAGTTATTGGCATAGATGCTAAGCGTGAAGTAGGTATATTCCAACCTATAAATGATTTGCCTCCCCTAGAAATACCGCTAAACCCATTTGTAGGCATTATGGGAGTGGTTCCTGCTAATTTGGAAGAAACAGTAAATTCCATTCCCCCAGGGAACTATGGTGGCAACCTTGACATCCAACTGTTAGGGCGTGGCTCCAGCCTCTTTTTGCCTGTGCAGGTGCCGGGGGCACTGTTTTATGCAGGTGATCCTCACTGTGCTCAAGCAGATGGTGAAGTTGCTTTGACTGCAATCGAATGCTCCTTGACTCCTACGTTTGAGTTCATTGTGCACAAAGACATGCCGTTAACTGTACCAAGGGGTGAAACCAAGGACGCTTGGATTGCCATCGGGTTAGATCGGGATCTGGATGAAGCCATGAAGAAGTCTGTCCGGGAATACCTGCAAATTGTCAATGAAAAATATGGTTTGACTAAACAGGATGCACTGATGTTTGGTAGTGCTGCAATTGATTTTAACGTCTCCCAGGTTGTAGACATTGTCAAGGGGATTCACGGTACGATTCCCAAGCAATTGTTTCAGCCTAGCGAACACAAATATCAATGGAATTTTGAGGAATCTGACAGAGAGCAGCTGTAGAAAAGAATAGGGGCGCTGATAGTTAAGCGCCCCTCTGAAACTCTAATTATTAATTCAATGCATCATCACCATTCCCCCGATTGTGTTCGCTAGGCTGAAACAATTGCTTGGGAATCGTACCGTGAATCCCCTTGACAATGTCTACAACCTGGGAGAC
>QQTW01002655.1_pt1 | contig 13075 bp, 21 predicted proteins | sample 1904831 | NCBI WGS metagenome assembly QQTW01 (sample SAMN09435610, study PRJNA476489) | Subsurface metagenome, whole genome shotgun sequencing project. | reverse complement strand
AGACAATGTAGCACACATAAATGAAAGAAAATTTCCTTGTAACTCGTCCTTGTCACTTGTTTTTAGAAGACATATCTGTATACTCGTGCGGTTGGGCCTTCGGGCATCAACATTGCTAAGATAAGTATTGTTCTTTTCGGCAGAGAGGAATTCAGCTCAGGCGCTCGAGATGCGGCCAAACTCACACCCGCACCCGGCCCATCCCTGCAAAAATCGAACGAATTGTGTCACTGCCCTTCCTGTGCGCCCTCATCGCCCACAACAAGTTACAGTACCTCCTCTCGAAATATTTGAGCATAACTCTAAGACCTCACCGACGACATCCATAACAAACCGCTAACCTCCCAATATAACTGTTTGCGAAACGTACACATACAACCAAACAATATGAGTCCAACAAAGTGGGGTATGAATCCTTTGTTACATATCTGAACAATCCATGTCCGCTACTGCAAGCGCATTGCACTAGAAATGATTACATGCACATCACTACCCTATCCTCAGAATCACTTGGCTGACCGCTTCTTCGGTGTCTTCTGCGATCAGATGACGAAGAGGACAGCACTCCTCCCTCCTCACCCCCCGCCGCCGCCGCCACAATACCACGACGGTCCAAGTTCGACGACGAGGAGGATGACAGTGATGTGCGCGTCCCTTCCCTGCACCATGACCAAGCTCAGATCTCTGATCTATCGTGCTAGGTTTTGGACTCCTGGGATGCCGCCGAAGACTCCGAAGTCGAGCGGGAAAAGGCCAAGAAAGCCACCGAGGCCAAAGCCAAAGCAGACGCCGAAGCTCTCGCAAACAAGAAGTCGAAATCGCAGCGCATAGAAGAGAAACGCCTGGAGACAATGCGGCGGAAGGCGCAGGAAGAAGAAGAGGATAGCAGCAGCGAAGACGAGGATACGGCGGCCAAGCGTGAACGGTTACGGCGCACGGAACAAGACGCCGATCTGAAGCACGCTGAAGACCTGTTCGGCGATATCGGCATCAGCAAGAACCGCAGCGCCACGAAGCCCACTGTCGTCACAGCCAATCCGTCCGATCCCACCAGCTCCATCGACCTCTCCGCCCTCCCTCTCTTCAACCCCTCGACCAAAGACCAATTCCTTAAATTACGCGAAACGCTGACGCCCATTCTTGCAGCCAACTCTAAGAAGGCGCAGTATACGCTTTTCATGCAGGAGTTCACCAAGCAGATCTGCAAGGACCTGCCGAGCGAGCAAATCAAGAAGATCGCTAGTGGGCTGACGACTTTGTCGAATGAGAAGATGAAGGAGGAGAAGCTGGCGGAGAAGGGCGGGAAGAAGTCAAAGGCGGCGAAGACAAAGGCTACCTTGGTTGCTGGGAGGGATACGGGGGTTCGGGCGGATACGACGAGTTACGGGGATGATTTTGATGAGTATGTTTCCCTCGCTTTGCGCTCGTTTCTTCAGCATAACTTGGAGGAAGAGCGGCTGACAGCTGTTGTCTTTTAGTGGTGACGATTTCATGTGAACCGGCTTCTCTTTCTACATCCCTTTTGGTCTCACCGACTTTCACTTCACTCCCAGATCCGAGCCTAGATTTGGATTAGACTGCATCCAAGGGACCGGGTCTCGCTGTTTCTTTCTCTACAATCAGACGAATACCAGCACAGTACCGTGCCTTCTTTAAGCATAGCGCCCTCCCTCCATTGTCATTTTTTACGCAGCGTCCATTTTCCTCGGGGCATCGGACAGAGTTCACATACGCGTTCTGTAGAGTTTCGTACACCAACATAGCGTATCTCATGCCTCTTGAAGAGTAGAACAAGTAACGTGGATTTCATGAACTGTGCCGTGCCCAGGGTGGTAATATAAATGCGCCGATATGCGATATAGCCGTGATTAAGTACGTCTCAGATCTAACGAGATTCTGAAAATCGACGGAACGTGTCTCTACGCTAACACCCGACCATATCCCAAAACACCTCGCCCCACCCCCGGCTATCTTACCGTCCCCGACTCACCATAGTCGCCAATCCCTAGGCCAAACCTCTCCCCCACGCCCTCCTCGAAGATTGTCTCCTCAACAACCGTTTCGCCAAGCGCACTCCTCTCGCCCGCAACGATCGGACTGAAAGCATCGACCTCTTCAATCTCGTCCTCGTCTTCTTCCTCGATGATCTCGCCGCTCCGTCTGCCGACTACACTGGCACTACGGCTACCACCGACGCTGGAATCGCGGGTGCGGGTGGTGCTAGTGCCGTGGGTGTTGGCAGGGATATTAGCATGTGTAGTGCTGATATTGGTGGAAACATTAAGCATAGGTCCTTTAAAAGGCGATCTTTTGCGTTTGGCGAAGACAAGGCCGGCTGGGGGATGGAAGGTTGCGGGTTCGTTGAAGTTGTAATTGTATGCGGAGGAAGCTGCAGGATTGCGAACAACACGGATGTTAGAGGGAAAAGCGGAGGTGGTGGGGGTGGCGGGGAGGACTTTGACGGAGGCGTGGGGGGACCGTGAGATTTTGCCAATGGTGGCAGAGGCGGGGCTGTTGATGGAGTTAGATGAGGTGGAGGAGGCCTTGGAGTGCGTGTGGACGTGATGGATGCTGCGGATGGAAGACACGGAGGAGGATGTTGACTTGCGACCGCGGAGACCAGTGGAGGGGCGTCGGTAAGAGGAACGTGGTGTTAGGGGTGCGGGGGAGAGAGAGTCGCGGTGGTGGCGGATAGGAATGCGCGGACGAGACGAGTGGGTGACAGGGGAATTAGGCCCAGGAGGGACGGTGACTCCTGGGGCTTTGACGGTTGAGACGCCTGATGGTCGTCGAGTGTCAATCGGGCTTTTCTCGGGGGAAGGCTTGAGGGTTGAGGGTGTGCTCCTGGATGCTGGTGATCTGGTTCGTTTCGCTGATTCCATGAACCAATGTTTGATTGATGCTAATTGGTTGATTATGGGATGTGGATGTCGACGAGGCGGTCGGCGCTTGGTGAACCCACTCGGTGACAACAGATCGGGGTTTGGGGAAACAAGTTGTAAAGTACTGCTACGGGATCTTCTCTTCTCTTTCGGTGGGAGTGGTGGTCGATGTCTCGATGAATTTGCTGATCTGATTGAGTCCTTTTCTATCGGCGGTGGAGGCGTTGCAGACCTCGGAGTGCTTACGGCGGTCCCCTCAGGTAGTTGAGGCAAATCAGGAACCACCAAATGGGCTAGCGATGGTTAGAAGAGTTTCTATATCATTGAAAGTTCTTACGAGTTGAGATGCTTCGTCTCTCCCTCCTGCCCCTACTCCGCGGTGAATCACCAACGTCTGGCGCATGATTCTCTTCCCTGACCTCTACCAGCGTGGGTGCCATTCTTTCGAGCCGCGTGCTCGCAGCGCTCAATCGCCGCAGGTTCTTCGCCTCTGTCTCTTTCTCTTTCCGTTTGCGTTCCCTTCGCCTTTCCTTGCGCTCTTCCTTTTCGATCAATAGAGCCCACCATCCAGCCAAGGAGTCGCATCGCTGAGCTAGGACATTCTCGATCACTTTATCGATATCAACACCTGCACTACGCATTCGCTCTAGAGTGTCCTTTTCAAGTTTAGTATTAAACGGTGTTGGCTGTGTAAGGTTGAGGATAGCCTGCTGTTGGGGCGCATGTCCTGCCAGAAAGGGGTGGCCCAAAATGTCTAGTAGCGTGGGCCTAATGAGGGGCCGTTTCGAGAGCAGTACCTGTATCAAAGCCTTTGCATCCACAGGTATTTGGGTGGGGTACTTTGGCTCAGATGTAAGAATCTTGACTTTCGTGGACGTATCGTCGTCTTCGTCAAAGGGAAGCTCTCCTGCCAACAAAGCATACAATATGATTCCCAGACTCCAGACGTCGACCTTCTCGCCAGCGTATTTCTCTCCCTTCAGCATCTCAGGTGCGCTGTAACAAACCGTCCCACAAAACGTTTGCAGATAGCTTGATTTGCCCTCATACTCGCGGGTGAATCCGAAGTCGCAAAGCTTAACATTTCCATATTTGTCAAGAAGTATGTTCTCGAGCTTCAGATCCCTGTGTACGCATGACATATCATGAACATATGCAACTGCTCCTACGAGCTGCGCAAATATCTTTTGAACCTTTTCCGTTGGTATTGGCCCATTGCTGAGAAGATAATTGTATAACTCATCACCTGCCCTCGATGATCAGTATAGACCACTTCTGCCTTATAGCAGCCCTCATACCTGGACAGTATTCCAGAGCTAGCCAAACCAAATTCTCTGTTATGATAACTTCATAAAGCCGTGCAATATGCGGGTGGATGAACTGTCGATGATGATGGATTTCTCGCGCAAGATTTGAGTCGTCTTTCTTCGCCGATTTGAGCACAACCTATGCTATTCTAAGATCATCACTTCTTCCGCGACAACCAGTATTCCCAGTCGAACCTTTGAGCCATTCGTAAGCTTGTGGGTCGCGAGGTAGACCTTCCCAAAGGAGCCTTTGCCAATTAAACGGCCCAGGGAGTAGTTGCCAACTGTATGCAGGTCTTTAGAAGAGAATTCCCTGAACGGAAGTAAGCTCCATCCTATATTTATAGCATATGATGCTGAGGCTCTGTACTTACTCCAGGAGCTCGTGATAAGAAGCGGCAAGCTATGGGATTAAAGAGGCAGTCAGTACCTGTTGGTCGAACATTACGCAGCCATGACGCCCTCTAAGCAAGAAAGCTCGCAGGAGTCGTCTCTTTGTATTGCTGACCTTCGCTTTATGAGCCTGCGAATCCGACCTCGTCCTGGCAGGCGGCATGTATCGGATGCTTCAGAGCTATCCGCATTCAATTGCACGATGCGACGACTGATAGCTAACAACGCTCGGATTCGGGAATGAAAGCACAGATACTCTGTATGGATGAGGTCGTGAGGATAGCATTGATATATGTTTGGGATCTAGATTTATTGCTTGTTCGAAGAACTGGGGCCGTTTCAAACGTAGAGGTCGTTTCTGGAGCGGGCTGAGCCGCAGATCTTGAGCAAAAAACTTCGACTTGTTTTTGCAATTTGTACATGGGGCTACGAGATAGAGCAACTTTGTCTGGCCAGAATGGCTTCTACAAGATAAGTCATATAGTTAATAAGCCATGCTAGGTATTTAAAACTGTTTCTGAATATCAGGCTCTCAATACATTTTGTCGCCTTGGCTTCTGACATCTACTTTGGACGCAATGCCAGGCCCCTCAAAACTGGGTTAACGTTCGGTGCCCCGGTCCACCAGGCCAAGCTTTCGAGATGTTCTCTGGCAAGGATACTGATGCAGAATGTCGGATCGATACGTCGCAACTCCGGCTCCTTCATTACTGATAAAGCAGCAAGGCCGAAGTATGAGTGCAACAAATCTGAGACAGACAGTGAGTGACTGCTGAGCCCGACCTTTGGAAGTCTAGATCACCTGGTGGTTCCCCTGGCAGCTTGCCAAACCCTCCCACGATATGCTGGGTTTTCTCTAAGAGGTATCTTCGATTGGCATTGAAGTCCATTAGGTGTACTTTGTTTAGAATCTGTAGTGGACTTCGTCAATCACGAAATCAAACCAGATCTTGGGCGAAATGTTGCTCACTGCTAAAGACCCTCCTACCCACCATGAATAACATGTATCCGCAACTTTGTTACAGCGACCATTGAAGCCAGCCCACCGCAAATCTTCCTCTGTACTTTGTGTAAGAGCATCCGAGACTCTAGGCGATATCGAAACCGGGGCTGCGCCTGTGACGTGGAAGGGCTTGTTTCCAGAGGTTAAGGCAACTGGAGAATCTCCCAGGCTGTAATAATCCTCTTCCTCCAAAGTAGTAGTTTGTCGTGAGATCAACCAGTGCAGAGTCATAGTTGGTGAGCTCAGACCGCAGCTAGCTCTTTCCTTTGATACGGCTGGGGAGGGCGGGAGGTTTTCTTGGAGTGGTTGCGGACAGTGTAACCTGTTTAGGAACGACAAGGCACCGAGTGCACAGTAAGTAAACCCAGCTGCACCGCGATATAAGTACAGGACGGCTACGCCGTAGAACATGCGACAAGGTGCGTACCGTGGGCTTCGTGATAGGGCCCTTCAGAGATGCCGCCGTCATGCGTCTATGCAATCAGTCAAAAATTCTCTACAAATGCCTGTAAGCTTTGGTCGAGGATGTACGGCGCATACCTCAGATGCCCTGATGTAGCGCACCATTTTGTCGACATTGACATCCACGACGTCCTGATCTAGATCCACGCCTCTTCCTCTAAGAATACACCTTACTCCAGCAGCACAGTTACAGAACCTCATATCTCGTCCGCCCTCTATCGCTGCGCCTTCTCCTAATGTCTCCCCGAAACTGCCGTCTGGCCTCTGGAGCTTCGGTAACCATTCCAAGCACTTTCTCCTTCTAACCCGACTTAGATCATCTCCTAGTATCACAAGTGTTACAAGCGCGAAGTATGTAGCTGGAAGGTTTGCGGGATCCCAATGTGAATTTTCTTCTGACCTCGCCGCTCTGAGGTCCGTCCCAGTAAATCCACGGAACCCGCCCTCGGCATGCTGACATCGGTAGACCCAGTCTATATAATCGGCGCGCTCGGCCTCTGAAGTGTTGGTGTATAATGCTCCTAGTAAATCCAGTGCAGATACAATGAAAAAGGCGAGGAGTACGCGATTTGAATCGCTGGATGTGTAATGAGCACCTGGAAGGTATGTTCTCAGGCAACGAAGCCAGTACTTTATATGTCGTTCTTTATTGAGGATGGATGTGTCCTGTGCCCCGGAGAGATCCATACTCAATAGATTGAGAGATAGCAGGGCGAAGGTCCATAAGAGCCCTCCAAAGACGTGAAATGTAACTTGTGTGCTTACTCCGTCTTCTTTGAATGTCAACGCAGAGGCAAACGGCACCTCTGCTACTTGCAGCTAAAAGAGACACGATTGTCGAGCAGTGTCCTCGAAGCTATTGCCAAAAGTAAGAAAATGTGCGTAGCGGAACATTCCCGGCCACGATTGGAAACACTGTTGAATGCGCAGATCAACAGTACTCAACCCAACCGATTCCTGATGGAGACTCTGACTCCCATGCTGTTATGGCCGCCCATCTCGGTGCACAAAACTGGATGCTGACGGAGTAAGTGAGCTTGCGAAGAGACAACGGTGCATACGTTAACCGGAACTAACCCTACCTGAACGGGGTGGATTAACCTTATTCCCTGCAGCTTAAGCTTCGCAAAGCCCTGAGGGTCCGTTCCATCACCCATGATCGCCAATAGCCCGCCATGGCACTCATAAGCGCAAGCACCATCATCCGTACCCTCTCTGTCTTCCATCTAACCCTCGCCTACTTCTTCCTGATCTCCCCAGGCAAAATCTCCGATCAAAACCTCGTCTACATTCTTGGCGAAGCAATGGGTCTCGTTGGTTTCCCCGGCTTCCTTCCGCTCTACACTCTCGCTCTAGATCAAGTATCAGAACCATTCGATTGACGGACCTTCCCTAGCCTCATGCCCCATCCTTCGCCCTCCCCGTCGCGCCAACCGCCCTTCTTGCAGCCATCCTCGCTCTCCTCGGCTTCTCCGACCTAACAGCCGTATCCCTCCCAACAGAAGTGTCCGCGCAATACTGGGGATCGCAAGCGCCAGTGCGGCTGCTTTTCTTCTTCACCATGATCGGTTACACGTATCTGTTCAAGCGGGGAGGGGTCATGGCGGCGAAGGTAGAGGATGGAGAGGCGTATGTGGGTGGGGCGGGAGATGAGTTGAAGAATAGTGTGGTATTCACATGGGCATTCGTGGAAATGATGTGTTGGTTCTGGGTCAGTTGGGATGATAGAACTCAAAGGGGTCTGAGTTGCGGCTTGGGTTTGAGAACGTAGCTAACGCGTATGTGGTGCGCAGATATATATTACATTACGGGACGAGAAGAGGGAGGCGGCGGCAAAATTGTTCGAGAAGAGCAAGGCGGAGGAGAATATGCTGTAGTGAGAAGCCTGTGAGGTTTCACCAAGTACCGCATGTAGTCTCATGACGTAAGCTAGCATCAATAGAATCCGGTGGAGTTGGAATACCTTTTCATTACTGAGAGCGGCATTGGGTGGGAGTTTACACTTTCGTGCTGAATCCTCCTATGAGTGTCACGCGGAAATAGCGAGTATGTACTGCTTATCTGAAGCAAAATATTGAAGATTGCCAGAGCTATTTGGTACCTCTTGAAACGATAGCATCGCCGCATTCGATTCGCTCCTCTCAAACAGTAGCACCACTTGACAGTTACAGAGCACTACTCCCAGCGCCCACCGACCTGGCCCTGGCTACAGTGTCTGTCCAGTTCACTTCCTGGTCTGTGCGGGAAGAGAAGGACCTTTGTAATTAACCGATTTGGGGTTACTCGGCTCCATCTTCCACTACAAATAAGAAGTAGGTCAGCATATATTACTAGCAAGATGCCATACAAAAAGAGCAATCACGCGGATGGGAGACTTACGAGTTCTGCCATCTTACCCATCATGTCCTTTGCCACAAGCTCTGGGTTCTCCTCTCTAACGCGCTGGTAGTTGGACTTGACTAAGAAAGAAACTCAGCTAATCATCTCGCCTTCCTAACTGCTTAATTGCTGAAGAGCTGGTTATATCAACGTACAGTATATGTTGTACGGGCTTGGGGCCTTCTTGGTACCCGGGTTGGCCTTATTGCTGGCTTTCTTGATTTTTGTCTCGTTTTTGGCTGTCTCAGTCTTGGTTGTCGCACCCGCCTTCTTGGATGTAGTCTTCGAAGAAGCTTGCTTGGTGGCTGCTACACACGCGTTGAGCTGATCAGCAACATAGCTCAAGAGGATAAGATGTGTCCTTGAAGACCCTGGGGCATGAGGCGATCGACGACACTTTCTACGATTGAAGTGCCACGAAGAAGCATCAGAAGCTCACCATTGGAGGCAGTCGAAGCCTTGGTAGTCGCCATATGTGAGGTTGATGGTGATATGAGGTTCTAGATGAGTTCGATTAGCAACATGTATAAACACGTCATTACTTGATGACTCATGTCGAGCTTGCTTCGAGGAGGTTTCATACCTGTAGATAGATCCCGGTGGTAATGTGTTTGATGGTATGGTAAGGAGAGTCTCGATGTGAAGGTGAAGGTTGTTGTGAGAATCAAGGTAATGCTGCGTAGGTTGTAAGGGGAGATCATGTGTCATAGAGAGCCCTGAGCGGTCACACTTAGCGGCTCTCCCTTTCCGCACTTCACTCCACATGTTATCCACTCGACACCTAAAGTGGCTTTCAATCATAACCATCAACCAGTTTAAACAGCAGTGGAAAAAATATCGAGTTTGCAGACAGGGTTTATCCGCGATGCGATCGTACGACGCAGCTGAGTGTTTCCAACCACCTAGGGCAGCCCTAATTTGACTCTAAGTACTCCATCAATCGCGTCCTTCCAACTTTCGATAAGATCTATTGTGAATTTTTCAGCCCATGAACTGCCAACAAAGCTCAATATCTCGTGTCCGATGTGATCCTCCACTCCTTCTTCATTGGCGGCAAAGATTCTGCGCAGGTCGCCAGCAACAGTGCTTTTAGACAGACTGTTCTTGATAATTGTCGCATCCTTTTGGAGAAACTGGTAGATCTCGACCACCACTTTGCGCAAGGCCATAACTCGTTCTTTGGGCAGAAGGTATTTTGACTTCTTGGAGTTTGCATCTGCAGTCTCCAAGAAAGTCGCAACCGCTTTACAGACTTCAAGGGCAGAAAAAGTAGCATGCAGGTGTGCTCCATGAGGTACTACTACCCTTTGGTATGAGCGGAGAGAATCATCATGGACCAGTCCGCTTGTTGCTGTGGTCCTCTGTAATAATGCGTATAAAGATTGATTGAGATCGTCCAGAGCCTTGTCAAGAGAAATATCAGGAGATGATTCGGTGTCGGCGAGGCATGAAACACAAGCCCGCACACGACATAGCACGGCAAGCGTAGCAATCTCTTCATCAGTCATGTCGTTGACTGGCGTCGCCGTGTCGAACCGATAGAGATCTGGCTTTAAGGGTTCGGTGCTAACGGCTCGTTTGCCTTGTACATCTGAAATGACTTTGTCGATGAACATCTGCGCACCAAGCCAACGTTCCTTGAATGGGATGTCAACTTAGAAAGCAGCACTTGCGGGAATTACATACCATTGGCTTCGGCCCAACATGGAGGTACTCTTCGAATCTAGGCCAGCCACAGGCTTCGTAATCAGGGAAAGCGCTGAAGTCTCGCTGATCTTTTACTGGATCAAAGACAGAAACTATAACAACCCAAGAAATGAAATCAGCACGAGTTTTTGCACTGAACCTAGGTTTCAAGGCAGCGATCACCTAGAAGGTCTCTATAGTCTTCCTCTTCATCATCGGACCGAATAAGACGGTTCATACGTCGTCGCTCAAGAACCCACATGGCCTTGCAGAAACTCTGCCTCATCATATCATCAACCTGCAGAACGCCAAGTAGCATATTGTAACGTCCTTTCTCCAGGCAAAGACGCTTGCCGGCCATGGCCTGCTTCGCAGAAGTCGTATAAGACTCGAGAGCCACTCTTAGACCGCTGACTGGATCTGTGTCTTTCCTCTCTGCACCTAAGTTCTTCACGTTGGGTCCGGGATGTGGATGAATTGTAGCAAGTCGTGTGAAAAGGACATGAGCCATAGTCTCGTGCTGCAAATTTTTGATCGCCAGGCGTTTGTATGTCCTCATGGCCAGAGAGCCGGCACCCAGCATAAGATGAAGACGGACTAGAATCAACAAGGCGTGGTAATTATGCTTAGACCGTTCCAAAAGACTTTCGAGGAGTTGAGCACTTAATAGGAGGTACCGCTCATGCAGAGGGTCTGAGAGAAGCACTAAGCCCATGACAGCAAGGATGCCCGCATCGTCCCCTGGTTTGTTGTCAGAGTAGACTCGATCATTTCCCAAGCTCATTGATAGTCTGTATAGGCGAATGCAGTTACACACAAAGGCTTCAAGAAGGCCACGTGACCCAGACTTCGACACCCTCAAAGTGTAGTCCATTTTCAGAGAATTGATCTCCGCGGTCAGCCATGGCAGCCGCTCAGCCTGCAAGGCATCGTTAGCGGCTCAATGTTTAATGAAGATCGTCGAACATTACTTCCGATGCGTCAGCCTTACGAGCCATGCCCTTCGCACAGGAGGCAAACCGCGCTCTCACGTCCTCCTGGTCCCTATCGTTGAGCTGCTCCACATATGGCCGAAGATCGTCATAGCAGATGAGCCGTGTGCAATTGTGCTCGAAATATCTTTCACAGAACAATAGTAGCTTCTCCGATCGAGCAGGTTCTTTTGCGATCATCTGAGCCTGAAACTTGAGGAGAGCTAGATTAGAGTTGCGTGAACTACGCTCCTGATCTACATATTCAAAGATCAAGCTCTCCGTAGCTTGCTTGTTTCTGTAAGAGACATGTCAGACCCACATGAGAACACAGCGGGGGAACCCACGCTAGGTTATCAAGGATCTGGCTTGAATTGATCAATCCAGTCCAGAGCCTCCAGTCATCACCCTGTGATGCAACGCTTTCTTCTTTCGTTCCGTTGGTAGCTCCGCTGTTTCGAGACAGTGCACTTTCTAGTAGCATTTTGCAGTAATCCCACTTCTCTTGCCAGAGTCCGGCTTCTTCCAATAGATTCAATTTTCCTAGAACAAGGCTCCAGTCGCTCTTTCCTACCGATGAAGAGATTCCAAGATTTGGGCTATTCAGAATTTCTAGGGCTTCCTTTATTTTGCCGTGGTGGCGGTAGACCGCCAGTAACAATTGAAGCTCTTCTGACGTCTGAATTGCTCTAGGAGGACTGAGGAGCTCTTTCTGTGTCATGATGAGTACGGAATTCAGCATCGTCAGGACAAGTCAACTAACTGGGTCAGCCGGCACCTCTGAAGCAGCCTTGGCAATCATCTTGAAGGCTAACGGTCCGAACAGTCTCCGGTCCGTATCTGAAGCTTCCGGCGAGATACTAGCTAGATGGTTGGCAAGTATGGCCCAGAGATAAAAATGCCGTTTCTTGGCGAAGTTCTTCTGGAGTGTCATGGCAGCCTGTGAGCACTGTTAGCGCACAGCAACACTCCTGCATAGGGGCTAGAGGTTTCGTCCGCCAGGAGCCTAAAACATACCGACTGCGCTTGCTTCCAGTTCCCAGCGTCGAAGTTCGACATCATCCAGTTCTCCTGAAGTTCCACGTCCTGAGGGCGAGCGCGAGCAGCAGCCATCCACATCTTCGCTATCAACGAATCTTCCGCATCCACAGCCCGCAGACATTTCTCTAACGTAAACAACGCATTAGAATCAGTGATAGGAGGGTTTCTGTTGCAGAGCGCTCTTGACTCCGATGCACCCTGCTTCCGGCGACCTTCATCAGGGCAACTTAGTAATATATGAGCTTTCCATGCCTGCAGAGTCCATTAGCGATCGGAATCAGTTCAAGTAACGAATCAGTAGCTTGTAGACCAGAAGTTGATCGTTTTTCTCTCCCTTCTTAATTCTCTTGTCGCAAAGCTGCAATGCTTGTTTCCAATTCCCATTCTCAACGGCTTCCTGAATCTGCTTGTCTCTACGCTCAACAACGGAAACGGCAGACATGGTGGTCTTATCCTGGGCCCCTTCTCACTACGCTGCGCACAATCTAGGCATCAACAGTTTCACTATAACTGAACATCCCAATCGGCACTGACGGTATCGGTTGTGAAGCTCCAATACTTCTCTACATTACGATTTACGGAAACTGAAACTATAAATAGTTTTCTGTTGCTCCTCGGTCAGACAAGCGAGAGAGACGAGTACCTTCGTGGGCAATCACAACAACGAATAGGTATATACCCAGTTCTTCAGATAAAACTCAGATAGCTACAGTTTACCGTACTGGGTCCTCCTATTGAAACCGGATCTTGCTTCTGCTTCCACTTGGAAACCGCCATGACCAACTGGAGCCAATTCAGAAAAGCCCAACCTGGGAAAGGAGGACACTGGAGAATTTGGGCCAAAAATCATTATCATACGTACAGCCTTCTGCAGCAGAAACCCTCCTATCACTGATTCTAATGCGTTGTTTACGTTAGAGAAATGTCTGCGGGCTGTGGATGCGGAAGATT
>QQTW01002654.1_pt1 | contig 13076 bp, 12 predicted proteins | sample 1904831 | NCBI WGS metagenome assembly QQTW01 (sample SAMN09435610, study PRJNA476489) | Subsurface metagenome, whole genome shotgun sequencing project. | reverse complement strand
AGTGATGTCAGAACCGCTGGGACTGGGAATGATGCTGGGAGTGATGTCAGAACCGCTGGGACTGGGAATGATGCTGGGATTGGTGTAAGACCTGGTTGTGGTGTTGAGATTAGTTGAAATGTCAGGAATTCTCAAGCTACCGGCTTTCTCGATGGAGTCAAGATTGATTGAATCCGCGTTTGACGGAGCCGTTGTTTCTGGGATAGTTGAAGATTCTTTAGGAATCTTCAAGCTATCAAGTATGGTCTTGGCGTCAAGATCAGTTGAAGCGCTACTGGGTGTTGTTGTTATCCCTAAAGGGCTTTGAACAGTGCCACTAAGGCTATCAGGAGAGTTGTTGAAATTAGCAGGGTTTGAATTATGTTGCGAAACTACCCAGACACTAACCCAAGAACCGATAGCGACAATTCCAGCTAAACCAACCAAAGTTACGGGCGAACTGATGCGCTTGGGTGACTTGTTCAACTTTTTCTCTCCTTGTGCAATTCATTGTGGACACCAGAAGCATTTAACCAAGAAATTCGCGGGGGTCAGTTACATAACCAGTGAGCGCCGAAGCAGCTGCTGTATAGGGCGAAGCTAGATAAATTTGCGCTGTTTTGTCACCCATCCGACCAGGGAAATTGCGGTTGGTAGTAGACACACAAACTTCTGGTTCATTCATGCGCCCAAAGGTATCCTTAGGACCACCCAGACAAGCCGCACAAGACGGCGCAGTTGGCTCGATACAGCCGGAACTAAGAAAGATCTCTGACAGCGTTTGCCCTTCATATTTCTGGGTAAACAGATCTTCGTAAACTTTCTGAGTGGCTGGAACCAGGTAAGTAGGAACTTTCACCCGATGACCCTTGAGAATTCGGGCAGCGTTGATAAAGTCCTCAGTTTTACCGCCAGTGCAAGAGCCGATGTAAACTCGGTCAATCTTGACATCGCGGCATTCACGAGCTAGGGCGCGATTATCTGGGGAGTGGGGCTTAGCAACTACCGGCTCTAATTGCGAGACATCGTAGCGCCGATCGCTGTAAAACTGAGCATCAGCGTCAGTATAAACTGCCTCAAATGGTTTATCGGTACGAGCGCGGACATACTCAGATGTGGTTTCATCGGCAGCAATAGTGCCATTCTTGCCACCAGCCTCAATGGCCATATTACACAGCGTCATCCGCTCTTCCATCGTCAGACTATGAACAGTTTCCCCAGCAAATTCCATCGCCCGATAGGTCGCCCCAGCCACACCAATATCCCCGATAATTTGTAGGATGAGGTCTTTTGCTAATAAATAATCTGGCATTTCCCCCTCTAGAACAAAGCGCATGGTAGCTGGGACTTTAATCAGCAGCTTGCCAGTGCCCATGATAAAACCGGCGTCAGTGTTGCCAATACCGGTAGCAAATTGTCCAAAAGCACCAGCATTACAGGTGTGGGAATCAGTACCAAATAAAACTTCACCAGGGCGGGTGTGACCTTCTTGGGCTAGGGCGATGTGGCAAACGCCTTTATAATCTGGGTTAGCTTTAAAGTTCGCTCGGTCGGTGATATCGTAAAAATACTTAATGCCTTGCTCTTGGGCAAAGTCACGCAGGATATCAACGTTGCGATTAGCACGTTCGTCGGCGGTGAAGATGTAGTGGTCTGGAATCAGAACTATCTTTTCAGGGTTCCAAACCTTAGCGTTAGCACCAAACTCGCGCTTGAAAACGCCGATGGTGCCTGGACCACATACGTCATGGGTCATCAATAGGTCAACATCAACCCAAATATTCTCCCCCGGCTCAACAACAGACCGATCGGCGGCTCTAGCCAAGATCTTTTCAGTAAGGGTCATGCCCATAGCGATCGCGTTCCTCTTTTTAGACACACTTATAAAATCTATGCTAATAGGTTATGCAGACTGAAGGAGCATATTGCGCTGATCAGATGCCGTTCTCCAATCTTTAATTTTGCCAAACCCACGTAGTTTATCTCCACTGAATCGGCACTAAATTTTTTAAAGCGGATACAAAGAGAGATAAAATACTACTTCCATAGTTGAAAATGTAGGTGTAGCCAGCGCGTGAAGCTATTCGTTTACCACACTCCCGAACAAACTCCAACTAATGACGTGCCGGACTGTGCGATCGCAGTAGATGTCCTACGAGCTACCACCACGATGGCGACAGTCCTAGCATCTGGAGGAGAGGCCGTCCAAGTCTTCAGCGACTTAGAGCAACTGATACAAGCCAGCGACTCGTGGCCAACTGAGAAACGGCTTCGCGCTGGGGAGCGAGGCGGGGCAAAAGTGGCTGGCTTCGACATGGGTAACTCACCCCTTGATTGCACGCCGGAAAGAGTGCAGGGGCGTCGTTTATTCATCAGTACCACCAACGGTACCCGTGCTTTACAAAGAGTACAAGACGCCCCATCTGTACTGGCTGCTGCCTTCATTAACCGCTCTTCTGTGGTGAAGTATGTCCTTACTCAACAGCCAGAGACAGTGTGGATCGTTGGCTCTGGCTGGGAGGGCAGTTTTTCATTGGAAGATACGGCTTGTGCCGGTGCGATCGCTCATAGTATTTTGGAACAAATTAACTTGCCGCTAGAGGAACTGGCTGGGAATGATGAAGTGATTGCTGCGATCGCGCTTTACACCCAATGGCAAGACCAATTATTAGAACTGTTCCACCAAGCGAGTCACGGCAAACGACTCTTGCGCCTTAACTGTCAGGAAGACCTGAAATACTGCGCCCAACTCGATATTTTGGATGTACTTCCTATCCAGCAAGAGCCAGGAGTTCTCAAAAAGCAAAATTAAATAAGAAGTCAGAAGTCAGGAGTCAGGAGTCAGGAGGAAATTTGGAAGAGGATGCGCACGCGACCCTCAAGTCAGGAGTCACTCGTACTATTTCCCAAGCTGAATTCTGACTTCTGACTCCTAATTTTTTTCTATGTGAGTGGCACTCCTAACCACCCCTCAAAGTTTTGTTTCTGTACGGAGGAAGGATACTCTAAGGTAATAACCTGGTAGCGGTTGGAACGTGGGGCTGCAAGAGTAACAGAATGAGTGCGGAGTTCTTCTTGGTGAAAAACCGTAACCTGGATGGTATCGCCTGGTTGATAATCTTTGAGGCGATCACTCAGCTGAGTAGCTGTTACCCGTATGCCGTCAATTGCCAGTAACTCATCCCCAGCATCAATTCCAGATAGATAGGCAGGTGTACCTGACTCAACAAACTTAATCAACTCACGTCCATTTTCCGTAATCGCCTTGACACCTAAAGTCGGAAATTCCTCTTCTTCGCCAACCATCTGCAAACCAAAAGGCTCCAAATACTGATTGAAAGGCAACTCCTCAGTGCCATCAACGTACCGTTTAAAGAAATCATCCAAATCCGTTCCAGCGACTGACTCAATGACTTCCTGCAACTGTTCCGGCGTGAATCCGATTTCTGCTTGCCCGAACTGCTGCCACATTTTGAGCATCACATCATCAAGTGATCTCTCGTTCCCATGTTGCTCCCGGATCAGCAAATCCAGCAATAACGATACCATTTCCCCCTTTATGTAATAGGAAATTTGGGAATTGCCGCTATTGGCATCTGGTCGGTAGAGCTTAATCCAGGCATCAAAACTCGACTCACTCAACGGTTGCACTCGTCGTCCTGGGGTTGTCTGAAACCGTGTAATCTCCTTGCCTAAACCATTCAAGAAAGATTTAGCATCATAAATTCCAGCCCGCAAGGGGATTACCAAGTCGTAATAGCTTGTTGTACCCTCACTGAACCACAGCGATGGCGTGTAGTTTTCCTGGTCGTAATCAAACACTTCTAAGGCTTTGGGGCGAATCCGCTTAACATTCCACAAGTGAAAAAACTCGTGCGCCACCAGTTGCATAAAGCGCTCATACTTATCTTGAGCACGAAACCCAAAGCGGGGGTAGTTCAATGAGCAAGCGTACTTGTGTTCCAGACCACCATTGCCTTGGGACGACAGATGCAACAAAAACACATAGCGCTCATAGGGCAAGCCGCCAAACATCTGAGCTTCCACCTGGATAATTTTTTGGATATCCGAAATCATTCGTACAGGCTCAGCGTTGCTGTTTGCCCCTAAACCCCAGATTGCAAGCTCATGGGATTTTCCTAGTACCTCAAAATGATGTAACTCATGGCAACCAATTTCGAAGGGACTATCCACCAAGGTGTCAAAATCTAAGGCTTGGAAAGTATTGAGCTGTCCTGGAACCACTGGTAAGGGAGTAGTTACGTGCCACTCTGGTCGCGGCGGCACAATTGCAACGCGAATGGGTTGCTTTTCAAATTCAGGTATTCTAAAGAACAAAGCCGCACCGTTGAAATAGCCGTGCGTGGTATCCAAGTGATTTGTACGCACTGATAGCTCATGGGCAAACACACGGTAACGTACTGTAAGCGTAGAAACGCCATTATCCAAGATAGCTGTTTCAATTCGCCAGTGATTTTTGCTCAGCTTGCGCCAAGGCAATGACTTTTCTTCTGCTTGGGCTGAGAAGTCCTGTAGGTGCTTGGCGTATTCCCTCACTAAGTAGGAGCCTGGCGTCCAAACCGGTAGTTTCAAATCCAGAACCGGCAACGAGTAGCCTTTCAGGTGCAGAGTCACCTCAAACAGGTGTGATTCTGGCTGGGGCATTGCTACCTGGTAATAAATCATTGGTGCAGTGCTGGGGATACTGCTAGGACGAACAGCTGTTGCTTCAGTCATTATGTTAGTTCTAAAAGCGAATCTAACAACTAATTTAACGGAAGGCTCCCCTGCTTCCCTACTCCCCTACTCCCCTGCTCCCCTGCCCCCTGCCTCTTGCTCATAGGAGTGCTTGATGAGTTGGCAGTTGCTTGAGCGCTTCCATCTCTTAGTTTAAGCTTTCAAGCAACTGCTTCAAGGCAGGCAGAGTTTCTAATTGCCCATAGCTCAGGCTAGGATTAAGGTGAACTCGTCGCAGTTCGTTCACTTTGCGCTGCAGTTGCTGAGCTAGAGCCAATGCATCTCGACTAAGGTGTGGCAATTTTCGCTGTTCATAAAACTTCAAGGCTGCTCCCCGCAGCACTTGCAAAGTTGCTTCTTCACCGTGTGTTCCGGGCATCACCCGCAAGCGTAGTAACAGGCGGTTTTGCTGATAAAAGCATTCAATTTCTAATTGCTTGGGTTCTTGAACTGGATCTAAAGGCAAGTGAGTTAGCAGCTTTAGTTCATCAAGCACACCTTGGAAAACGGACAGAGGAACTTGTTCCAGCACCGTTTGCAAGACACCATTGTGACTCCAGACAATCCGACCTTGGGCAATTTGCCGCTCAAAATAAACCCGACCAATTCCTCCTGCCAGCACTCGCCCCAGTAATTCTTGAAGCAACTTCTTTGGTGGTATTGTTAGCACTTCAACCGCACTATCTAGGCATGTGGCTTGCACCGCTGATTGAGGATGAGAATCCACTCGAGCAGCCTTTGAAAAGTTGAGCGCTTCTGTATCCACCAAAATAAAAGTAGGTTGGTTATTCTGGTTCACCCTGCTAGGTTTCTTCCCAAGACTTTGGGCGGTAATCTGTGCCGTTGGATGACTTGCAGCAAGCGATCGCTTAGTCGCTGGGTTAGATTCCTTATAGCTAAGGTATGCCGAGAGCATCGACTGATGAGTAGATGTGCTAATGGGCTGGGATACCAGGGAACAATTTATATAAGACAAAATTTGACGGAAGTAATTTACAGCAACAGTGTCTTCTGGATTCACCATACCCAGCCTCAGGCGACTTCCTTCTAGGGTTAAGGGCAGAACCTGGTGGTACAGGCAGGCTTCAAAGCACAGTATGCTGTCGAGTAGCCGGAACATTTGTTCAGTATCCAGTTCTCGCGTCCCATCAATTTGAGCGTCGCCTAAAGGCTGATTGATGACTTGCAAATTAGCACGATTACTAAGTGAGAACACCATGTAGTTTGTAATAAAAATACTATATGTATCTTTTATACAACTCCTAAGTGAATTCCCGCAATACTGAAACACGTTCTAAAATGAAATCACGTTAAATTACTGAGGTCGCAAATGAATTTTAAGTGTTGAGTCGGTTTTGGATGCGTCCTCAATCTAAAATCACAAGCGTAAATCCACAGCAACGCGATGGGCACAAGCAAAACCTGAAAATGCCACTGCATTTAAACCCTGTCCCGGAAACGTACTATCCCCCACACAGTAAAGCCCCGGAACAGCTGTTCGATTAAATGGCATCCCCAACAAACCCAATAACTTGCGGTGGGGTATTGGGCCATAAGTGCCATCATCACGACCTAAGAAACGCTGGTGGGTGCGGGGGGTTCCTACCTCTAAATAGTCCAGTCCTGCATCCAAACCTGGGAAAGTTTTTTCTAGCCGCTCAATAATACGCCCAGCGGCTTCCTCCTTCTTTTTTTTGTAATCACTTGCCGAAAAACCCTGCCAATCTTCGATCCAGTTGGGCGTAAACGAGTGAATAATGTGATAACCAGCTGGCGCTAAATCTGGGTCTAGCAACGTAGGAATTGACACAAAAATAGTCCCTTCCGCCGCCTCCATTTTGTCCCAGTCTTCCAATAAGATGTGATGACACTCAATACCGCTAGGCAACACCTCGGCCTTTACCCCCATATGCAAACTGAGGAAGCTGGGCGATTTCTGGTAGCGTTGCTGCCACTTCTTCTCAGCATTTGGCATTTTCTCAACTGGGAGTAACTTCTCAAACGTATCCCAGCGTGTAGAATTCGATACGATCCGATTTGCCCGGTAAACTTTTCCAGAAGCCAGCTGGACACCCACCGCTCGACCATTTTCCGTAAGGATTTTCGTCACTCTGGCTTGATACTGAATCTGACCTCCAGCCTTTTCCAAACCCTCCACCAGTTTCTGCGCGATTTGACCCACGCCGCCTTTAGGGTAGTTAATCCCGCCATAGTGGCGGTCAGAAAAAACCATACCGGCATTAATCATAGGTGTCAGGTCAGCTGGTACGACTGACCAGCAGTAGCACTCCATATCGATAAATTTCAATAGTTGAGTATCACTGATATAGCGTCGTGCCACGTCACCTGCATTCTGAGGCAGGTACTTTGCCAGACCGAGACAAGCCAATGGATGCTGGAGAAATACCCGCGTTAGATACCCAATTTCCTCCAGAGACAACAATTCCATCCGGTTCAAGCAGTTGAAGACTTTCCAGCACTCATCATAAAACCGGCGGATACCCTGGCGTTCGTGGGGAAAGTGGGCTATCAGTTCTTGCAAAAATTTTTCATAATCCTGGTGAACTTTTAGGTCTAACCCGTTGGGGAGGTGATAGTGAATTTGCACAGGGTCAGAAATCGTCTCCAGGCTCATATTTACAGCATTGAGTGCTCTAGTAAGCAGGTTGGTTGTGCCTTGAGTGCCAAACCCAAAAATCATCGATGCCCCAACATCGAATCGGTATCCTTCTCGCTCGAAGTACCCAGCACTTCCACCTGGAATTACATAGCGTTCCAGTACCAGGACCTTGGCACCCTTCGCCGCCAGTTGAGTAGCTGTTACCAATCCTCCGATACCAGAGCCGATGACAATGACATCAAAGGAGGGGAGGGTGGGGTCTTTCTCTATACATTGTGGGGAGGAAGTAGAGGTCATGAAGTCAGTAATCTCACAAAATTTCCTGATTATATAGTTTACAGCTCCCCCAGCTTCCCCTGCTTTATTCCTCCTTGCGCCTAAAAAAAAGGGGATCAGTCTGCTGCTGCGACCAATCCCGTCTGCCGATCCTTAAAGAGAGGAGAACACTGAAAAACAATATAAACTTCTTTGAGAAATTATGTCAATAGCAAACAAAGAATAATTGAGATATATTCTCAATCTACCAGCAGTGGCAATGCTCAAGCCCCACTCGGATACCAGATGAGAGTATGATGATTCAGACCTAAGACACGTCGACCTTTCTTGGCTATGACGCTGCAACTCCGTGTGTATGTTCCACCCCATCCTCTGATCAAGCACTGGCTCGGTGTCGCCCGTGATGCTGACACGCCTTCAGTCCTTTTTCGCAGCGCGATGACTGAGTTGGGACGCTGGTTGACTTATGAGGCAGTTCGAGACTGGTTGCCTACCGAAGAAACGATGGTGCAAACCCCCTTGGCTGCCTGCCCTGCCACTCTAATTAATCCAGAGATACCAGTGGCAGTGGTACCAATTCTGCGGGCGGGGTTAGCCCTGTTAGAGGGAGCGCAGACGTTGCTGCCTTTAGCATCGATTTACCATCTCGGCTTGGTGCGGGACGAAAAGACGCTGCAAGCAAGTTGTTACTTAAACAAATTGCCAGAGCGATTTAACCCTCAAACGCGGGTTTTGATCCCGGAGCCGATGTTGGCAACGGGAGGGTCGATAATGACTGCAATGGCAGAGCTCCAAAAGCGCGGGGTTGAGCCAGCCTTGACTCGGATTATTTCCGTAGTAGCAGCTCCCCCAGCTTTGCAAAAACTAGGCGCAGCGTATCCCGGATTAGTAATTTACACCGCAACTATCGACGAAGGGTTAAACAGTCAAGGATTGATTGTACCTGGATTAGGGGATGCAGGCGATCGCACTTTTGGCACTTAGTTACGTATTTTTTCTACCTCCCCCACTTCCCCTACCTTCTTCAGTGGTTGGTAGCCTAACATTTTAGAAAGGCGACTTATCGCATCCGGAAATTGAAATCAGCTAGGACAACTAGCAGATAATTGGAAAAATAGGGCAGCTTGCCTCAAGGCGGAAAAAACATGAATCAGCGCGATGGGTTTTCAGGCGGATTTTTAGCTGGGACACTTATAGGTGGTTTAGTAGGTGGCGTCATAGGAGCAATTCTAGCTTCTCAAAGTTCTAAAGAATCAGCTGTAGACGTTGAGCCACGGCGGAATACCAACCTGTCGGACATCAACAATAGTATAGGTAAGCGGCGTCAGATCAAAGCTTCTTACTCTGAACAAGGTATTGAAGTGGCGCGCCGCAGCCTTGAAGATAAGATTGCCCAGCTTAATGAGACTATTGACGAAGTGCGCCTTACTTTGGGGACAGTGAATGGACAGGCAGAGGGTAGAACTGACCGAAGTTCAGTCCGTGACGAGCTTCGCTAACGCCCATTAGGTCTCTGAGCCAGTTTTCGTACACTCCTACTCTTGATCTAGATGGTGCTGCCTCTATCCTCCCTGTTGGAGAGCCGAAAATAGATTATATCGGCTAGATTGAAATCAATTCTTTATTACCCACTATTGCAACTTAGCAGGAATTTGACCAATCATGTCTTCAATCGCGTTACTCACCAATACGCTGGCTACTTTTATAACCATGTATACGTATGTAATAATTGTTACAATACTACTCAGCTGGTTTCCCAACATCGACTGGTACAACCAACCGTTCGTGACTTTAAGGCAGTTGACAGACCCCTACCTGAACCTATTCCGCTCAATTATCCCGCCGTTGGGTGGCATTGACATTTCACCTATCTTGGCTATTCTTTTGCTCCAAGTATTGGGCAGTGTCATTAGTGGCCTACCAGCAGCGTTTGTTTAAGAGCAGTTGGGGGCTAGAGGCTAAACTAGGGAAAGAGAGGTTAGTTCCCTAGTTCCTATTACCTAATTTGGTTATAAATTGACTGCGCTTACCGTCTGACTTGAGCGCTAAAACCAGCTGCTTTAAATTGCTTTAATTGAAGAGGTGTAGGCTGATTGGCAGGGACAGAAATTCTCAACTCAAAATCACTGACTCCTGGTGGTACCTCTTCAATCAATCCGAGACGGGTGCGGTTTTGCATTACCGAGTCGTTATTAGCATCGTAAATGCGCCCAAAAATATCAGCGTCGTATACTGACTTGCCGGAGTTGTTTTCAGCCTTGCCGGTGACAATAAAGCAGTTTGCCGCCATCGTGGCACCACTGGTGACCGCTCCTTTAGAGAGTTCTGCTGGACAATCGTGATAAGAAACGTTAGATAGTTTAATTTGGGTCAGCGCTAAAGCCGGGGGAGTAAACACCCAAGTGATTATCCCCACGAAGCAGGTCACCAAGATCACAGCGAAGGCTCGAAGTTGCATAGTCTGCACCATGAAAAATCAATAAGGGTAATCCCAGCTTACCCCGATCGCGAGTTGTCGATAAAACTTTTGTCATAATTAGAAAATCGAGCCTTGAAGCGCTATTCGCTATGACCCCAGCTGAGATTGAAGTAGCCCTGCAAGCAGCCTTTCACCGCTGTGATTCAGCCAGCTGCCCTCTCACTAATAGCCAGAAACAGATACTACTGCAAGTGGTTGAGGAACTGGCGTATAACCAGCCGGATTTACTAGATACCACAGATCAGAAATCAAATACTGCGAATCCCCTGGATGAGCTCACTTTTGACCAACGCCAAAGCTTTTTGCAGTTCGTCAAGGAGCAGGAGCAACGAAATCTCCCTTGGAAAATTCAATTACTGAATGATTGGCTTCAGGAGCGCGACTCCGGGGCAGTGCAATTTGTCCGCGATCGCTATGGTCCTCAATGGCTTAACCGGCTCTTGCCGATTCATTTCGCAAAGTATGCAGAATTGGAGGGAGAGGAAGCGTTAAAGCTGAAAGTGGGCGATCGCATTGAAGTCTCGAATGGTTTGTGGGAGTGGGTGCAAGAAACCGGTCCTTGCAGCCGTGAATGGTTTGTTTGCGTCGTGGTTGGGGTTGGCGAAACAGGCAATGGCGACGGCGCTTCTACTAATTGCATTATCCGCTTCAATAATGGTGCTGAATACGAAATTCAAGGGGTGTATCAATGGAATCGCTACAACTGGCGCTGGCCTCTTCTAGAGTAGACGGGGGAGCAGCTCTCATTTTGGTAAGCCTAGATGTTGTTGCAGAGTTTGGCGCATCATTTCCACCGGTACTTGCTGTTGTAACCAGATTTTTAAGGCGGCTGCCCCTTGTTGAACTAGCATTTCTAGTCCATCGATAGTAATTGCACCCAGTTCCTCAGCTTGTCGCAGGAACTGGGTGGGGTTGGGGGTATAAATCAGGTCGTAAACAATGGCCATTGAGGGGAGATTCTTCATCTGAACTGCGCTTAGGGGCGATGCCGCAACGTGGGGATACATACCGATTGGGGTGGTATTTACCAGCAAGGTTGCTTGGGGAATTAGCAACGATAGTTCCTCCCATGTGTGGACTTGCAGGTTAAGTGAATAGGGCGAATCGATCCAACTGTTTAAAAACTCATTTAAATTCAGTTGGTTGCGACCAACAATATGAATTTCAGCACAGCCCAATTGGGCACAGCCCGCTACGACTGCTCTTGCTGCCCCACCGTTACCTAAAATTACTGCTATTGTCTGGCTCCAATCCCGGTTATAAGTTCGCAGGGGGGCGAGAAATCCTTCAACATCGGTATTTGTACCAGCCCAGAGCAAATCTTCGGTACGCCAAACGGTGTTAACGGCTCCTACGTCTTGAGCAACCTGTGAAACTTTTGATAATAAAGGCAATATTGCCTGTTTGTGGGGAATTGTGATGTTAAAGCCTTTTAGCCCAATGGCGGCAAAGCCGGTGAGTGCTACCTGTAGATCTTCTGGTTTTACGGGTAGGGGTAGATAGATGTAATCTAGTCCTAGCTGTGCGATCGCGGCGTTGTGCATGACTGGGGAGAGTGAATGTTCAATTGGATGCCCAATCACTCCTAATAGATTAGTTTTGCCTGTTATCATTACCGCCAAGGGCGCCAAGAGCGCCAAGGAAAGAAAGGATTTCAAGAATCATTTAGGACTGGTACATATGTTCAGTTTAATTGTCCTATGCCAAGTTTTAGTACTGACTCAATAGGGACTCCTCAAAACGCATAAAATTAGGTGGGCATTGCCCACCCTACTAACTTGAATTGAGCCACGAGGACACTCGCCATTCTAAATATTAAGAGTTTGGAAAAGAGAGTATCCATGAGCGAAGCAAAGAGTTGACTTGCTCAGGTACTTCGTCATGCGGACAATGACCAGCTCTGAGGAAATGTTCTTGTAGCTGCGGATAATATTGACGAAACTTCGGCGATCGCTCTCTAGAATTCATCCAAGGGTCAGCTTCACCCCAAAGTAGCAACAGAGGACACTTTAACTGTTTGAGTAACACATCAACTTTTTCGCCTTGGGGAGTGCTAAACACCGAGGCAAACACTTCTGCAGCACCGGGGTCGCAGGAGGGGCGATAAATTTCTTCTACCAACTGGTCTGTAATTGCACTCTTGTCAAGATAGACTTTTTCCAAAGTTTGCCGAATCACCCAAGGTTGCCGCACATACTGAAACAAGAGAAAACGCGCCAAAGGCTGCTGAAGAATCCATTTAGCAGCATCACCCAATAGTTTTTGCCAAAGATCGGGCTGCCGAGGAGGCTGAATTTCTGTTTGCAACGACTCAGGCTCAGGAGAAGGCTGATTTTCACTCAAAGGACCAGCACTATTAAGCAACACCAAACCTGCTGCTGCATCAGGGCGCTGGGCAGCAACACACAAGCACACATACCCCCCCAAAGAGTTACCTGCTAACACAGCAGGCTGACCAATCACCTCAGTGATAAACTCATATAGCTGGTCGCGCCACAAATCACCGCTGTAGCGCCAATCAGGTTTAGCTGAACGCCCAAACCCTAACAAATCAATCGCCCAAACTTCAAAATCGTTGCGCAGTTCTGCGATATTTTTGCGCCAATGGTCCGTAGAAGCACCAAAACCATGCACCAACAGCAGCGGTGGACGTTGTGGCTGCCGTTCTCCAGCACGTACATAGTAGATAGACTGCCCTCTCCACTGCCAGTAGGTGCCAGGCATTGGAGCCGTAGAGACAGCTGGGGATACCCGCATATGTCAAGAAATGTTAAGTTAATCTAATAATTCTATCGTAGCTTTCTCAAACACTCAGCAAGTGCGACCTTTGATAGATTATTACTTGGCATCCTAACGCGCTCAAGGCGCTAACGCTGCGCTAACGCTGGGGCACCTTGGCGGTAGCAAATGAGACCTTTAAAAACTATTACTTGGCGTCCTTGGCGTCTTGGCGGTTATGATAACAGGCAAAACTAATCTATTAGG
>QQTW01002653.1_pt1 | contig 13076 bp, 13 predicted proteins | sample 1904831 | NCBI WGS metagenome assembly QQTW01 (sample SAMN09435610, study PRJNA476489) | Subsurface metagenome, whole genome shotgun sequencing project. | reverse complement strand
GCCGGCTTCTTATTTTCTAAGAGTTCCTCCATGATCGGGGGATAATATCAAGTCTAAGAAATTCTATTACCCGTCTTTTCGTTAGGGAATATAAACCCCCTTCCTCTCCCCTCCTCTCCAACTTTTTTTCTCCATCGTATTCTCCTTCCAACTCCATGGAATGGAAAGAAGGGTATCCAGTCAATGGTACCCTTGGGAGCGGCATCGCGCTCATGGCTTCGGCCTCGCGATTGGGGCCACGGCCCTACGCTGCTCCCCTTCTGCACATTTTTCTCATTTGTTGCAAACCCCTCTCGGCAGGCATACACATGGTCACCGCTTCTCGGCCTTGCCTTGTCAAGCCCTTTCAATCAAGAACAACACAAAGCCCTTTGTTCTCCGCAAACACAACATGTGCAGCCTTGCATTCTGCATATTCTCGTCGCCTTGACGCTGTTCTTTTTCCGGACCCTGCCGGCCTTCTTTTCTGAATTCCCTCACCCTTCGAACGATCTCTCTCGGTCTTCTTTTCACACCCTTTGTTATGACCCACACCCGAGAGAAACGGAGACGAGCCGCGTACATGTGGCTGCGTCCTTCCGGTTCTCAAGGCCCTTGACCTCTTGCTACCTCTGTTTTCAGAACAGCTCAAGATCATCTCTTGACCTTCGGGTCTTCAATTTACCCTTCCGGGATTTGCTCTTCCCTGGCTGAGTTCTCAGACCAGCTCAAGACCAACTCATGACCTGCAGGTCTTCAATTTACCCTTCCCATCTTGCTTTCTCTTGCCTGAGTTTTCAGACCAGCTCAAGACCTTTGGGTCTTCATCTTACCCTTCCGGTCTTTGTTCTTCCTTTGCCTGAGTTTTCAGACCAGCTCAAGATCACCTCACGACCTTCGGGTCTTCGATTTACCCTCTCCCTCAGGGCCTTACGCAACATGGTCCAGGGATCCATGACCTACGGGTCTTCATTTTACATCCCTGCTGGTATCACATCCAAGAGCAACCAATCACACGCCACCATTGCGGTTCTTAGTCTCATCCTTCCCAGTGGCTGGGCCCGAGGGCCCAACATTCATGACCTTGGAGTCCTCACTTCTCTCTTCAGCGGTGCAGCCTTGGCCACGCAACTGGCCAGTCCCCCAGCCGCCTCACGCTTACCAGTATGGGAAGTTCAGCTTATCCTCCCTTGTCTCCTTTGGTCACACTGCACACAAGTTTACCCCTGGGGTTTTCAGTTGATCATTCTGTTTGTGATTGACAGCATCCAAACACGGCAGGGTCATCCTCTGCTGTGGGCTGGCGGTCAGCACAGATTGTGCATTTCACATGGCCTTGCGGTCTTCCTTCCTTCTCTCCTCCGTGGTATGTACAAAACGCAGCGTGTGCCATCCGCGACACCGCAACACCCTGCTAATGGTCGTGCGGTCAACAGGTTGTCTTTCCCTCTGGCCGCATATCCGACACGGAAGGGCCATGCTGTTGGCTTGTGGCTCACCAACAATTTCCCTCGTCAAGGTCACTGACCTTTCAACTCCGGGATCTTCACCCTTCTGCCTTTGTTGTTGATCTTTCAGCACCTTCATCCGCAACCAATCCTTCCCTTCATGTCTCAAAGACATGTGAGTGGCTTGATTGCATCCTTCACAAGGGCGCTGCCTGGCTGAGCGCGGGTTTCCACACCCTGAATCTGTGATGGCACCACAATCATCAATCAACTCCTTTGATGTCGTCTGATCACCACATCACACAATACCATATCACGTGATGTTACTTCAACCTCGACTCCAACGCTTTGGATGGGTTATCAGCGAATTCCTGTCTCATCCTTTCCCTTCAAACACCGGTTGGTCCACCCGCTCCCCGCTTTGTCCTTCCTCCTGTTTCCTTCGGAAGATCTGACATGTGTCACAGAGTCAATCCAGCACACCACATGTTGTGGACTCCGCATGAGTCGGAAGGAGTTTCTCTTCATGGGCACATCGCGGTCGAGGGGTGAGTCCATTCGTTCTCTGCTCTTCCCGCCTTTGCTTCCTTGCTCCATCCACTCTGTTCTCTCATCATGCACTGCCCGCTCATCATCCGCTGCCTGCTGCTCATCCACTGCCCGCTCATCATCCACTGCCCGCTCATCATCCACTGCCCGCTCATCATCCACTGCCCGCTCGTCATCCACTGCCCGCTCATCATCCTCTGTCTGCTCATCAGCCACTGCTTTCAGTCCGTCCCGCAGCTAACGCCGGCCCATTAGGCACCACCACGGCCATCACCACCACGCAAACGGTGTCTTTGATAAACTGCCCGCCAAAGGCTCCGAAGCATAGGGCAAAGTGGCCATGGAGAACCTCGTCATCCTCATGGAGGTGCTGGATCGCCATCTGGTGACCGAGCAAGTGATCTCCGGGGTCATCTCCAGCCTGCTCGTTGCCGTTCTGACACATCTCTTTACAAAGATGGCCAGGCGGACCGCACCACCAGCTCCTCCTCCTCCGAACGCATCTGTTCTTTTTGTTTGACCCTGGCTGCCGTCCCCATCCACTCCCTGCTTGCCATCCATCCCATTCTTCCGTGTTCTTTGCGAAGCTTCGCAGATCATCTTCGCTCCGGGGCGGGGATCGCAGCTGCGGTTATTTCTGGATGATGCATCAATCCTCCACTCAACCGGGCCGTGCTGCCGCTCTTCACAGCCGACTGGTAAGTCCATCCATTCCCTGCTCTCTCACTCACTCTTCTCATCATTCAAAAGCTGACCTGACTCGCAACAGTGCTCGCATACTGGAAGGGCCGCTCTGAATCAAATCACCAGGTGCGGCATGCCCTCGCTGCACAATACAATCGGACCTGACATGGGCGACACGCCGTGGCACACGGTACCTCTGAATACCATACTGGGGTCCGCCTGCCTTCGCCGGGATCAAGACCCTTCAACCTGTCTGGTTGGCAGCACGCCTCCCAGGAAAGACTGAAGATGAGAAGTCAAATCGCTTCGGCCAAGCCTAGATCACACAGTTTATTCATCCGGCGGTCTTTGATCTGTTCCCGCGGCTCTGGGTTTGCCAGGCGGTACGAGACACAACTGGCGAAGCCATCAATCCATCATACCGGATTACAACGGAGTCAGTATTTCAAAAATTCATCTGCATACTTGATCTCCACACGGGCATCTGCCTGCTCAATGTCGTCTCAGGAGCTCTTGCTTTTTCCGGGACCTCTCAACCTGTGGGCGCTCGGAGAAATTTCCATGCCGTCGCGGTAAAGAATGTCGCTGGCTTTGTCAAGTCTCACCACTGTGGAAGAGTACCGACTTGCCGGCCTGCATTCTGAATCCGGTGTCTACCGTATCGGGGCCGTTCTCGGCCTCACTCATTCTTCCCCGGCGAGGATCTGTGTGGCATCGTTGGGGACGCCGTTGGTGGCAGGCTTGATGGTGGCGGGCTCGGTGTCGCTCGCCACAGAGGGCAGGGGTTGAACAGGAAAAATCGCTCATTTGCCGCCATTTATTACGCCTGGCGCTTTTACCTCCTTTAACATGGAGGACCATGACACCGACACAACCTTCAAAGTTGGGCTCTTGGCCCTGTTGTTGCCAGGACTCACATCAACAAGTCTATTCAAGACCCTGAGGGTTCTGCATCACAGATGTCCCGAAACAACCGGATCGTCGGCTCCGATCTGCTGAGACGGGGATTGGCCGTCCGAGAATGATACTGCCGATGTGACCTGGCAAGTCGAAGCTCATCACCTGATGCAACGTGTCCCCAGCCGTCATGCCATCAGACCCCTGCTGGCCGAGCGACGAAGGAGATCAAACGAAGCCGTTTTCTGATGGTCAAAGGGCCATCCAGCATGTCGGATACGAGTTCATCAAAAGCTCAACTCGACAAACGAGGCCAGAGTCCCAGCACGAATTCGGATTGGTTTGAAAACAGTGCACCAATCTGTGCGGAGCCTTGTGGAAAAGACCCGCGGACGGGGCCTGCTCCCTGCGTCAGACCTTCGGTCATATCGTACCAAGTCTCATCCTTCACGTCATGTGTCTCATATTTCACGACCGCTCAAGCAAGGGCTGAGTTCACCGATTTAGTCTATTTCTATCAATGAGAGGTCTGCTCTTTACATCGGGCTTCAACTCTCCCCTTCGAAGGATCTGGAACTGAAATCTCAGGAGCTCCACCAATCACCTTCCTGTCAGTGTTTTGGCAGTATCGCAGCCAAATCAGGTAGTCGACTTGACTGTCCCGGTGTCGGCTCGGGGCTTCGGCCCCATCCTGGCCATGCTCAACCTGAGATCAATGGCCAGAGATCACGTCACAATATCACTCTCCCTCTCACCGTGATCTCAACCGCGTGCCCAAGCGGAGGACATCATGGAGTATTTTACTCCTCGGCGCTCGAAAGCCACCAAGATGGAACTGGAAGAGTGGAAATGCAGACACCGCCGCTTCGACATTGAGCTCAACAGGCTGCAATCACAACGAGCTCACAGACACAAATGGGGCAATGGCCCCCTTCCTCTACGACACCTTGCTCCTCCGCGGAGCAGTGCTAGAGAGTTCTCCCGCCCGCTCTTCTCCATCACCCAGTCACGGTGGGAAGTCCAAGTGAGGTACATACATTGGCTTCTGAGTTCATGGGTGATCTTGCGTGCCTCTCGCGTTCATCCACCACATTTGCGCTCGCAGCACAGCCTCAGGACTCAGGGGCAGAATGACTTGTCCCCCTGTTACCTCCGTGGGCATGCTGCCCACTTCTGTATCGGCTGCATCGAGGCTCACAGCGGATCCTGGCCGCTCGCGGCCAGATGTCAAGACTTCATCGCGAGATGATCATCTGTGGATCGTGGCAACGCAGCGAGCTTTGGGACTTCTTGGCCTATGAAATCTTCCCCGCCGCCGGCATTTACAGCAGACCAATGCACACCTCTTGCGTCTCAATCTGCGTCGATCACGCCGCAAGTCGAGAAACAGCTCTCTGCAAGTTGTTGAACTGCAGCAGATTCTGAAACTGCTTGACCCGATGGTATCATACCTGATATCTCAAGGCATCTGCAAGATGTTCGACAGTACACGCGTCTGCCAGAATCTCGAAGAGTCGCGGTGTGAGAGCATACAAATGTGAAGCCTCGAGAACTTTGCTCGACTTTCTTCTGTCTTCTTTGCCTCAGACGTTCACGTCGTGGCTGTCAGCAGCAACCATCAGGAGGACCTTATGAGAAGGATCTCAACTATATTAGACTACCAGTCTATCTCGGCCGTTCGCGGCCACAACTGGCCTCAGAGATTATCCGGGCGGCAATTTTATCGCATTTGCAGGTGTTACACCTCAATGAGTGTAAGCCCTGCTTGGATTCATTCAGACCCACTTGGATGACAGGCACTATTCACAGGAAAAGAAACACCAAGAAAGCTGGTCTCGCCTCGCTCTGCTTCCTGGTGGTTCCCTTTCGAAAATCACGATTTCGCAGCCACAAAGATGCTTGGTATATCGAGTCACAGCTGCAGAATGGAACATCAACTTGCTCCATTGCTACACAGAAGTCCACTGCCGTGGGTGCAACTCGCACACACGACTTCCCGGTCATCTCCGGGGCTTCGGCCCTATCGCCGGCGTTCTCACAGTGTGATTCAGTTTCTGTGGCGCATTTTACGTCGAGAAAGACGACCGAAATTCGCTGAAGGCGCCGGCCGCCACCTACAGCCATTTCATATGGTACAGAGCAGCATACCGCGGCATAATAGCCACACGGCTTCAGCAGAAGCCGTGTCAAACTTTGCATACCTGGTCACCTTGCCGAAATAATGCGTCATGTCAGGCTCCTGCTGAGGAGCATACAAACTCAGCTGAATGCAGACATCCTCAATCCGGATGCCAGCTTATCAAGTTCATCTCCAGTGATCACACTGGCCTCGCAAGACGTTCAGATGAGCCCGCCAAAATTGTGGCTATCTACGAATGGCCAGAGCCTGTCTCTGGGGCAGCCCCGGTGGCTGCCCGGCTGACTTTTGGCACTTTATGGTATGCCGGCCCGGGCAGTCTCTCCGGGCGTCGAATGGACTCGTCTAGGGCATGTCAGCCCTATCATTACTTTGGCTCTCCATCCCTCTCGACGCGCGGATACCCTGTCGTCCTCCAATGAGATCGGCTTCTCGAGATTGAAGCTCGAGCTTCACGCAGAGGGGCGGCCATGACCGCCATCTTCCGCGGTGGCGTCGATCAAATCTAGGCCGCGGCTCATTGCTTTTGTCGATCGCCATCGACGGTTTATTGGAGAGCTTTGTGATATGCCAGACATATCGGCGGAAGCGTGGGAGGATCCTCCCCAGACTCTTCAAACTTGTGACTTCGAGCCGGTAATGAGCAAATTATCAAATGTGACTCGCCAAACATCGCTTCACCTTCAACCTGGCGAAGTAAACCTTCGCATGCGCTGTTGACTGCTGGCACCGGAAATACTATACGAGTAACGGCGACTATGATCAGTCGCAACCCACAGCTGGCGGTTACTTCATACCGCCTGGTCTGAACTTCACCGTCTCCACCATTATCCGAGATGGATATCCTCTGCGTCTTTAAAAATCACTCAACCTCACGACGGCGTGGCGTCGTCACTCGACCGAACTTCATCGGCTTGTCAAGATCGCCTTTGAAGCCAGAAAGATGGCTTTGGTTCAGTCTCGATTTTTCCGGGGCAGAACATCAACTTCATTACAGCCCAAAGGCCACCTGGCCGATAATCACCCGGTCAAACCGCTCCGCCAGCGTGCTGACGGTGCTTGTTGCTATACTTTTCCAATTGCCAACGCGGCCGCCAGAGCGGATGGGACGGCTCTGGTTCAGTCTCGGTGTCTCTTGGGCAGAACCAGATTCAAAAATTTCAAACAACCAGTTGCAATTTGCTTTCACTTTCGATTCAGATGTAACTGGCTGTCCATGGCTCTGAGAGCCTTACTTCATCTCAAAGTCACTGCCTCGCTCTCAAAGGCAAAACGATGGCTGTGGGTCAGTCTCGATGTCTGCGGAGCAGAATCATGACTACAAACAGTCTCAATATCGACTTGACGGATACTTTTCCTGTCAACCGCGTTCGCAAGCCTCTCCATGGCTTTACGTCATCACAATAACTCAAGCTCCGGCCCGTCGGGCCGGGGTTTGTACGCCGCTCAGGCGCGTCAACGAGGCCGCCAAAAGGTCAGGATATCACATACCGCGGGAAGACAAAAGAAAGTCGAACACGTGGAGACGTCCACTCACCCTTCGTCGGCAACCAACGTCGACGAGGCAATTTCAAGAGGAGGGAACCCCTTCCGGAATTCATCGGACAACGAGGACTCGGCCGTACCCTCCACCAGGCGGTCAGTTCTCTGAGTGATACCGTGTTCAGTTTCCAGCGACAAGAAGATCCTATGGGCGGCATCCGCCAGGGTTCAGAGGGCCCTCAAGGCCAAAGTCACACCGGCCTTTGGAGCCAACTGGCCATTAACGGTGGCTCTCGAGTCAGTGTCCCTCAACATTGCGCATGTGTTCGCAGAGCGCAAGGACTGCGTGATTCGTCGGCCTTATCTTTTCCTCCCGTACTGCAAGAATGAGCGGGTCACAACTTCCTCTGACCAGCGGTGGCCATTTGCCGTTGGCCAGTCAACGGTCATGCTCATCCATTCGGACTATTCTATGCGAGTCCACGATCGCTCAGCCAGCACTCTCTCCTCCTGCGGGTTGTGTCCACCTAGATTACCGCTGAACTAGCCGGAAGAATGAGGAAGCAACCGGCCTTGACGCGAAATACCGCACCTCAGGGATTGGTCTTCCATCCTCAGCGGGATGTAAACACTTATCCTTCGACGTCTCTCGATTTGCATTCCGCTTACTCAGATCGTCATCTGCGGCCTGGACACGCTCCTCGGTATGAAACATTGGGTATATTCGCCATATGCTTATTCGGCTTCTTGCCTCTTACTTCCTGCTTCTTCCTTGCCCGAAGGAAAAGACGAATGACATTAGCTGTCAAGGTTGATGCCTGAGAAGGCATGCCGTCCGTTGCTTCGACCGAGCACCAGCTTCGACTGTCCCCCTCACAGTCATTTGCTTGTTCGAAACTTGACTCCGAAAAATTTGAACCCGTCGGCACGGGACCACTCACCAGAGTCGTGACTCAATTGCAGAGCTGAATTTCATGGCATGGATTCACTTTCTACGATTTCGAACCTCAGCTGCTCATTCTTTATGACCATTGTCAATTGTCTAGAATCAAACAGCTCCGAGAAAACTTGAAACCCGTTGGCACGGGAACGCACACTCCTTTTATGACGCACTTGAAGAGCCGGATGCGAATGGCATCGAGTTGACTTCTACAAAATGGAGCGTCAGCTGCTCATCTCCTACAACTTTTCTCAACGGCGAGAAATGTCTCCCGACGCCGCCGGGACCGTTGATGCACCGTTCACGCTATTCGGTGGCTTGAAGCCGCAGCTGCTTCAACAAAATCGTCTCTCATAGTCCCATAATCATTCTATGACTACTCAAAACTCAGGGTTGATGAGACTTTATGGTTTGTGGATCAATTTGGTGGGCGCCCCCGGCATGAACATCTCGACCAAGCTTGCCGCAAGTGGCTCTTTCGGACTTGCACCTGAACTTATTGGCTTCCTCCTACACGCACTCGACGCCGCAGGCTGGAACATCAACATTTGGAATCAATCGGCTTCGACTTTGCCGTTGCGCTCGAAGGCCAACGAAGTTAGCCAAAACATGTCAAGCCTCCATCGTCCAGACAGCGCGTGACATTGACACGTGACTGTCAAAACCATGCGGAGTCCGAAGATGGCAGCAATGCGAAACAGGTGTGCGTGGAGCCAGCGACATGGCACAGAAGTTTCTCAGAGTACGCATTCGGGGAAATACCTGCAAGGCTTCCCCTACTTGGGGAAAACACTGAACGTGTGAACAACAGTCATCACATTCAAGAGCCCTGATTGGACTCCACGCAGCCAACAACAAAACAGCTGGTCGTGGGTAAGCTACCCACGCGGAGAAAGAACTGCTCGACGCTGTCACTGATCGCCGTTGGGGGCGAACATCCGCATGAGCTTGGTGAAAAGATTGAAGATGGGAAAACAGTCATTACATCCAAGAGCCCTCAATGGACTCTACGCAACCAACAGTGAAACAGCTGGGCGTGGGTAAAGAACTCCTCGACGCTGTAACCCGGCCGTCGGGGGGAAACATCTGCATGAGCTCCAGAGCTTGGTGAAAAGATTGAATATGGGAAAACAGCCGTTGCATCCAAGAGCCCTCAATGGACTCAACGCAGCCAAGAATAAGACAGCTGGGCGTGGGTAAGCTACTCACACCGAGGAAGGACTCCTCGACGCTGTAACCGGTTACCGTCGGGAAGAAACATCTGCAGAAGCTCCAGAGCTTGTTGAAGAGATTGAACATGGAAAAACAGCCACCACATCCAAGAGCCCTCGATGGACTCTACGCAACCAACAACAAGACAGCTGGGCGTGGGTAAGCTACCCACGCGGAGAAAGAACCCTCGACGCTGTGACTGAGCGACGTTCGGAAGCAAACTCCGTCACTCGGTCTTCCTCGCCCATCACCTCAAGTTCTTCGGGGCGGCGAGCCCCAAGCACAAAGACGTGCTCCAAAAAACGACGGGATTGCTTTTGACGTATATCACGGAGACGTACCCTCGCTCGCCAACAATCAAAGCGTTATACGCGATCAACGATGAAGGGGGACAGACGAGAGACTCCTCAGCAAGAGCTAAGTCATCTGACCAGTCGATCCTGATTGGTTGACCCGTCGCCTGGAGCTTTGCGGTGAACGGTAACAAGCCAGTACAACTCGTTGAGCAGCAGTTTCGTCACCAAGCGAGGAGCGTCGTCGAGTCGTCGGCTTTCAATGACTGGACGAACCGACAGAAGACCCAGGGAGGGATCAATCACCAAGTCCAACAGACGTTGAGACACTTCCTATCAGCAATACCGAGTTCCCCACCGCCTCCTCCGGGCGCCCCAACGAAGAAGAAACAAGACCAGACGACGTATCCGGGTGCGTTTCCGAACGCCGCTTTCCGCCAGTTCAGAGATCCTGCAGACGGGGAAGCGTCGTCGGAGCTGTCTGAACCACCATCTCTACACGACCCCGCTTGCCGTACCACGCCAATCGTACCGCAACTCGACGAGAAACCGTCAACTCAGCAGAAAGTTCCGTCCACGGCGAGGTCACGCTATCCAACGAAGATGAGACAGAACTTCTATATAACAAACAGTCACCGTCGACAGAGACAATGATGGTACCTCGCTTGATCGCACCGGACTGGGTCTAGAAAGAGACACGGAGATACACAATACTTCTGAGCTGTGACAGAATGCGATTGGAACAACTCCCGTCGCTCTTCCTAGTGATAGCCTCCATTGAAGGGAGAAAGAAGAATACCCAACGACAAACGGTCACCATCGAACAAAATGTGGACGTGCGACACCTGTCGCTACTATATCTTGTTCTCGAAAGGTCGACGCAGCGCAACCGCATCTCTGATGCTGCCTCCGAGCGCCCTACGAGCGCCCTCCGGGAAACAAATACCGTCGCTCCCCCGAGCCCGAAGCCGCTTCTGAATCGGAGAAGGATATATAATCCTAACGACAATCGGAGATCATTGATACAGATATGATCGTACGACACCTGTTGTAACTGGAACATGCCAACGAAAGCACCATGCAGGAGACAGATACTCCGATGCTGCCACGGAGCGCCATTTGGGCGACGAATCCTGTCGCTCCATCGAGACGGAGATGGCTTCCCATTCTGCAACCGGGACGAAGTCACAGCAATTCTGAGCGTGTGCTTCGCAACTGTGGAGGATCCTAATCCCGTCACAAGTCAAGCCTCGAATATCACAGTCTCACGCAAAAGCGTACGGAATTCTAATGCGTTCTACGCTGAGTTCCAACGTCTTGCCCGAATCCTACACAAATCCGAGGAGCAACAACTCGAAGACTTCAGCCTAAGCTCTCCGACGAGCTCAAGGCTGCCTCGCTACCAGCCGTCCCGTCGACATCTACAATCTCGTCCAGCTCTGCCAGCATACTGAACAGCCGATTGAATTGCCTAGCGATTATTTCTCGCCGACTGCCTTCTGGGCATGACACGAGACTAACGAGACCACAGCCAACTCTAGCTGTGTGATTCGCGACAACATTGGAGCAGCCTGGGACGAGGTCAAGCAGTGGATCATTGAGCTTGACTGTGTGCTTCCAGACAAGCATGGAGCAATCAGCCACGAGGTCTGCCAGGCCACAGCCGGCCCTGGCTGTCTGCTAAGCTAAGCACCACCTATTTGTACAAGTCATCCATTACTTGTACACAGACTCAACAGTACGACTTCATCCGCTGCCTTTTGGGTGCGTGATGTAGCCTTGCTACTGCAACCATGGAACAGTTTGGCACGAGGACAACCGGGCCATAGCCAACCTTGACTGTGTGCTCATCGCCGACCAGGGAGCAGTTTGGCATGATTTCAACTGTTGCGCAGGTATTCCTCACTGCGTAACTGTTGACAGATATATGGAAAATCCAGTCGGTTGCCAGCTGGCAGTCCTGCCACGCCAAATCGATCCAGTATCGGCACAGCGATGAGCTCGGCAAGATGAATCTGTACACCTCAGAACATGTTCTCATCTTCTCAATTTCTTTTCTACTTTTGTCTTTTCACCTGGACATATTCATTCCACACAATTATTGTCGGCATTAATCTCAGTGACACAACACCCAACACAATGAGCAACAAGAGCAAAGATACCCGTATCAACTGTCATCGAAACCTTAGCGATGGGAACGGCACAATTAAAATGCATGTCCTGAGAACCAGTTCTCATCTTCTCAATTTCTTTTCTAGGCTTTCTATACACCGCCACTCAGAAACGCATCGAAAATAGTGCTCCTGGCAACAACTCATCAACACAAAGTCCAACGCCAATCGACAAGACTCAAAGTCAAGAGTACGTGTATCAACTGTCTTCCAAAACTCAGTTCAGTGGCAAGCATGCTGGGTGTTGTACGAAACATCATGATTCGAAGTCCGAGCTGTACTGTTCTGATGGCATCAAATTTGCGGGCTAAATCGAGCCCATTATGTGCTTTCAGAGCTCAACGGGGTACGGAGTCGGCGGAGGCCTTTGCCCAAGGTTCGCGCTGTGGTCTTGGACATCCAAGGGTCCATGGCATCCTTTGCAAGTCTCCTGGCGTCTCTTTTGTACAGAGATACCGACGTGGACGAACTGTTCGTCGTTATCCCTTGGTTTATCTTGGTGATAAATCTTGCAAACGGACACAAGTCCCTGATGGAACATGATGCAGGAACCTCTTGGAATCTTGACCGGTCTCTTACCTCAATAGTTTCTTCTGTCATCTTCAAGTTCTTCTATCAGTCGTTCAAGCAGATAACAGAAGGTTGATAACTAATTCGCTGGCAGACCAGCCAACGGAAAAGATCAGGGAATGAACACAATTTATTCCTGCATCTCTGCACGATCTCTGATCTCAGATGCCCGCAGATAAAGATAACAACGTGTTGCTTCACTCCATCCTGGGGCGATTAGAGGAATTACGGAAGATGCAACCGACTTCCAAAACTCTCAGGTGGAAGATACGACCTCACCCGCAGCTGTTGTCTGGCGATGGAAGAACATCGGTGTGTTTTCGAGAATCTGTCGTCCACAGTTCCACAAGCAAAGTTTCATTGTCTTTCAGATTGATCTGGCGCGATGCTTGCCCGGCACCACCAGAAACAAGCGCAAAGCTGAGGCATCACAGTGACGGGGAAAGAAGAGCTCTCAACCGTTACCATCGTCACTGAGACCGTGTCCGGGTACAGCTCGGCTCCAGAAAAGTCGTATGCGGAGGAGACTGAGTGGACGACCTACGTGACAACCTCCGGCGAGCGCGAGACGTCAAGGACTCCCTGCGCCGATCCAATCGAGAAATGCACATTAGAGGCTGCGGTGCGTGAGGACACCGGTTTCACAGGGCGAAGGGCGAAGGGCTGACAAGTGGTCATTGTGCGGAGTGTATCGACCACGTGTTTTCTCATCCA
>QQTW01002652.1_pt1 | contig 13077 bp, 8 predicted proteins | sample 1904831 | NCBI WGS metagenome assembly QQTW01 (sample SAMN09435610, study PRJNA476489) | Subsurface metagenome, whole genome shotgun sequencing project. | reverse complement strand
GCCGCCGCCGGTGCCGCCCCCGACGATGACTGTCGTCTCGGCGGTCGCGGTGCCGCCGTTCGGGTCGCTGACCGTCACCGAGGCGGTATAGGTTCCAGCGGTCGGGTAGGTCGCGCTCTGGGTCGTGCCGCTGCTCGCAGTATCGCCGTTGCCGAAATCCCAAGCGTAGGTGAGTTCGTCGCCGTCTTCATCCTGAGCCGCCGCCGTAAAGATGACCGAGAGCGGCGCGTCGCCGAACGACGGGTTGGCGGTCAGCGTCACCGTCGGAGGCGTGTTGGTCACGGGGGGGTCGATAGGCGGCTCGGGCGGCGTCACCGGCTCAATAACGGTAAACGTTGCCACCACCGTATTGGTCACCCCCGCGCCGTTGGTGGCGCTAAATATGTAAACGTAAGTGCCCGCCCCCAAATCTTCAAAGAATCCCGAGAGAGACGTGGGTGTGTCAGCGTTGAGAGGGCACGGTTCAGGCTCGACATCTTCCCCAGGAGGAAGCGGCAGTTCACATACGAAGTTGCTTATACCCGACTCGGCGTCCGAGGCTTGAGCGATGACTGTGATCGGCCCTACTGTCCCGTCGCCTATAACCGTAACGTCAATATCGGGGAGACTGCCATCAACAGCGAGTTCTACAGGTTCAGATCGCGTAATTGTGCCGCCGTTATCTACCGCAACGGCACTTAGCTGCCCTTCTGTAACACCACTCGAGCTACCCGTAAGCGGAATGGAGGTAGGACCGTTTTGTGGATTGGGGAAAACAAATGGGTTTTTGAAGATAATGCCGTCCTGCGTTTTTGTTCGCGTGCCGACCGAAGTGGCATTATAGAGCAACTCGACTTCAACGACACCAAGATCGTCGGAAGCTGTGACATAAATCTGCAAGGGATTTTCAGCAAGTACGCCAGTGACCGGATTAAAAAGTTCGTTGGCTGGGACAAACACTGGTCCGTCTCGTGGTGCAAGCAAGTCAATCACGCCAATACTGCCTACAGGTGTAGACCCACCGCCACCGCCTCCTGATTGCTGGCTTGCTAATACGATGGGCGAGCTGACGATTTTAGAGACGGCGACATCAGGTTCTTGATCACCGCCTACGGAGTTTTGATTACACGATCCAAGAAGCAATATTCCCGGAATGAGGTAACAAAGTAGGCGTTTCACAACCTATTGCCCCACAGGCGCAATCACAGCGAATTGATACACCTTCGTTTGGAAGGGTCGCTGTAAGTCGTCTGTACCGTAAAAAGTGACGTTGGCGTACGCACCAACAGCGCCTCCTATGCCGAGCAAATCGTCGAGCGCAGCCGCTATCTCGAGTGGCAAAAAAGTTGTCGGCGGCGAAAGACGTGCCGGTCCCCTTGCAAAAACAGCACCTAACGAGTTTGCAGTACAACCGTCGAAATCCGGATTTGCGCGTAGGTCGTCACAAACAACGCCTGGGGGTACATAAACGTTCATACTCCCTCTGCTACGCGCTATGGAATCACCAGGAAAAGCCGCGTTACTGCTCGCCTCGAAATACTCGGCTTCAAAACCTTCAACAGTTGCACCGACCGCGCCTGCACTGCTTGCGAATGACACGTTATGGCCAGGAATTGTGAAAGTCCTACCTCCGGTCTCCTCGTCTCTATCCACTTCATACCCAAGAGGATTTGGGTCAATACCCACATCAAAGCTGACAGACGCGGCGCTGAACCCGCCACCACAAGCGCTCAAGGACGAAAGGGCCACTAGCGCAACACTCAACCATATGCCTCTGCTGACGTTCTTCATAACTCTAAGAGTAGGCTGAGAAGGTCGTTCTATCAGGTTAAAGCGCCACACTGCCTACAAACGACCGCTTGCGGCGTACTCCCGACTCGATCATGAAGAGCCCGACAGATCGCGCAAGTGCCACATTTTTTTCGTCTAGAACGCGGTCTTACGTTTGGTTAGGGTTTCGGTGAGGCGGTCTGAACAGCGCCAAGCAGAATGAAACTTGCTACAAATGTGAAAAATCTGACACCCGCGTCAGGCAAGTTCTTCGCGCAGTTGCGGGTTCAGGATGTAAAACGACAGGCGCTTCAGGCCCGCCATAAAGTCGACCGGTTCGACGTGAACATCGTGTGGCACCTCGAGGATCGTCGGCGCGAAGTTCAGGATGCCCCGCACCCCGGCCCGCACGAGCGCGTCGGCGGCACCCTGGGCCGCGGCCTGCGGCACGGTGACGAGGCCGATGTCGACCCCTTTTTCCCGGATGATGCGGGGCAGGTCGTCGAGATGGCTGATCTTGACGCCGCCGTGCTCGAGCCCCACCTTGTTCGGGTCGATGTCAAACGCGCCCTTGATCGCGAAGTCGTAGTCGCCCAGGTTCGGGTAGTTCAGGATCGCCTCTCCTAAACGCCCGACGCCGACGATGGCGGCGCTCCACGGGCGGGTGAGGCCCAAGATGCGGCGGAGTTCGCGGCGCAGGGTCGGGACGGTGTAGCCCGCGCCGCGCGTGCCGAAGCGGCCAAAATAGGCCAAATCCTTGCGCACCTGAAAGGCCGAGACCTGCGCCTCGTCGGCGAGGTGCTCGGACGAGGTCTTCTTGACGCCCTGCGCCTCGAGCCTCCCCAAAATCCGCAGATACGTGACCAAGCGGCTGATAGTCGCGGTGGGAACGGAAGACACCTAGCGCAACACCTTTAGCGTGTGACCGGAAACGACCCGACGATGCCCTCGGCGCTCAGGCGGCTTTGCGTCTGCGCGAGACGGGCGTCGCCGAAAGGGCCGACGAAAAGCCGCACGAGGCCGGTCTCGTCCTCGGTGCGGGAGACGCTCAACCCGAGGGTCTCGAGCTGTGAACGCAGAGGGGCCGCTGACTCGTCTGAGACGAACGCGCCGACCTGCAGGTAGCGCTGCCCGACGGAGGTCACGCCGTCGTCGGTGCTGATCGCCGTAGCGGTCGCCGCGTCGGTGACTGTGGCTGCATCTGTAGCCGCAGCGTTCGTCGTGACCCCGGCGGGCGTGTTCGTGTCCGGGGCGCTCGCTACGGCGGTGTCGGCCTGCCCGGTTTCAGAAGCCGTCTCGGTGACAACTCCCGTTTGCGGGGTGCTCACGGCAGCCTCCGGTGCGGGAACAGGCTCGGCAATTTCGGCGGTCGCGGCAGCGTCTCCCCCGTCGTAGGTGTAGACGAGCGCGTCGCCGCCGTCTGCAACGATGCGCGCGGCGACCCGGTCGGCTTGGGGGCGCGTCGCGTAGGGTCCGACCCACAAGAGGTAGAGGTCGTCTTGCTGTTCGACCGTGACGGGCAGACTGTTCTCGCGGTACGTTTCGGCAAGGTCGACGGCGGCGGGCCTCGAGTCGACCGCGCCCGCCGCGACCCGGAATCCGCCTGCGGCGGCGGCCTGCGGCAGCGTTTCGCCGCCCGCCGGGGCGGCAGCGTTATTTGCCCCATCGGGTTGCGTGCTCGAGTCCGTCTGTTCCGCGCTTCCGGCCTGCGTACCCGTCCCCGTGCTCGCCGACCCGCTCGGCACGCCGGGAACGAACACGTCGATGTCGCCGCCCGTACCGTTCGGAGCCGACCCTTGTGCCATGGCGGACGCGCCTGTAACGTTTTCGGGCGCGTCCGGCCCGGTCGTGTCGGTGATCAGGTCGGCGGGGGTATCACGCCGCACGAGCGAGGCGAGCGAACCGCCGCTCAGCAGCGTGACCACGATCAGGGCGACGACCGCGACGAGGGCGACGCCGATCACGAGGTCGGGCCAGTTGCGTCTAAGCCAGTCCATGCCCCATTGTAAGACGAAAAGGCCGCTCGAGGTAGACCCCCGGTGAGGGGAGGCTCGAGCGGCCCGTTTTGCGGCCCGTTTTAGAGATACAGTCGGCGGCTATTCGGCGGCGTCGGTGTACTCGGCGAGCGCCGTCCCGGCGGGCTCGTAGCCGAGCTCGGAAGCGGTCGCCCAGGCGGCCTCGGCCTCGTCGACGCGGTCCTGCGAAAAGAGCGCCCAGCCGAGGTTGTAGAACGCTTCGGCGTCCCCGGCGTTCTGCTGCACGAGCAGCGTGTAGACGCTTTCGGCGTCGGCGTAACGCTCGGTCGCGAGGTAGGCCGCGCCTAAGTTGAGGCGGGCGTCGAGGTTATCCGGGTCGAGGCCCGCGGCGCGCTCGTAAAGGGCAGTCGCTTCGGTGTAGTCGCCCTGCTGGTAGTAGGCGAGTCCGGCCCAGAGTTGCGCCTGCGCGTCGTTCGGGCGGGCCTCGGCGACCTCCTGGAGCGCAATCAGGGCACCCCGGTAGTTGCCTGCGCGGTATAAGGCGCGGCCCGTGATGGCGGTCGCGTCGAGCTGCAGGGCGCGGGTTCCTAACCGGCCCTTGGCGGCCTCAGCGGTGCGCTGCGCTTCGGCGCTCTGGCCGAGCTGGTCGTAGGCGGTCGCGAGCGCCAGATAGACCTCGCCGCTAGGGCGCTCGCCGCCGACCCGGAGGGCGTTGCTGAGGGGCGCGACGGCCCGCTCCGCCTGTCCGGCCTCTAAGAGGCTCACACCGAGGTTGTAAAACGCCTGTTCGGAGTTCGGCGTGAGTTTGGCGGCCTCGCGGAAGGCGCGAGCGGCGGCGGCGCTCCGGCCTAACGAGCGCTCGAGCAGACCCTGCTGCAGGAGCACGTCCGCCGCAACCTGCGTGTTGCCGCCCGCGGTCGCGCGGCGGTAGGCGCGGTTCAGGGCCGACAGCGCGTAGTCGGTCTGTTTGGCCTGCAGGTAGACGTCGGCGATGAGCGCGCTTACCCGCGGGTCTTCGCCGCGGCCCTCGAGCGCCGTCAGGTCGGGGAGTGCCTCGAGGCCGCGCCCGGCCCGGTAGAGCGCCTCACTTCTTGCCAGCACGAGGTCGGGGGTGCGCTTGGACAGTCGCGCGGCGGCCCCGTAGGCGTCGGCGGCCTCGTCAAAGCGGTTAAGGGTCTCGAGCTGCCCCGCGAGCCCCAGCTGGGCGCTTGCGCGCGCGGCCCGGCCCGCCTCGGGCGTCGCCTGCACCAAGGCCTCCTGAAAGGCCGCGACGGCTTCCTCGCCACGCCGGAGCTGTGCGAGCGTCACCGCGCGGTTGAAGTGCCCGTCGAAGCGGTCGGGGAAAAGCCGCGTCACCTCGCCGAACTCGAACAGGGCGGCGCGGTAGTTCGCGCGGTTGTACTCGGCTAAGCCCAACCCGAAGTGCGCGTCGGCGCTCAGGTAGTCAAGTGCGACCGCCTCGAGAAAATACCCCTTGGCCTCGTCGAACGCGCCCGCGCTCAGCAGCAGCTCGCCGAGGTCGAGGTGCGCGTTGAGGTCGTTCGGCTCAGCCCTCAAACGCATCTGCAGCTTGTTGTAACGGCCCAGCAGCGCGTCGGGCCAGCCGCTCACGTCGGGTCGGGCGGCGGGTTGGGCCGCGCGCTGAGAGGTCGTCGGGACGGTTGCCGGGGCCGCCGCGAGGGCGTGGACCGCCGCCGCGAGCACGGCGCAGGCCGCGAGCAGCCGGAGCAGTTTCTGGGGTGGGTTCGTCATGGTAGCCGCATGGTACGGCCCCGCCCCCGGCGACGATGTTAAATGGCCCACCCTGACGAGGCGTGAACGTGTGCGAAATCCGTCACCTTGACCGCTACGGGCTGACCTTATTTCGCGCGTCCGTGAGTAAGGTCCGGCAGCGACCCGCGTCTGACGCCTAAGCTTGTGCAGAAGTCTTGCTGATGAGCTGCGGAGACAGGGCGTGCTTACGGCTTGCAGCGACGCCTAACCTTAGCACCCCGCGAACAAATACTTCTGAGCGGGACGGGCAATCTGGAGACGCCAGGGGCGACTTGCCTGCGGTTCCAAACTCTGCCGCGTCTCCCGGTTTCTTGGCAGCCGGGTGGCTTCTCAGCAAGCTACAGCTCGGCGGCGGGTTGCTGCGTCAGCGCCAACTGCCCACACGCGCCGCCCGTGTCGCGGCCCCGGCTGAAGCGCACCGACACCGACAACCCGGCCCGCTCGAGGACCTTTTCAAAACGTTCGATGACGGGGCGGGGGCTCGAGCGAAACCGCGCTTCTCCCCAAGGGTTGAAAGGAATCAGGTTGACGTGCGCGGTAAGCCCGGCGAGCCGCTGAACCAGCATCTCGGCCTGCCACGCCGCATCATTTACGCCGTCCAGCATCGTGTATTCGACCGTAACGCGCCGCCCGCCCGCCGCGTGCCAATCATGCAGCGAACGGATGATGTCGTCGACGGTATGCGCGTGCGCGGTCGGGATGATTTTGCGGCGCGTCTCGTCGTCGGGGGCGTGCAGCGACACGGCGAGGACGAGCGGCAGCCGTTCGGCGGCGAGCCTGCGTATGCGCTCGGGCAGGCCGACCGTCGAGAGCGTGACCCGCCGCGGCGAGAGGTCGAGGCCCGCCGGGTCGGTCAAAATGCGCACCGCGCCGAGGGCGTTGTCGTAGTTCAGGAGCGCCTCGCCCATCCCCATCAGGACGACGTTGCGGACCTCTTTCGGGGCGAACCCCTCGCCGCGGGCGACCGCCAAAAGCTGCCCGACGATCTCGGCGCGGCCCAGGTTGCGCCCGAAGCCGAGCGCCCCGGTCGCGCAGAACGCGCACCCCGCCGGACAGCCGACCATCGACGAGACGCAGATCGTCTTGCGGTTTTGGTAAGGCATATAGACGGCCTCGGTCTGCTTGCCGTCCGAGAGGGTGAAAAGGTAGCGCACGGAGCCGTCCCTGGACGCGAACCGCTCGGTCTTTACGAAGGGGCTCAGGGTGTAGCGCTCGGCCAACTCGGCCCGCCAACCCCCCGGCAAGTTGAGCATCTCGCTGAAATCCTCGGCCCCGCGCCCGTACACCCAAGCGCCGAGCTGCTGGCGGCGGTACGGCTGCCCCTCGGGCGCGGGCAGGGCGGAGGGCTCGAGCCCCCACAAACTGGGCTTACTTGGGCTCGGCTTGACCTGGCTCAGCACGGGAAGGCTTACTTCTGGAACGCTCATAACGCCTCGACCGTTTCCGGGGGACGTTCTTCAGAAAGCACGAAAAAGGGCAACTGCTCGCGCAGGGGCTCGAGCTCGGCCCGCAACCGGTCAAACGTTTCGGCGTCTAAGTACGAGGCCGACGCCCGCAACAGCCCCAGATAGTAGGTCGCGACCCGGGAGAGCTCTTCAGGCGATAGGTCGGCCCGCTCGCGCCGCGTTAGCAGTTCGGCGATAAAGTTCTCCGGCGACTCGAGCGCCCCGCACCCGCCCCGTTCGATGACCCGCTTTAAGAACTCGGTGGTCTCGCCCGGGTTGTGCCAAAAGCCGAAGTTGAGCCGCTCGGTGAGGCGCTCGACCTCGCGGAGTTGGCTCCGGTAGTCGGCGCTCTTGAGGACGCCTTTGGCGAGGGTTTGGCGCTCCAAGCGGAAACGCGCGTAGTCCGTCAGGGACAAATACGGGCTCGCCGGGCGCGTCTTCCCGCCGACGAGCGCGCGCAGGCGGTAGGCGAGGACGTAGTCTTGGTACTCGAGCAGGTGCTCCACCCTCCAACTATAAGGAACACGGCGCAGTTTGACGGGCGTTCTGAATACGGTACTCAGAGCTGGCGCAACAAAGCTCTGCAAGCGCCCGAGTAGAACCCAGCTTCGACTCCATACCAAAATGGTGAGTTGCAACCCCTTGTTGGCTGCTCACGCGTCAACGGCTACAACGTTTCGGCGCTGACTCGACGCTAACGACGCCCTGACGTTTCGGCACAAACCCGCTGACCGGCGGTCTTTCCTACGGTTTTCGGGCGCGGGCGGGCTATAGTGCCCTTACAAGCACGTTTTAACCTCGGGTGCAGGGCGGTTCACCCGTCCGCAGCCGACTCGGGAGGGGTGACGTTCATGACGACGAGCAAAAAAGAGCGCGTGTTGGGGATGGTTCTCGCGGGGGGGAAGGGCTCGAGGCTCGAGCCGCTGACCGCCAAGCGCACGAAACCCGCCGTCCCCTTCGGCAGCAAATACCGCATCATCGACTTTGCCTTAAACAACATGATGAACTCCGAAATCTACGGGATGTACGTCCTGACGCAGTTCAAGGCGCAGTCTTTGACCGAGCACATCCAGCGCAACTGGCGTTTCGGCTCGTTTTTAGACAACTACTTCATCACCCTCGCCCCCGCGCAGATGTACCGCTACGACGAGTTGGGCGAAGAGTGGTACCGCGGCACCGCCGACGCCATCTACCAAAACCTGCATCTGGTCGACAACAACGACGCCGACCTGATCGCCATTTTCTCGGGCGACCACATCTACAAGATGGACATCCGCCATATGCTCGCGCAGCACCGCGACAGCGGCGCGGACGTAACGGTCGCCGCCTACCCGACGGCGCTGGCCGACGCGACCCGCTTCGGCGTGTTGCAGGTCGACGGCAACCTCAACATCACCGAGTTTCAGGAGAAGCCTCAAGCCCCCAACCCGATGCCCGGACGCCCCGACGCCGCGCTCGCCTCGATGGGTAACTACGTGTTTTCGGCGGCGGCGCTTAAAAAGTTGCTCGTCAAGGATGCGGCCATTAAAGAATCGTCGCACGACTTCGGTCACAACATCTTGCCGATGGCGATGGCGGACGGCTACCGGGTGATGGCCTACGACTTCGCCACCAACCCGATCCCCGGCGAAACGGGACCGAACACCTATTGGCGCGACGTCGGCACGCTCGATTCGTACTGGGAAGCGAACATGGACCTAGTTGCGATCACGCCCGAGTTCGACCTCTACAACTACGAGTGGCCGCTCCGGACCTCCGCCGAGTTCTCGCCTCCCGCCAAGTTCGTCCACGAGGAGAACTCGAGGCGCGGGGAGGCGTTCAACTCGCTCGTCGCCGGGGGCGTCATCATCTCCGGCGCGACGCTCCGGCGCTCGGTGCTGTCGCGGCGCGTGCACGTCCATTCATATTCGCTGGTCGAAGATTCGGTGCTGATGGACAACTGCGAGGTCGGTCGGCACTGCGTCATCAAAAACGCCATTCTGGACAAGAACGTGAGGGTGGAAGACGGAACGCAGATCGGCGTGAACCTGGACGACGACCGGGCGCGGGGCTTTAAGGTCAGCGAGCGCGGGGTCGTCACGGTGCCGAAGGGGTACGAATTTTAAGGGGGCTTCTAGGAGGGCGGCGGGCCTTTTCGGCGGCGTGCCGAGGGCGTGTCAGCAGCGCCTAAACCGCCCCGTTTCGTCCGACAGCTTACAGCCCGCGCACATTTCCGGGTGCTACCATGACGCTACTGCAAACGCCCGCTCCCCAACCCAACTTAGCCGCGGCTGGCCCTACGGGCGGGCGGTCCGGTACGCCATCTGGAGGCGCTCTTGAAACGAACGTTCAACCCCTGGTTTTTTGTCATCCTGATCATCTTAGGGGTGGTGATTTTCAACCAGTTTAACGCCCGCCCCCCCGGCGGCGCGATCAGCTACTCAGAGTTCACCGAGTTCGTCCGGAGTGGCAGCGTCGAAACCGTTGTCATAGAACAGAACATTATTCGCGGCGAGCTCCGCGCCGAAACGCAGGTCGGTGAGGGCGAAGAGACCCGGGCGATCCGCGAGTTTCAGGTCACGCGCGTCGAGGACCCGCGCCTGACGACGCTGCTCGAGAACAACGGCGTCACCTACGAGGGCCGGATGCCGTCGCAGTGGCTCGGCCTGCTCGTGTCGTTTTTGCCGATCATCATCCTTATCGGCTTTTTCTGGTTCGTCTTCATGCGCGCACAGGGCGGCCCGAGCCAGGTCATGCAGTTCGGACAGTCCAAGGCCAAAACCTACGGGCGCGAAAATAAGGTCAAAACGACCTTCGACGATGTCGCCGGTCACGAAGAGGGCAAGCAGGAACTCAAAGAGGTCGTCGACTTCCTCAAGAACCCGCAGAAGTATCTGCGCATCGGGGCCGAGATTCCCAAAGGGATGCTCCTCGTCGGACCTCCCGGCACCGGCAAGACGCTCCTCGCGCGGGCCGTCGCGGGTGAAGCGGGCGTGCCGTTCCTGACCGTTTCTGCAAGCGAATTCATGGAGATGTTCGTCGGGGTCGGCGCAAGCCGTGTCCGGAATCTGTTTGAAGAGGCCCGCAAGGCGAGCCCGGCCATCATCTTTATCGACGAACTCGACTCCATCGGGCGCAGGCGCGGGGCCGGGATCGGCGGCGGACACGACGAGCGCGAACAGACGCTCAACCAAATCCTGTCCGAGATGGACGGCTTCGAGAAGGACACCTCGGTTATCATCATTGCCGCGACGAACCGCCCCGACATCTTGGACCCGGCGCTGCTGCGCCCGGGCCGCTTCGACCGGCAGGTCACGGTCGGGTTGCCGACGCAGCGCGAGCGCGAGCAGGTATTGCGCGTGCACGTCCGCAACAAGCCGGTCGCCGACGACGTGAATTTGGAACGTCTGGCGAGCGCGACGCCGATGTTTTCGGGGGCCGACCTCGAGAACCTTACCAACGAGGCCGCCCTCATCGCCGCCCGCACCGGCAAGCAGATCATCTCGTGGGCCGACTTTAACGAGGCGCTCGACCGGATCGTCTTGGGCCTGCGCCGCGGCTCCCTCGTCCCGAGCGACAAGGAGCGGCAGATTCTGGCCTATCACGAGGCTGGGCACGCGGTCGCCTTCGCAGCGCAACCCGATCTCGGGCACATCCGCAAGGTCACCATCATGCCGCGCGGCGGGGCCGGGGGCTTTATGGCACCCCTCTCCAAAGAGGAGATGTTCTTCTCCCGCGAACGCTTTTTGCAGCAGCTCGCCGTCACCTTCGGCGGGCGGGTCGCGGAGAAACGCCTGACCGGCACCATCTCGTCGGGCGCGTCGAACGACCTCAAGCAGGCGACCGACATGGCCAAGCAGATGGTCTTTGACCTCGGCATGGGCGGCGCGGAGTTCGTCGCGTGGGGTTCCGACCAAGGCCCGGTCTTTCTGGGCGGCGAGATCAGCCGCCGCAAGGACTTTTCCGAGGAGACGGCGCGCGAGTTGGAGGGCGAGGTTAACAAGATTCTCGAGTCCTCCTACGAAACCTGCCAGACGATCATCAGCGACAACTGGATTTCCGTCCAAGGAGTCGCCAACGCCCTGCTGGAGCGTGAAACCGTCGAGGGGACCTTGATCGCCAAAGCGCTCGAGCGCGCCGGAGAGGGTGCGAGCGCTGAGGAGATCACCCGCATGATCGTCGACGACACCGACGCCGCCGAGCGCCGCATCGCCGCCGCCGCGCAGCGGGCCGCCGAGGCCGACCGGCAGCGCCGCGCCGAGCAGCGCCCGACCCCGACCATCGACCCCCGCCCCGCCTCCGAGGGTCCGCGCGGGTAAGCGTCAGGTTCGTAAACCTAGAGGGAGACGTGAAAGCGTCTCCTTTTTTGTATGGGAGCGTTGTGGACGAAAGCTTGAAGGCGGTCAGGGAGGGGCTCGAGGCCCTGCTCGAGCCCGACCAACGTGTCAGGGCTAGAGGTCAAGTCGGACCCGAAGTTTGGGCCGAACAGCGGGCGCTTGATCTCCAAAACGTCGCGGCGCTTTCCCAAATTATCGAAACGCACGGTTGGCCGACCGAAGAAGTGTTCGGCGAAAAGGCCGCGCTCGCCGCTTTTGTTGTTGTGCAGCACGCGCCGCTAACCGTTCAGGAGCGCTATTTGCCGCTTCTGCAAACCGCCGCCGAGCGCGGCGAAGTCTCCAAAAGTCGGCTCGCCTTTTTACTCGACCGGATACAGCTCTACCGGAACGAACCGCAGGTCTACGGAACTCAGCCCAGGCCGAATCAAGAGACGGGAGAGCTCGAACTCTACCCTCTTCTTGACGCGACAACCGTTGACACGCGCCGCGCCGACATGGGTCTGGAACCGTTGGAAACGTATTTGACGGGGTTCGGGCTCAAAGAGGGATGACTCGGGCGTCTACTCTCGAGCCGTTTTCGCCCGCCTTAGTCATTCCACTCTCAACCGAAAACCCGCTCGGGTACCTCGAGAGGTCTTTTTCGCCCTTTCCGCACAGGCGCGTTCTAAGAGGGCGTCCGGGAGGGGTCTATACCGCGTTGTAAGCTGGGTCAAAGGGTATCAAGTCAGGGCCGCGTACCTCACACGTACCTCGACGCCTCACCGCTTTCGGGCAGGCGCGGGTTGGCTTCGACGTTACCCGCCTGGACCTTGACCTCGAGTAGCAGGCGCTGCGTATCGACCCGCAGCTGACGGCGTCCGCCCTAGACCTTTTTGCCGCCGTCGTCTCCGCCGCCGCACGCCCCGGTCGTCTTGACGGTTTGAGACTCTGGCACCCCAGCACTGGATCCGGCTTGGCGACCAACGGCACGCCCGAACTGACAACTGACCTCGCAAAACCCGGCTGAGGCTCTTTCGCACGCCCCACACACGCTACGTCCCGAAGGTGTGCACCGTCCTTCGGTAGACCAAGGGGCGTCGCGAACCATCCAAGCCCCTACAGAGTTTAGCGTTCTGGTCCACGCCCCTGCTGAGCTGTATTCTCCCGCGCCAGGACGCCCTGGTGGACAGGCGGCAAGCTGCTCGCGGAGGCGGGCGACCAAAGCGGTTCGGGAACGGTCTCGACTGCTACAGCGTCAGCACAACGCGGCCACGCCTGTCAGGCCGGTCGACCAGGTCGTGCGCCCTGGCAATTTCGGCGAGGGGCAGCGCCTCGGCGATCTCGTATCCTTGCCAGCCTGCCTCAAGCACCGCGTTCGTGTCCCGCGCCGCCGCCCGCTTCGCCCCCTGCGGCACGTCGTCGCTGCCGACCAGGAAGATGCGGGCGTTTTTGAACAGGAGCTCCCAGAAGGGCAACGCCGGGGCTGGGTCGTCGGTCGCGTAGGCCACGATAGAGCCGCCGAGCGCGAGCACCTCGGTGTTCACCGACAAGTTCGCCGCGAACGCCACCTCGACGATGTGGTCTACCCCGTCGGGGGCGAGCACCTTGATCCGCTCGGCGACGTTCCCGTTCGTCGTCACGACCACCTCGTCCGCGCCCGCCGCCCGGACGAGCGCCTCGTCCGAAACGCGGCGCACCGTCGCGACAACTCGCGCCCCGGCATGGTGCGCGAGCGCCACCGCGCACAACCCGACCGCGCCCGCCCCGCCCTGCACGAGCACTGTTTTTCCCTGCACCGGCCCCGCGACGTGGACCGCCCGGTGCGCGGTGATGGCCGGG
>QQTW01002651.1_pt1 | contig 13079 bp, 15 predicted proteins | sample 1904831 | NCBI WGS metagenome assembly QQTW01 (sample SAMN09435610, study PRJNA476489) | Subsurface metagenome, whole genome shotgun sequencing project. | reverse complement strand
CTCAGAAGAGGAGGGAGGAAGGGCATAGATTGAGTTCAGGAATGCATGAGGTCAGCCTGTGAAGCACCCTTCTCTAGCCCTAGTGCCTATTGATATGTAAGTGATTCCTAAGTTAACGATAGACCAGCCCTTACAACCAGCGCTCAAATATCCATGAGCCTATGAGCAAACCTCTGCGGGACGATCCATCGACCAACGTACAATGGCCTCTACCGAAGTGACCTCCGTCCTCTCAAACCTTGAATCACCATCCACACCGCAGCAAAACAAGATAGCAGGCTACAACGAGCTTCTCAGCAACATCATCGCACACTCCGCGCCTCCTCAGCTATCCGTCAACCTCATCGCCCTCCTCGACTCCATCCTAGGCGAAAGCCTCGGCATAGTATCCTCCAGACCGCTCCTCAGCACCTTCGTGCAAGCCCTGAAATCAATACCAAACGCCCAAGTCAAGATCGCAGTGGGTCAACATGCTCTCGCCGCGCTGCAACCGCGTGTGGTATCCTTCGAAGAGCAAGATTCTATGATCAGAGAACTACTCGCCGACGCCTTCGAGGAACAAGAAGAATACATCGAGTCAGCCAAGGTTCTGCAAGGTATTCAGCTTGAATCTACGCAACGCAACATCTCCGACGACGAGAAAGTTAAGATATGGATTCGTATCGTGAGGCTGTATCTCGAGGAGGACGATACGACGAGCGCGGAGAGTTATCTCAATCGAGCGAAGATTCTATTTCACAAGGTGCAGGACACGGAGTTGAAACTCATGTTCCAGCTGTCGCAGGCGCGGATCTTGGACGCGCGGAGGAAATTCTTGGATGCTAGCGAGGTTTATCGCACTGTTAGTCTTTCAGCCGCGCTGGCGGAAGAAGAGCGGTTGCGAGCTCTGTCGTCCGCCATCATCTGCGCCGTCCTGGCACCTGCGGGACCGCAGCGGTCACGGACGCTAGGGAGGCTGTACAAGGATGACCGAGCGTCGCAGGTGGAAGAGTATGGCATTTTGGAGAAGATGTTTCTGGATCGTCTTCTTTCTCCTGACGAGGTATCTCGGTTCGCGGAAAAGCTGTCGCCCCATCAGCTCGCCCAGACAGCCGACGGCTCGACGGTGCTGGCGAAAGCGGTTATCGAACATAACCTCCTAGGAGCATCGAGGTTGTACAACAATATTGGTGTGGACGAGCTTGGGATCCTTCTTGGTTTGGACGGGGAAAAGGCGGAAGAGTACGCGGCAAGGATGGTGGAACAGGGACGACTCTCGGGCAGGATCGATCAGATCGATAGACTTATTTTCTTCGATGGAACTGAGGGCACGGGAGAGAAGACTAATGCCGGGCAGAAAGATCGAGTGACGGGGAGCAATCTACGGAAATGGGATAGCAATGTGCAAGGGCTGGTGGAGGAGGTGGAGAGGGTTACCACGTTGCTTCAGAATGAGTTTCCGGTAGGTCTTCAGCGATATGGGTGGAAGTGTTGATTACTGACATGGGATCGGACAGGAATTTGTGGCAGCAAATCTGGTTCACTGAGAGCGATGGTAACATTCCCTATCTGCATAGTACCCGGCGCTCAGGTGATAAAGGTATTTTCATCTGTCCACAAACCCGACTAAGTGTCACTCGAGACACCTTCAAGAACATTGGCGCCTCGAGCCTGATAATGCTTGACGTGACACCAAGATCAGAGACGTCTATCCCTCCATCGATGGGTATAGATAGGTTATGTTGTATCGTACATCCCACTACCACCACTCCACTTCTTACCTCACCTCTCCAACTCTTCCAACTCCTCCAACGACCTAACCCTCAAGTCACAAACCCTCAAAACTGTGAACCGCATCTTACTCTTGACCCTCTTGATCCTCCTCTGCCTCCTCTTCGTCTTCTCCTTCACCCGCATCGGCTCGCTCTCCACCCCAACCACTCTCGCCCTACACTCGAACAACCTCTCATCCAGATACGGCGCCCCCTTCAACGTATAGTCTCTGCTGCCAATATTCGACGCCCGCGTCAATCGCAGGATGTCCCCGGGCTTGACACCGTGCATGTAGAACGGTAGCCGGAGCGTGTCGCCGGCTGTGAGGAGGTAGGGCCGTGCGTGGATGTGCGCGGTTATGTAGTGCGATTGTTGGGCGTGGAGGAGGGGGAGGAGCGTTTTTACGGTGCTGTCTAGGTGGGGTGGGGATGTTGGTGATGGCTGTGGCTGTGGTGGAGGCTGGGTGGTTGCTAGTGATGGTGGTGCTGCTGCTGCCGGTGATGTCACATGAGGTAGTGATGTGCTGATCGACGGTCTTTTGAGTGCCGATGTACCCGCGGCCTGAATCGTTTCTGGCATGGCGTCTTGACTGGAAGTCGTGCTGCCGCTTGTGGTGTTGAGGAATCTTGAGCGCCAGGGGAGGAGGAATGTTGGTGGGAGCGATGTGGCCTGCCATCGCGTCTCTAAAGCCAGCCGCTGAGTTGTCCTGTTGATCATGATTGCGACTTTGAGGCTCCCGGAGAGGCGAGTTGGTTGATGTGGTTTTCTAGATGAAATCCAGAGCTCCCTGGAAGGACGTCTCGACAAGCACCAGCGCTAGCGGTAGCGCCAAGATTTCGTGCCAAGACCTTAAACCGCACACTCAGATAACGACTCTGATCTTCAGGTGTTTAAGGACGAACCCCCTCTTGAGCAGCAGGTCAGATTTCAACATGGCAAGTCTACCATTTCCGATTGATTGCAGAGGCCTCAGCTAACCTTATCACAATAGCCTCAAAACGAGTACGTACAACGTGCACAACCAAATTGCGCTACACTCAATAGATCATAGACTGACCTCCACAAAGATATATCGAGCGATGGCAGAAACAACATGGCAAACGGTTTGTTCTGCTCCTCCCTCCACAATCTTACCCTACTAAGTCACCTCCCCCCAGCCTCGACCACGACGAGCGAGTCCGCAAACGCCTCGCCCGCGCCGGCCACAAAGAATCGCAAAACGCCCAAAAACTGCACGGCCTACGCGCGAAACTCTACCAAAAGAAGCGGCACGCCGAAAAGATCCAAATGAAGAAAACGATCAAAGCGCACGAAGAGCGCAACGTGAAATCATCCGCACCCAACGAGCCTTCGACGACGCCTTTGCCGCAGTACCTGCTTGACCGGTCGCAGGCGACGAACGCGAAGGCACTGTCGAGCGCGATCAAGAACAAAAGGGCGGAGAAGGCGGCGAAGTTTAGTGTGCCGTTGCCGAAGGTCCGGGGTATTGCGGAGGAGGAGATGTTTAAGGTTGTGAAGACGGGGAAGAAGACGGCGAAGAAGGGGTGGAAGAGGATGATTACGAAGCCGACTTTTGGTATGTTTATATCTCTGTTTCATTTCTGATGGTGGTGATGGGTGGAAAAGATCGGAGATTGAATGGGACGAGAGTTGAAGGGGAGGGCTAATATGTATGCGCAGTGGGCAACGACTTCACGCGCAGACCGGTCAAGTACGAGCGCTTCATCCGGCCCATGGGTTTGCGGTACAAGAAAGCCAATGTCACGCATCCGGAGCTCGGCGTCACGGTGCAACTTCCTATCATTTCGGTCAAGAAGAATCCGCAGAATCCGATGTACACGCAGCTTGGTGTGCTGACCAAGGGAACGATCATCGAGGTCAATGTCAGTGAGCTGGGGCTCGTGACGGCGGGTGGGAAGGTGGTGTGGGGGCGGTGGGCGCAGATTACGAATAATTGCGAGAACGATGGTTGTGTGAATGCGTGAGTTTGGAGATCTTTCCTGGTGGGGTTGTGAGTGTGCTGACTGTTGGGTATAGGGTTCTCCTTGTTTAAAGGTTTGTTGGACGTATTGAGCGTGCATGGAAAGGCGTTAGGAGAAGTGTCAGTCAGGGTCATTGTCTGATTGATTGAGAAAAATTATGTTCAATGTTCGATGGCCTATGTACAGAGTCATCCATGACTGTTCCCCATTTGAGACCAGTCTCCACCGTGGTATCTCGAAACAATGCGTTGCCAAATTCTAAAGAGTGTCCGCCATGCTGCAATAACCCCGTCGTTCAGATCGTAAGCTTCGTCCTATACCAATACACCCAAAGAGAATACTAAACTCCAGATCCGCTTAGAAAGGTAGAATGAAATGGGTACAAGAAAGGAAGTGCTGCCCGCTCATGCCTTGCCAGCATCAACAGCCCGCTTGACCGTGTCGAAAATATAACCCCTCCACTCCCCCAGCTTCGGATCGTCAGGCAGACCCTCAAGCTTACATCGCTCCACCGTATACCGCATGATGCGCCACAGCGTGTCCTGACTAACTTGAATAACATCCTCACGGTCCGGATACAAGAACGGATCATGGTCTTCCAGCAGCTGTTCGGTTGTCGGTCGTTGCGTCGGATCTCGATTCAAGCACTTTCTCAACGTCAAGATCAGGCATGCAGGCACACAAGGTCCACCAATTGCAAACTCAGGATACTCAATGACGTGCTCGGCGTTGGCAATGGCCATGATGCGATGGAGTTGATTCGGTATATGCGCAAAGGGCGGTTTGCCATAGACCATTTGATAGAGCATACACCCCAAACTCCAGACATCGCTCGGTTTGCCCAGGAGCATCATCTTGCCTGCCTTAGCGGGTAAGCCGCTGGCGGCGTTAGCATCGAGCAGCGCCTCGGGTGACATGTAATTCGGAGTACCGATGTGCTGCTCTCGATGGACGTTGACCGTATCGTCGCCGATGGCGTTAGCGATACCAAAGTCGATAAGCTTGAGTCGACCGTTGACGCTGATGAAGTTGGCCGGTTTGAGATCCGAATGTACGATATTGTGCATGTGCACGGCGCGCACACATTCGAGCATTTCTTTCCAGTAGTACCGCGTGAAGCTGATGTCGAATACGGCGTCTGCTGCGCCCAGACGGAGGTTGAGGAGGGTGTTCAGGTCGATCTCGCCTTTTTCCATGAGGACGCTGAGGGTCTGCTTTTCGTCATTGATCTCCCAGTCAAAGAGTCGCACGACGCGGTCCACGTCTCGTAACTTCCGAAGCAGTTCGATCTCGCCTTTGTAGCCCCGTTTAGCGACGTCGTCGACGTCCTGGAGGGTGACCCTTTTGAGCGCGAAGACTTTGTAATTCTCTGCCATGACTTGATACACTCTTGAGCTACCTCCGCGACCGATGCAGTCCATTCGTGTGAAAATCTTGCCGTTGACGGAAATGTGGATCTTCTTCTTCTTCGACTCTGACGCGGCTGCTGCGCCGGCTGGAGCTGTAGATGTTTCCAGCATGCTCATCTTTGGTGGTGGTGGAACTGGCCTAAGTGCTATGTTGTCGCTTCGGGGAGCCAGCGCTTTTCTCTCAGGAACCACCTCCCCTGGCGTGGGAGCAAGCATCTTGCCATCCTGGAGGACTTTGTCAATCCTGTCTAACAGAGTAGGCCCTTGTAGATGGTCCCGCTTGAATGTCGGCGGTGCTTCGTTCTCTTGATCATGCCGGGAAGGGAGGTGCGGCGGTGGAGGAACCCTAAAGACTGGCTGTACATCTGTAGCTGGCTCCTTTGGAATCAGTGCCGCCATGTTCGACCGGGAGTTGGTCCGACTGTGCAGTGACGATGTGGACACGGGCTGTTTTCTGACGTCCTTATCCCGTCCGGGACTTCCTGTTGCAGAGGCTGCAAAGCGAACGTGATAAGATGGCTCAGGAGATCCTCTGGCTGTAGCTGGTCTAGAATTGGTCTGTCCTACCAGCGCTCGGTTGCTGTCGTGTTGCTCTGGAAGGGCTTCCTGTTTCTCTCCAGAGACGTTGCCCCCGTCACTCAAGTCTATCATGTCCTCCTGTACCGGGCTAACGTCCTCCTCACTTTGCCTCCTCCTTGTACCTCTCCTAGCAGGGCCACTCAGATATGATCCGCTCACTTTGCCAACCCTCTTCACCCTCAGTGAGCCCTGAACACTTGAATCTTCGCCATATTTTAACTTGCCAGTATTAGGAGCTCCAATGCCCGGCGCATTGTCTTGCATGCCGGTGGCTTGGGGTAGTGCGGTAGTTCCAGCTTCAACGTTATTATCATTGTTTGCCTCTATCGCTAAGCAGTCGGCGGTCTCTCTCTGTGTCGCTGAGCCCCCTGAGCCTGCTGTTGAGCTGGTAGGTATTGTCCTTATGCGAACGCTGCGTGGTTGAGGTGCTGGCGTCTTGAAACTGCCCTGTAACTGGGACCGCGATGCGACATCGTCCAAGGGTGCTCTATGTATAGATGCTGATTCTGGTGGCGGTGTTGCTCTCGGACTCAATCGGACCACACGCCGAGGTAAGGAGCTATTGTCCGGGCTGCTTGATATCGAGCTTGTGCTTAGCCGTATTACTCGCCGCGGTACGGAATTATCCTTTGGTTTGCTCGACGGGGTCGAACTCGGGCTCAGTCGTACTACTCGGCGTTGCACCCGGCCCTCCGCCGTGGTATTTGATGATGGCCTTTTCCATTGGTCTTCCATCCGTTTTACTAATGCTGGACTGCTCCTCCAAGGTTGGCGTTGCTCTTCTCGACGCGACTTTGCGTTCACCGTCTCCTCCTTCTTCCAAGCAGGCGAAGAGTCGTCAATTGCCGAAACCTCTTCCCCCAAGAGGGCTCTCGCCTCCGCGCTGAACTTCATAGGTTCCAGGAGATCGTCATCTGAGCTGTCCCCTACTGAGAGTGGACGTTGCATTGGCGCTGGTGGAGGAATACGATTTGTGCTTGGAGCCATCTGCAACGGTGACCCACGTTTTATAGCGGGTCGTATTGGCTGTGCTCGAGACAATTGGCGGGCAGAAGGTCGTCGGGAGAGGACGCCATGATTGTTTCCCAAGGGCGCTTGAGCTACCGCTGCCATCGCGGCCGGTTCGATTGCCGTTCTTTAGCTGACGGTGGAAAAGGTTGCAAGGACGAGAACGCTCAGCATACAATGAATCAAACATCAAAACCATAAAGCAACACACAATTGTTGGTTGCAAGGTATGTTAGATTATCAAGAAAAGTAAGGTAGGAAGATCCGAGAGTTAGCAGGCGTGCGGGAACGCGATTGATTGGTCAACCGAGAGCGAATGTAAACAAAGACCGTGCTCGAAGAAATCCGAGAACACGAACTACCTAAACTACTTCTAGACCTCTGCTAGAATGATCAACTTTACATTGCCCTCCTAGGTACTGTTTAGAAAGAGAAAGAGGAATGATGAAGATTCAATCAGATTGATCTTTCAGCTCTATGTTATACACGCTATGCATGCCCTTCCGTGATCGTCTTTTCACCGACAAAGTATATGTACAGACGAATAACCAGTACAACATATATATAAACAGAAACTACCAGCCCCATACTACGAGCTTGGAGATATCGGAGATGCCGCACTTTTCTCGACAGCAATGACCACCAGGACACAGATATCATCTGCTTTTCCCCCATGATAGTTTTCTTGGGGGTATCTTCTCTGAACCTCTTTTGCGAATGGTCCATCGCGCCTTCTGTTCTTGCTAGCTGCCTTTGCCTCCGATGTGATCCTGACTGCCAGTAGACTTTGAAGGCTATGGTCTGGTTGCCCCTTCAGACCTCCAACTCCAGTTCGGTTTTTCAGCTTTTTCGAACCTATCATTCCCAGAACGCTCGTTACCCAACCCGCTTTTTCGGTCATGCAGCGGCTCACAGTACCGAGTATCTCCTGTGCACTAGTGTTATCCCAGACGCCGTCAGTGGCAAAGACAAAGACGTCGCCATGCTTCGCGTGGCGATGTGTGACGTTGGCATCTCGAGGGAAATCCTGCAAGGGTCCACTACCGAATATCCTAGACTGAACCTGCATCTTCGGAGGGATCACGGATAGTTGATAAGGAGTATTGAAGTCATGTGTTTGTGGACTAGAAGCGTATCGCACTGCGTTCGACCGAATATGAATGTAGCCCGAGTCCCCTAGACTGCAGCCCTTGATTAGATAGATCTTTGAGGCCAAACAGCTTTGAGTCTTACTTTGCGACCTCCACGCTACCGTCGGGCCTGGCAACGCCAACACAGGCAGTACTTGCTCCTGCGGCAACCTTTTCCTCTGTGACGAGCGTCTTGTAGCCCTTCGCCATTAAGTCACTCGCAGTAAGCTCCTCCTCTTCGGCGGAATTTGATGCAATCTCCGCCATATGTTTGCAGAAGCCATGGGAGAAATCCGCCGGGTTAACCCCAGAATCTGCCCAACCCCCAACACCGTCCGCTACTCCGAAGGCTATGGCCCTGCTGCCTCCGACTGTGCTGACGAAATATGCATCTTGCCCGGCGTCCCGTGGTTTTTTCCTCTTCCCTGGTTTTGAAACGATTATGTCCTTTGAAAGCGGTTCCTCTCGAGGAGGCAGTTTGAAGTTGTAGTAGTCAGTCGCGGCATTGAATTTATCATCCTTTGCAGAAAACGACGCAGCAATGCGATATTCGACAGTAGGTAGTGTCTCTGATGCTCTGATTTTGTTTGTGCTCTGTAGCCTGAGATGATGGGTTTTGCCATGGCGATGCCATGCATCTGGATATCTTGGGCGTGTCCGTTGGAGCAAACATGAGACTCGAGGTCGTAAAAACGTCAGCGCGTGGAACCCCGGCAATTCCATCTATACTATGTGCACCTGGAGTTGCTCGCTCGCGCATTGTCTAGAGAAGGTCCTTCGTCAAGTCCAGCGGAGGAGGCAGATCAGCATTAGGGCCGGCTTGTTTTCGGGCAATCAGCTGTCTCTTCAACACTTTTCCCAATTGACCCCCTGAATCAAAATTGTAGGAATGGGCGATGTATGTCTCTTGACTGAAATGACTTAGATTCGGTTCACACTTGTCTAAAGTAAAAGAGAAAGTACTGTAAGAAAGGTTCTGGATGCTAGATTCACTCTCAATGCATGAAGCTACGTCAGATCAAATCGTCGCTTGAGCTTTCATCTCCAAATACTATATACGGTCCAGCTGTCTTCGTTTCTCGTGACGTCTACCTGAACCCTCCATCAGTGCTCATCGCACCATAAGTCTGAATCGCGAGGTTTCCGTGTCTCGTTCCAAACCGATACCGCCAAAATGATGCATCCAGCGCGGCAGGCGTACGTGGAGGAGGACCAGCCAGAGGTAAGAGACGACCACATAACCCCGCCCTGCTACTCAAACGGCGTTGTTCACAGCTCATCCAGAGATCCAACCTCTCACAGACTCGAAAGCGCCGTGCAAAGCTAAAAAATTGACTTACTGATCGAGATGGCTACTGCAACAGGACACAGACATGGGCGTCGACCTCTCCAACATACGTACGTGCTTCAGCACCAGCCTCTAGCTCCTCAAAGCTAACATAAAGACCTCGCAGCCCTGGACCGCGACTACCTAATGCCCTCCGCCACAGCCGGCGTCGCCCCCGAAAAAGCCTCCGCCATCCTCTCTCAATTCTCCCGCCGACGACGCGCAGCCGCCATAGCCGTCCCGACGGACGACAACCGAGTCAAAACCCGCCTCCGCGAACTCGGCGAACCCATCACGCTCTTCGGCGAAGGCCCAGGTGATCGCCGAGACCGGCTACGCGAGCTTCTCACCTCGCAAGCCGAGCAAGAACCCGGCGATGGCGAAGGCGACGTACGAATGCTGGAGAGCGGCCAAGACGACAGCGCACAAGCGGAGCAGGAAGAGGAGTTTTACACGGAGGGCATGCGGGAACTACTTCAGGCGCGCAAGGCGATCGCGCGCTACTCGTTGCCCAGGGCTAGGGATCGACTGGCGAGCCAGAAGGTGGAATCGTCGATACCGTTGCGGACGCATATCAAGCATCGGAAAGCGATCAAAGAGCGATTGCAAGGGTTTGATTTGTTTGGGACGCAGATTGCGGGGGATAGGCCGGTTAGTATTACGAGGTTTTCGCCGAGTGGGGAGATTGTTGCGGCGGGGAATTGGGGGGGTGGGATTAAATTGTTGGATGTACCGAATTTGGATGAGAGGAGGGTGCTGAGAGGACATACGGATCGCGTGGGAGGGATAAGTTGGTATCCCGGTGCGACGTTGCCGGGGACGACGGTGTCCGAGGATGCGGTCAATCTTGCGTCTAGCGGCGGTGAAGGGAATATCCATTTGTGGTCTCTTAATAAAGACACACCTCTCTCCACACTTTCCGGACACACGGCGCGCGTATGCAGGGTGGAGTTCCATCCCTCGGGGCAGTACCTGGCTTCGGCGTCGTTCGACACTACATGGCGATTGTGGGACATAAATACGACAACGGAGCTACTGCTGCAAGAAGGACACTCGCGTGAAGTCTATGCCCTGAGTTTCAACACCGATGGATCGCTACTAGCGAGCGCGGGCTTGGATAGTATTGGTAGAATATGGGATCTGCGCACCGGCCGGACCGTGATGATCCTCGACGGCCACATCCGAGAAATCTACGCTCTGGACTGGGGTGTCGACGGACACCGGTTGCTTTCCGGCTCAGGAGACGGCTGGGTCAAGTGCTGGGATGTGCGTATGGTGCGTGGTGTCGGTGGAGTAGGTGCTCACCGCGGTGTGGTGTCTGATCTCCGATGGTTCAAGGGGACGGATAATCCAGCGGATGGATTTGTACCGGAAAAGGATGAAAAGGGCGAAATGAAGCCGAAGAAGTCTGGGACGTTCTTCGTGTCGAGTGGGTTTGACAAGAATGTCAATATCTTCTCTGCCGATGACTGGGCGCTGGTGAAGACACTGAGCGGTCATTCCGGGAATGTGCTCAGTGTTGATGTTAGTACCGATGGAAAATGGATTGCGAGCAGTGGTCATGACCGGACTGTCAAGCTTTGGGGGAGGGAGGATGGGCAAGGCGTCTGACGCGGTACAGAGCCATTACCAAATAAGTTTTAATACCTTCAAAGACACTGTCTCGTTGCAAGCAGTAACACACCCTAGCGAAGCATGACAATTTGGCCGTTCACCTATCTGACGCCCCCATCCGCTTCTCGGTCGCAATCTCGACCTGATTCGAGCTCAATGCCCCAAAACCACCCCATCCCTCAAACTCCTCTCCAAATTTGACTGCAGCCTTCAGATAGAGTTCATTCTTGTCCCCCCATGTTTGTGCAGCTTCTTTCATGGCTCGCAGAGCTTTCACATAATGTGCGTCATACGACCACTTCCCCTCTACCGCCTGGCTCTCCACCCATTGCCAGTCTCTGCCCTTCAGCGGATGATCCAAGATGTTTCCGACCTTGATTGATGGTCGAAGTTGCGCTATATAGACCAACAATGCGAAGAGCCACCATTGCTTGACAAGTGCGATGTGAAACTGGGCTGGGATGAATGGTATCAATACCCGCACAGCGTGACTTGTAGTTAGCAGATGTACGAGGAAGAAGTCGAATTTGCGACCATGACCAAAAGTTGATACCAGCATTGCCGTTACCGCATATTGACTGTCTTCGAATTGCTTCACCGGATCGGAGATGTCCCAGGAGTTCCAGTATTCCAGCACTTCGCCCTCGTGGTCGTGGAGCAGAGGCTCAATATTGTGTGGACCGGGTTCCTCGAAGAGGCCCTCAAAGCGATTATCGTCCGCGACCTTTTGAAGAAGGTCCAGAGGTGAGCTTGTACGGTAATTAAGGGGCTTCGAATAAGCCGGGTCATCGAGATATCTGTGGAGGAAATTGTACGAAGTCGTGACTAGGCCAAGAGCTTCCATCGCCAACTCTCGGCTCGAAAGCTCGAAAGCATAACCGAGATGGATCAACGGATGACCCACTATGAAGCTGTCAACAACTGCAGCCCTCGAAAATCAACCGAAGTATGCACTTACATCCACCAATCATGCAGTTGATGAGCGGTTCTTTCCCCTTGAAGAGAAACTCATCCAGTACTCTGCGCCAGTCGTAGCCGTTTAGGACCAACTGGTCCTCGAAGAAGTCGACAAACGCTCTCTGGTAGCTTTGAATGCGTTTCAGCACCCGCTATACAGATATAGGCCGCTCAAAAGCACCGGTTGCTGACCGTGGATCCCCGAGAAAATCCCTCCAGTCGTCTTTTGATATCTCTCCCGGGGAATCATGCCATGGTTCTAGTTCCTCCGCTTCCTTCTCGTAGATCTGGTTCATGTGCTCGGAGGATCCGCCGAGGATGTACGCCGAGCCTAGGATCTGTTGATTGGAGTGAGCGGAGGGTTCTTTTCTTTCAAATGTGCGTTGTAGGGATATGGGAACCACGTACGTGGGGCATGTGGTTGTGGAAATGGAGGTTATGATACACAATGGAGTGACTGGCATGGTTGAGCTTGAGGAGGTGCTTCAGTGTCCTTGCCCGCTTCTCGTGGTTGACTTCGACATCATGCACCTTGACCGGTGGGATGTTTATTGCTGCTTCACGGGCTGGAGCGAAGAACCGTGGCAGACTATATGGTAATGAATAAGAAGAAAACGAAGAGAACATTTTCTTGAGTTCAGAAATGCGCCGCTTCTTGTTAGTTATAGAGGATTGTATTGATAAAGTAGATGTTGGTAGCTGCTTCGAAGATTCGACTTCGCTATCGTGGACCCAGAGCATCCTTGGAAGAGCCTCAATCATAATCTCTTCATTCAGTATGATATGTGGGTTCGCGTTTCAAGACGTGAAGGTGTCGGTCTGGAATGATGCAGGAATTCAATTGGTGCCATGGGTCTGGTCATTCATGTTCAGCTTCACGACTTCTTAGTTTACTATTGTCATAGCTTCGCCATTATGTTCAGCCAAGAATTTTTCGTCTATCCTATTCAAATAGGTAGGTACTGTTTCTTCACGTAACGTTCAATACTGCAACCCTTTTTGTAGAGACAGAAATTCCCAACGATAACATGCTTTCTGGTTAATGAATAAGGCCAACCTGCCAGATCTTAGCTTTCAAGAAGGTCAAGTTTTCCCACCGAACCCCACTGGAGTTCAGCTTCCCACTTTGTACGGGCAGTGGTTACAGTAGTGGGGTGACCCCCCTTTGCTTCATGAGGGCGGGGAAATGATTAAGCATAAACACCTCGAAGCAACTACCAACATCTACTTTATCAATACAATCCTCTATAACTAACAAGAAGCGGCGCATTTCTGAACTCAAGAAAATGTTCTCTTCGTTTTCTTCTTATTCATTACCATA